>JAABUK010011550.1_pt1 | contig 11464 bp, 10 predicted proteins | sample 5559141 | NCBI WGS metagenome assembly JAABUK01 (sample SAMN10711869, study PRJNA513367) | rock metagenome | isolation source: Antarctica rocks | place: Antarctica: Victoria Land, Pudding Butte nord | collected 2016-01-03 | reverse complement strand
GGTTGTACCAAGAGAGGATTATCAATGGGTGTCGCCATCGCGAGACCGATGAAGAGGAGCACGAGCTTGAGGGCGTGCATATTGATTGAGCTGTTGAGATTGAGACCGTACAGGACAGAGTGTGCAGTATTGCTCCAGATGCCAGAATGCCGTTCTTCGAAGTGTGTGTAGATACAGGACAACTTCAACACTGAAGCGAACTCAGAAGCGACGTGCTTCTGGGTAACATCGCTCTTTAATACCATACCACAACTACCGAATCTGCCTCGGCCGAAGGGTAGGAAAGTTACTCCGTATAGCGAAGCGACATCTCCAACTCTTCCCCGTACTTCGCATACATCTTCTCCTCGCCAATACGAGTCCCCGGTGAAGCTACACCCATCAAGCTTCAAGCTTCCCCAGCTTTCGCTTAATTGCCAGACCAGCGTACCTTGGCAAGTAGGTCACACGATCCAATCGTTGGGGCGAAAGAAACCTCGTTCCTGGCGAAGATCCCAGCCAGCTGAAGAATCCAAGGGTCATCGTTGGCATTTGCCCATTTGCGGTATTTGGTCGGTGAAAAAGCAAAGGGCTAATGCACGAAAGACGAGATCGGTCGCCAGGCTAAATGGATGGGGCAGGGGGGGAAGGGGATCTGCTGACACTGGAGGATTGGAGGGATTAGGATGGGGTGGTGGGAATTTGTAGCACGGATTTTGGCTAATACATGCATAGATGCGATGTTACATTGTGTGACAGTTGCTTTCGTTGTTGCAAGGTCGATTGCTGGCATTTTTAGGAAGAGAAGAAGATCGAGATTCCCACGTTCGGCTCCTGGCTTGGCAACATAAGGAGAGGTCTGAAGATATTTGAGCTCATGGCGTTCATATTGTGGCTCGGTGAGGTCAAGAATGTAGTGTCTTGTCAGTTGATAGATAACACATATATTCTATTCTGAGGAAATATGGTCCACAGAGTTCAAAGACAATCCTAGAGAAAGACCATGGAGGTGATTCCTAGGCCGATCAAGTGGCAGAAGCCATCTCACTGGCACAGATTCCGGTATGACTAAAAAGCGGTTCCTGCCAGATCCCATCGTCTTCAAAGAGAAGTTCGGGCTGCATTTGGGCGGCAGAGTCGAGGCGCTCGTCATGAGTGACAATCAGATGGTCCTTCCAATCTCCGACTTTCGTCGTCCAGAAGTAACAGGGAGCAAAGACGTATGGGCAAGTGAATACCAAAGTCTGTTTCAGCAGGTCATCGTCGTTAATAGATGACCAGATCTTTACGTGCGGGGATAGATCAGCATGGGTTCAGGAAAGTCTTCAGGCCAGCAACTTACTTGCTGGATGTGTTGATGTTTTGATGACTCGTCAGAGACGTCTGAGATCTTCACCCCATCAAATGAATCCAAGTCATGATAGGCGTGCGAGACAGCTGTCTGGCAGGTGTATGCGCCCATCGCTTCATCCGTGGCCTCTAGATTTGCACTTCCTTTCGCGGCACGTGTGGAAATATCAGAATGCGGTCTCGAATCAAAGCAGCGGCACTACGGGGAACAGTCAGTATATAATGTCAAAAACTAGCATGATCACTGGTGCAAATTACCGCCTTCCGAGCCGCCTTGTGTTCTGGACACGCCCCTCCCGACTTCCGTAGTGTTCGAAATGCTTTAAGCTCCGCCTTCGTCTTCTTTCTGAGTTTTCGCGGGGTTGCCGGGAGCATGTTTTTATCGAAAAAAAGCTGGCCCGCTGATGACACCGGAGCTTGGTGCAACCCCTGACGTCTGGTTGAAAGTATGTTCTCCGATTCTTTCCGGGACGAGCTGGGACCAACGCTACTCTTCGATAGGTTCTCTTTGCGGGATGATCGTGTGTTTACCTTTTTGGAAGAATCCTGACCAAAGGTGTTAGCATGGTCCACCAAGGTTTGTAGAGGTCCAATGTGCCGTGGATGGGACGCACCAAATTCCAATTGTTCTACCACGGATGGTGGTGATACTGTGTGTGGTGCAAACGATGGAAGCGGCATTGCAGCGTCCACTTGCAGTCTATGTGAAGCGTCAGGTCCAGATCCTGAAAGGTAGGATAGGCTCCCACAGACATTCCTCGGTCCAGGCGAATCCTGGGTCTCTAAAACGAAAGCTGTGCTTGCTGCGCAGAAATTATTGGTAAATTCTGCTCTCCTCGCCTTTGTTACATCCCGTTCGTCCAGTTGAAAAGAGTTGTCGTTGGACTTCGTTGGCGAAGGTGCACACCAAGGATAGGCGTCGAAGTCAGACTCCGTAAGTTGCAATTGGATATCCACAGCCTGAATAGGGAGAGAAGCCTTTGGAGATTAATCACCACGAACGCGAACGGTAAATGCCGATAGTGCGGACCTTTTCTAGACAGTCCATCAGCATAGCCGACGGCCTAGGGTTCGGCGGCGGCTGATATTGGGCCATGACGATCTGTGCCTGACAGACAATTGATGGGTGACTCCGGGAGAGTCACGAAGTAGTTTATGCTGGAGGCATTGTCAGTCACCCAAAGTCCAGAACATCGTCTGTGGTCCTAACCCCCGGGGATGGCCGGTCTGGTCTAGGATCCAGGATCGCCAGTAATTTCTCGAGTGCATTCACCAAGATTGTGCAGTAGCAAAATCGAGGTGGAAAGAGAGGGATTCAGCTTCTCTATATTCACAGATGTGAGGCTGCATGCTGGCGGTGTCCTATTTCACCCGCCGAAGACTCCAGAACGTAAGTCCAAAGTACTGGCCGGGTGGAGGTCACACTTCAGAGCAAAACCGGCCACGGCTTCTAACAACAGAGTATGAGCCAATTGTGCCGTTCTGGTAACCGCTCCTCCAAAAGAGTGGACCCAAGGCTAGATGGGACACCGCACGAGGACATGGTTCGTTCTCGGATTCGCCGTGGAGAAGGCAATATATCTGGCCATTCTGTGGTGATCCCACGTTGAAGCGAAGCCATGTGAGCCACCAAGTAGGGAGGCATAGAGGGAAGAGTGGGAGCTCGCAAGCATTTTCCATCGGCTCACTCCTGCAGGGTTTCTGGCAGAGAGATGCAGTTGTTTTCCGACGAAGATGCCGGCGAGGAAACACATACGTCCCATTCTGTATACTGGCACACTTCGGAACCCTTTCGAAGAGAAGAAGCGGAGGCTGTCACTCTCCGTCAAACTAGTGAATGAATTTCAAGGTTAGGACTCAGGAAGAAGGTCTCCTTCACCAGCTTCTATAACAATTTCACCCAAATATGCCCCTGCGAGCACTGATGATCTGCATTCAGAAGCGCGACAGCCCACTCCTGCCCTCGACCAGCCTGTACAAAACCCCACTCGCCTCGTTCAGCAATCCCCCCAACGAGCCATTGATCGTCCTCATTCTAACCACCTCCAATAACCCCCTACTCTGTCCCTTCAGTTTCAACCGGGCCGCTGGAAGGTCCGTAGCTTTCTCGACATCCGTTACTTGGAGGAAGCGCCGCATCTCTGCATCTGCATCGATCGCGTTCATCAGGGGTGGGTAGCCTGTAGCGGAGGGGCCAGGTGTGGCGGAGGACGGTCCCGGGGTAGTGATAGGCCTGTCGAGTGATGTAGACGCAACCGGCGACGGTGCGAAGGGCCGCGTCGCAGCCGATCCATCGAATGCGCCGGCCCAGCTTGTGAGCGCAGCGATGTAGACGCACCAGCCCTCATGCAGCATTCCCATCGTGTGGTCCTGGATGCCGATATCACGGGCCGGATCTGGCTGGAGGATGAGGACCAGCCTCAACAATGCGGCAGCGTGCCACCAGGCAGCCTGCGCTTTACTCGAGCCGACCCACTCGCGCAGCTGTGCTTTCGCGGCACGGAAATCATCTTCCTTTTCGACCTTTTTGCCGAACAGCCAGGATTCGCCGCTGACGATGAGGAGACTGCGGATCGGCGTGTGCTGGGCCGCCGTGTGGGCGTGCTTATCAAATCTGGTATGTGCGTAGTTTCTGGGGTGATCGTGTCGGGTGAGGCTCTGGCAGAATGCGGCGACTTCGGTGTCGGGATTCCTCTCGTTGTTGGATTGGGATGTGGCGAGGTATGTATGGATCAGTCTGGAGCGGAAGGGGTCCATCGAGCTCGACTTTTCGTACACCGTTGGGTCTGCCCCAGCGGAGAGATTGACTTGCTGCTTCGACGTTTGCTGCTTCGAGGTTGCGAGCTCGGCCCACGCTTCCACGCTTCTACACTCCCACGATTGATTGTCGCAGGGGAAGGGCAAAGTCGCACTGTTGGCCGATACCGCCTCGCCCGGCCATCTGGGGAATAACACTGACTGTTGTTCGAACAGGACGGCGAGTTGATTGTCGAGGATGAATGATCCGAGGAGGAGTCTTCGGCGTGTCTCCCGATTCACCCAGAAGGAATGTGCCTGTCGCAGTTCTGCTGGGGAAGGTGATTTGGATAGGCCTTTCAGCACGGCGAAGGGGTTGGTTGAGATCCAGTGGCGGGCACTTGTGTGGTTGAGCTGGAGGTCGGCGTCAGTCGAGCTTTGTCTTGATCATGCGATAGCTATACTCACGCTTGCAAAGAGGGCACGAAACCGAGGGGAGAGACCGGTCTCTGCTTTCCGAGACCTGTATTTGGCCAGGACTTCGAGCAAAAACACGGTTTGGAGATCACTGAGAAGCGACTGGCTATGGATGTCGTCTCTCTGCCGAAAGCGTCAGTTCCTGAAGGCTAGGGGAGTCTAATGAGACAGGAAATGGGAGGATAAGTTCACTTTTGCCAACAGTCTTGTACAAGCTTCAAGTAAAGCGAGGGAATAGTCTTTTGCATTCGTGCGGGTATCATACTGAGAGCCTATCGCTATCATAACGGCTGTCATCAAAGCGCTAGAAGTCGCACCAAAAGTAGGTTGATGTACAATTGGAAATAAAGGGTGAAAATGTCGCCAATAGCAATCGAGACAGTTGTCCTGCCAGTTCACAAGGTCGAATATCTCCAATCCACTGTTGTCGCTGCTCTTGACAACTCCCGAGGCTGATGCCAGCTGTCGGTGAAGGAGAGGCCACTCATGCCCGTCCAGCTTGGAGATGGATATTGGTATGGAAGAGCCTACAGAAGACTAATCAGCCTCAGCATAGGGGATACAGAACTAACAAGGAGACTTACCGAAGAGAAATTACCCATATCATCCTCCAAAGGATTACAGTTAGAAGGAAGCGCGCTGGGTGGCAGTACCGATGCCCATCCGGAAGCAGCCGCATTAATGAGTGGCGAAGCGCAATTTGGTGGGACAAAGTCGACCACAGAAGAGGAAGAAGAAATGCTGTTGCGATGTGGGAAACCGTAGTGGTCTGAAAGAGGCGATTGACTGCTCTCGGGTGAAGAATAGATGAAGTCGTCGGAGGCACTGATGCTGGAGGTGTACACTGGGAATGGCGTGCGAGGAACGAAGTCGAAGGCACTGCTGTGACCGTGGCCATAGCTTTCACTGGATTGTGGATGTAGTAATGACGGGATCGAAAGTCCGTTACTCGAGGCCTGGACCGAGACCATGGGAGGACTTGTCATCGATGTCGATGTGATGATAGAATGGGCTACCGAGGTGGAGGATTGATCACTTGGAAGCCTCCGGTGGCCAATAGCTCCGCCTTCTGCCTGAGCTTCAAGCTCGTGCCTTTCTTGGTGACGCTGCAATAGATCTGGGCGGTGGAAAGCTTTTCGACATCCTGCGCGATCGCAAGGATATGATGCTTCGGGGCTATGGTTTAACTCATGTCGCCTTCTGTGCTCTGCGCGAGTGAAGATCTATCACGATTAGCGAAGGTGTCAAACCCTTACGTGAGAGGCACACCTTAACGCAACCAGGGAACTCGCACGCATGCACACGCTTTCCTTTCTTTGCCTTGCTGATGCGATGCGTTGTTGGTGTGTAGGTGACGGGACCCTCGAGAGGTGCCGAGGATGTCCGCATACTGGATATGCTGCCGCGGCGCGAGCCACCCTGTTCGTCCTCAGCAGCTTGGAGACCTGAAGCTGAGGTTCGTCGCCTTGTAGACGAGACAGCGTTGCGCGGTCGAGTATGTGATGACTCTGCGGAACCACTTGAAGAGATTGAGCTCTGTCGTTGTAGAGCGGATCTGTCTTCGATAGATCGTTGTGGACTGTGGGAGCTAGTGGTCATCAAGTCCATATTGAGGGATCTTGCGATGTGATATATGACGAACGAGGAGGGGAAGACGGAGGTGTTTCAGGATGGGGCAGGATGTGTTCTCCAAAGACTGAATCGAACTTTTTCTTAGCCCCAACGCTGACTTGGGGTGCTGAGCCTCAGTCAACCTGGTCGAGGATTATGGTCTGCGCGCTTAACGTGAGAGAGAAATGTGTAGAAGAGCTTGAAGGTGTGGAAAGAAAAGAGCAGACGAGGACACTAGGAACTAAATCTGGAGAGGCGCAAGCTCCGATGGTGGTTCCTGCATGAGTTTATGAGACAGGAATCGTGCACCGTGGGTATTCTAATTATTTGTCTCAACCTCTGCGAAGTTCACCAGAAGGATCACTGACCATGGCAGGGACAACGCTCGGAATCTGTAACAAACTAACAAAGTCCAAAGCCAGGGGGGGGAACCTGCATTAGCTTCGCAGAAGATAATGTCATTTGTCGAAAATAGCCATTGGCCAGAGTGGGCTGTGTTGGTCCTCGGAATGGATGGCATTTGGTAGAAGGTCAGTCATGGTCGCGATCGAAATAGTAACCCGTGGTTGGAGTTAGTGGCACGTTTACCAGCCCATTGTGCAGGGGGATTGAACAAGCGACAATAGCGCCGTGGGCCGGCAGACGGGACGAGATACGCCAGGCCACTGGGCTGGCTCCTGCATGGTAATCAACGTATCAAGATGACCGACGAAGTTGCCTGGGGTGCGGTGTTGGTGAAGCTGGCATCGACCAAGCTCCGAGCATGTAGAAATAGCGTGCAGCCCGGCCTTGTCATGCATGCCCTAAAGATCAAACACCAAAGACTCCTCGAGCCCGGCAGCGTGGTGGGCAGGCAACTCGAGATATGGTTGGCTCTGCCGCGGTGGCTTGCATATCAAAGATATCGCAGCTCTATTCTTGGGTAGCTGCTGGAGCCATTTTGGCTTAGCACCTTTCACTAACCCTTCCCTGCACTCCCCTCGACTAGTATGGTAAACGACGGTTTCGCGTAAGTCGCGATGCAACGCCATCGAGTAAAGATCAACACCATGGCTGCCTTGCGCTGAATCCTCGACCTGCAATTGATCGCATCATGTGGCGTGCACAGTTGGCTGAGGTAGCCTTTGTAGCAGGCCGCCGGGCTGAGGTCCAGCGTTCAAAGATCGCCAGCGTCATTGCACCAGCTCAACATGAAACCCAACATCAGCGATAGCGAACCATCTACCGACGCCGCTGTCTCGTGTGGAGCAGCTTAAATCCGAGTGTGGAGAGCCCACAGCAAATGTGGTAGCAGTGCCACACGCTTTCTCCACGCAGGTCAGGCGGCTGCCCTGTGGGAGCACAGAGAGGTTGACCGAACCAACTCGCTTGATTCGGGGCGTTTCCACTAACGGTTCCAGCAAGGCTGGCCAATGGGAATTCGAGCTCGTTCATGACCTTCATCTCCCTCGTGCGGCGTAATCAAAGCTTGCGTTATTCTACTTCGTCTCTTCGTAGCTGATGCAATCTGGATGGAGCATCTGAGTGGCTGGATCATCTCCTTCACTGTCCGGCGGTCAATGTGTTTTCAGCTTCAAGCTGTTTTGGCTGATCTGCAAAGGCTAAAGTGCCGAGAACTAAGCGGGCATTTGTCTACTCCGTAAGTTTGGAAGATTGGCGTTTCAGACTTGAGGAGGCTGGGCCGCCTACTCTATGAGACCAGGCCAGATTGTCTGCCTCTTTCTTGAGGTTGCTCACCTATCCGGCCAGGGCGCGAGCGGCAACGGAGAAGGTGAAGTCACGAGTATAGTTCACCGTGGTGAGAGAAGCCGGGCATATCGAGGCCGCGGGTGAAAGTGAAGACCCATGGCCGTTGATACTGGGAGATTACGATGTGGCCACTTTTTTCCCAGGTTCCGGCACGTGCCATTCCAGATCAACACGGATCGTCTGCTGGCTGTAACAGTGCCGGTACGGAGTACTTGTGGAGCATAATCGTGCTTCCGCCTCGAATAATCTTCAGCCGCGAACCATGGAATCAAGAGAAGTGGACAGGATTGCGATCCTTCGTCTTCTCCGCAGTGACTTTGGGATGCGTGATAGCCTTTATTCTATCGGCGTCCACCAATATCCAGCCAACAACTGATCAAGCTTAATACCACCAACTTGGTTCGCAAGGCATGCTAGGACACACGTCAGATCATTTCCTTACCCCTCTGGCCGGTATGGTGCCGTACAAGACGTATCGGCGGACACTCGTGGTTGGGTGATGATCATATCGTATGAATAGCTGGTGTCATCGTTGTTGCCATTCCAGAATCTGAAGGGTGTAGTAGAGTCTACCCAAGTGGAAGAGCTGGAAAGGGTGCACCACATCCCGGAGGTTTGTCCGTGTCTTCGTTCGGAGGTACATTCGAATCTACGTCCCGGCTCTCTGGACCACAGTCAATCAATCTAGGGCCTTCCAGGTATGAGCGGCGGATTATCAGCGATTCCACGTTTGCTTGCCGTTGCACGAGTCGTAAACAAGCAATCACACATTATGTGCTTTCGACTCGTTAGAGCTTTCGGTCAGATTAGTATATCAAATCTGCCACGAATAGAGTCGTCAGGTGGAAATTGAACAATTATTCGAATACACCTTCGGGGTCGGAAGCGGGACTTCAAACGCCAACGCCAACGGGGTCGCCTTGCCAGCTGGGCCATTGGTTGTCCACCTCTCCGAGTCCTGGTTGGGATGTTTCGTAGAGTACCAGTAATTATCAGTAGCCCGCCCTAGCCGCTTGGTTGGTTCACCGTGGCTAGCGAATTGGAACCTCGTTATCACCGATGTCAGCTTATCCTCCCTCTAGCTCACTCCGCGGTCGTCAAATTTACACAGCAGTAGCAACGGTACGAAACAGCCGCCTCGCGAACTTGATCGAGAGGGACTTCCAGACAGTCGTTGCACAGCATTGCCTCATATCCACCATTGCTTTCGTCGATAGGGTCGCATGCCATGTGTTGTTGTAGTGCTCGTCACCACATGGCGCCATCCTTGTCTAAACCATTGCGGACGGTTGTGATTTGTGCAACAGATGATCATCTCACTGTAGATCTTCGCCTGGACAACACGTCCTGATCAACTCAAGCTGAGAAGTGTGTGCGAAGCACGTGCAACGGAATGACCTGCCACACTCCGGCAGCAGGGTTGGTCGTATGATGTAGCAAGACTGCAGCACTTTCAGCCGCAGCTTCTTTTCCCAGGCGCACGTCCAATCGCAGACTTTGCACAGGCCAGGCGCCAGATTCGAGCTCCAACAAGTTGGTTCCTAGTGTTGGAGGGTGTGACTAATATGACTAAGACAATATACTTTCGGACACCCTTGTTCCCTCGATAGCGTCGATTTCCCCAAAGACAAGGGAACGATTGAATGGGTGGGGGCTGTGCTGGTTGGATGCTTCAAGAACAATGCCAACGCCGGCAAGACAGACCTGCAGCAAGAACCAATCGATCAATGGTCTTGTCTCCTGCGGTTTCAAGCCTCTTCGCAGGCCCGTCGTGCCTTCAACAGCGAGTTTGGCAACTTCACATTTGCACTGCCATCAAATCAGGTACCCGCCCTCCAACAGCATCTTACGTGAGAAGAGGTTTTTACAAGTCTTGTTGCCATGTTGCGCGGTCTCGGGAATTTCGCCCACCCTGCTGTCTCACCCCATGCCTGCTGTCGATCGAGATTCGGGATCCCGGCTAGACCTGTGAGAAGCAGAATTCTCGTCTTAATTCAATACATTTTCTATTTCAGCCTGGGCCATGACCGTGGACGGTTGTCGGCTGTTGCTCTGGAGATTTTCTTGTTGTTGGTGTGGCCATGCCCAATATCAAGCCCGAAACAGCCCGCAAATTGGCGACTCTTATTCGCCTACCGGAAGGATGTAGCCGCTGACTGCGGATGCACCATCAGGCGTTCATGGGGCTAGATTGCTGATCTATGCTGAAGATTTGCGTTGACATTCATTCAACAGATGTGGGCCTGTTGGGCTCCCGAATGTGTCAGAAGTCGAGACCACATCCAGGGCCAGCAGCCTTGTTGGGCGTTCATTCATCCATGTACAATGCCTACGCAAAAGTATCTACCCGCGGAAATTTCGCGCCCCACCCACCGTTTTATTCACCAACATACATTTTACTACTACAAGACCAAAATAAATGGGTTATTTATGAGACCTGTTACAAAATATTCACAAATAGCAGGCCTTGAGACTGAGATACTTCTGGATTAGGCCTCTCAATGCTAATACTTGATGTGCCAGCCTTTCTTCTTTCAGACGGTCTTAACCCGTCTCAGCATACTATTAATTAGATTATTGAGCCAGATCTGAGATATTGCATTCCAAGCATCTATAATTATAGCACTTAGAGTAAGTAGATCGGTCTTACTTTTGCTTATATTAATCAGCTCTAAATAACATTAATAAATAATCTCTTTCAGCTTCTTCTAAACATGTTCAATGAGGTTTATATCTAGTAAATAGAGCGGCTAATTAAGTAATAATATGCTCTTATCTCTGAACTAATTCTTAATCTTTTTAGTTATATAAATATTAATATTATTCTGCATAAATATATAATTAGACTTAAAATAAACTTTCATCTAATTATTAAGAACTTTAAGATAGAAGTTAATGAAATAATTATTTTAAGTGATCTTCTTATCGCGGGTTATTATAATTAAATCTAATCTTTCTTCTATTTAAATAGCACTCTAAATTATAATATAGATATCCTTTCTTATATTATATAGCTTAATCATCTCTTTATTTTATTTTTACGTGAGTATATAAAAGACTTATTAACGTGATTATTTCTTATTCCGTTCTACTAAATATTTATTTAAAAAAATAATAAATTTCTATTTAATCTTCTAATTTAAGTGAATTTTAGTTTATTTATAATAAATTTAAGCATGTTCAGCTGTTAATATAGATTATTTAAGAGCTTTCTAATTCTTAATATCCGCAGAATTGAGAATGTGATTAAGAGTGTTATGAGAGAGATAGATGTGAAGATTTCATTAAATATCTATATATATAGATTTCGGATGAATTTAAATAAAATATATAATATTTCGAGCGTCTAATTAAGTATATTTCTTTAGCCTGCTCATACGCTATATAATGTTGCCTTCTGAACGCTGAGCGTCTGTTTTAACAGTATATTTTATGGTATTTTCGGAGATTTTCAACCGTCTCAAAATATCGCCAATTTCAGCGCCATCTTCATGTAAAGTTGTTATTTTTGATCGAGTATAGGGTGTAAGCTCTTCTCCACGAGGGATATTCGCAGAAATTG
>JAABUK010011549.1_pt1 | contig 11464 bp, 10 predicted proteins | sample 5559141 | NCBI WGS metagenome assembly JAABUK01 (sample SAMN10711869, study PRJNA513367) | rock metagenome | isolation source: Antarctica rocks | place: Antarctica: Victoria Land, Pudding Butte nord | collected 2016-01-03 | reverse complement strand
ATAAAGCGAGAGGGCATGGCAACGTGGGAGTCTGCCATGCCCTCTCTAATGCGTGGTTACTGTCCTCACCCCAGCAACCACTGAGACGGAGGATCCACCAACCGTCTCTTCTTGCCCCGCAATATACACCGCAATGCTTATGCCGTGCAAGCGCTAACTATCGAAATCCGGCTATCGCCCGATTTTTCGCGGAAGTCTCCTTTATAACTCTCTTTATCAATTCTGAAAGCACAAGGTAAAACATACCCGGCACGTAGATTTTACACGCAAGACCGCGTAAGAAATACAGTGCGGGATACTCTCGGGTTTAATTTCCGAGCGCTGTTTTGATGATGGCGGCGAGCGTTTTTGCTTGTCGCTCGATTTCTTCCTGATGTTCGCCTTCGATCATCACGCGCGCCAGATTCTCCGTTCCCGAATAACGCAGCAGCAGCCGCCCGCGCCCCTTCAATTCCGCTTCGACGATTTGCGCTGCGTGCATAATTTCCGGCACTTCCGCGAAAGGCCGCTTTTCCCGAACACGCACGTTGACGAGCACTTGCGGATAACGCTCGAAGCCTTCGGTCAATTCGTCGAGCCGCGCGCCGCTCTCCTGCATCGCGCGTAACAGAAAAAGCGTTGTCATCATGCCGTCACCCGCGAGGCTGCGGCGCGGGAAAATAAGGTGGCCGGATTGTTCGCCGCCGAGGTCTGTGTTTGTTTTGAGCAATTCTTCGAGCACGTATTTGTCGCCGACATCGGCGCGCAAAAGTTCGATCCCGCGCGAGCGCAGGGCAAGCTCGAGACCGATGTTGCTCATTACTGTGGCGACGACGGCGTTGCCCGCAAGTTCTCCGCGTTTTTGTAAATAACCGGACATCGCCCATAGCGTCGCATCGCCGTCAACGAATTCACCACGCGCATCGACAAAGAGCGCGCGGTCTGCGTCGCCATCAAAAGCGACTCCCAAATCCGCGCCGCTCTCGACGACTTTGCGGCGCAGTCCTTCGATGTGCAGCGAGCCGCAATCGAGATTGATGTTGCGTCCGTCAGGCGTGTTATTAATCGCCGTTACATTCGCGCCAAGACGCTCGAATAAATCGGGCGCTAATCGATACGCCGCGCCGTTCGCGCAATCCAGCACAAGCTTCAGGTTTGAGAGCGATAGACCGTCGCCGACTTCCTGCGCGAGATAATCGAGATAGCTCTCTCTGAAGGCGGCGGCTTGATTGTCCTCGCTGCCAGCATCATGTTGCTTTGAAAAGTTTGTTGAAAAATCTTTGGCCTCTTGTGCTTCGGGCGCAGAGGTTCCGGCGTGAATGTGTGCTTCGATGCGGCGCTCTGTTTCGTCGTCTATTTTGCGTCCCGACGGAGCAAAAATTTTGATACCGTTATCCTGATATGGATTGTGCGAAGCGCTGACGACGACTCCCGCATCCGCCGGTAAAGTGCGCGCTAGGTAAGCGACGCCCGGTGTCGTAATAACGCCCGCCGATTCGCACACCGCGCCCGCTTCACGCGCGCCCGCGATGAGCGCCGCTTCGATCCACTCGCCTGACTCGCGCGTGTCGCGCCCGATGACAAGGCGCGTGGTGTGATTACCCGATTTCTCCGCGAGATGCTCTGCGAGCGCGCGCCCGGCGATGCGTATGCTGTGCGCGTCGAGCGGAAAGCGTCCGGCCGCGCCGCGTACTCCGTCTGTGCCGAAAAGTTTTGCCATAAGCGTGTGCTGATTTTTTTGCATTGACTTCGCAAGACAAGCGAAGCGCGCGTTGTTTCAAAATATTTAGAACACTAAATTTATGTTTGGAATACTGACTTTCGTCGCATCCTGTGCGGCAGAACGTCAAGGGTTGTTGCCAGCCTTAGCGATCTCTAGCTGCACGCTGACAGTTGCATCGAGCGCGTTAATTTTCGGATCGTCGATGTCTACAGCGACTTGCGCAACAGTCGTCGTGTCGCGCAGCGAGTCGAGTTGAATGGATTCTGTTAAAGCGTGTTCCAACGCGTTCACGCGGCTCGCGGGGCCGCGTACTCTAACCTTCGCGGGAACGATGTTGACGGCGCGCAGTTCATAACCTTCTGGGAGCTTGCCTTCAAAACGCGGCGCAATTGTTACTTCACGCTGCACGCGCGGTTCAAGATGCAGAGGCACGTTCGACGGCTCGATGCGCGTCAGGCGCACGCCGTCCGGCAATTCCAGACGAACGCTTTCGGGCGTCAGCCGTATAACTCTCTCGCCCGGTTTGCGGTCGCTGATGTCTACATAAGCGACTAAATCGCGGACGTTGATGCGGTCGAGCGCCTGACGACTTCCCGCGAATGTCGCTGCGATGTCGCCGCGCAGATCATTGCTGATTTCCATATCCGTGGGCAAACGAAAAGTAAGTTGAATGCCGGGCAAGCGAATCGTCGCGCGCGCGCGCTGTCCCGTCAGCCCGTACCAGAGTCCGAGCGTGAGCGCGAGCGCGAGAAGTTTCAACAATAGATCATCGAGAAAAATTTTGCGCAGCCAATTGTGCCGCGCCGCCTGTGTATGTTGGCGCGCATAAAATTCTCGTCCATCATCGCCGCGAAAAGGCATAAGAATGAAAAGCGAGTGTTCAGGATGCAGAAGGCAAAAACAGAAGTCAGGAGACAGGAGGCAGAAGTCAGAATGAAGAAGCAGCGATGATGACCTTTGCACCAAATTCTCTCGTCGTTTGGTTTACTTCTTAAGCTGCATTTATTCTGTCTCCTGACTCCTGTCTCCTGCTTTTACGTTGACACTGCTTCATTGGCTTCGGTTTCGGCTTCCGGCAAGGCTTTTTCCTTTGCGCGTTTCTGCGATTCTGCGGAAGATTCGAGCGCTTGAAAAATAGCGGCGCGTAGTTTCGTGGCATCGAAACCGCGTTTGATGCGCCCGCCTTGCACAAAGGAAATTAAGCCTGTTTCTTCCGAAACAACGACCACCACCGCGTCGGAATCTTCCGTGATGCCGATGGCCGCGCGGTGGCGTGTGCCGAGGTCTTTCGAGAGCATCGAGTTCAAAGTGAGCGGCAGAAAACACGCGGCGGCGGCGACGCGATGACGCCGCACGATAACCGCGCCGTCGTGTAAGGGCGTCGTCGGGTTAAAGATCGTCACCAGCAGATCGTAGCTTAATTCGGCATCGAGTTTGACGCCGCCGTCAATCACGTTTTTGAGTCCGACGCCGCGTTCGATGACGATCAGCGCGCCCGTCTTGGTCGAGGCCAGAGTGGTTGCCGCGAGCACGATTTCGTCATACGCGCCTTCGCCGAATTGCCCGCTCTGGCGGCGCGTGAAGGGCATTTGAAAGCGATTGCCGAAGCCGATCAGCGCCTGCCTGATTTCAGATTGAAAAAGCACGATGACGGCGACGGGCAGATAAAAAACTCCGCCGCGCAGCACAAATTCGAGCGTCGTCAAATCCTGATAAACGGCGAACCAGTAAAGCAAGGCGAAGGCTGCCAATGCTGCCATCATCGGCGCGGCGCGTGTTCCGCGCACGAGTTTCAGAATGGTATACACGATCAGAAAGACGAGCGCGATGTCCGCCAGATTGCGCGGCTCGAACAGTCTTACCAATTGCTCTTTGTATGGCAGCAGTAAAAGCACTTTGCAACGTCTCTTTGAAACAGTGTGCGGTCAATTGATTAAGGACGATACTCCGAATAAATAAGTTTCCGGCTGCTCCTTGAAGCCATATTGAACATTCGTTTTGACAGCGCTCGATACGGCTTCAAGGTCGGCAAACTCCGTGTGGATTATCTTGCAAAAAAACTCACAAGGCAAGAGCGCGACGACACGCCGACCAACAAGCAATCGTGGAAGCCATGTTTAAGAGCATTTTGACGTTTAATCTCGGGCGGGCGTGAAGTGATTTTAAGGCTCGACGCGGCGCTTTTGTTGCACGGATTGCAGAAAGCCTATGAGTTCGCCGCGCGTGTCCAAGACGGCCAGAGAATGCGTGCCGTTTCGCCGCATCAGTGCCTCGGCCTGCGTCATCGCTGTTGAGGATTGAACAAAGAGTTGATCGCTCACGGGACGCATCACATCGCGCGCGTATGTATGCCGCCAGCGCTCGCGCGGCAACGCCTTCAAATCTTCGAGGAAGAGTATGCCGTGCAGTTGACGCCCGCGCGCCACGGGAAAACTCGTTTGGCGATAACGCGGCAGAACATCGTCGATAAACTTGCTCACCAGAATATCCGGCTCAATCGAAATCGGCGCAATCATCGCGTCCGCCGCCGTCGCGGGCGCAGCATAACGCGCCACGCGCACGACGCTGATCGCCGCGTCGAGTAGAAACAGCCCGACCAAGACCGTCCACAAACCCATTGCAAGGGCTTGAAAGTTCGGTGCGAAAATCATGTAGACGCCGAAGACGATGAGCGTCGCGGCAATCAACACGCCGCAGATTCCGGCCTTGCGCGTCGCGTCTGCGATGTCGCCGCTTTTGTGCCAGAGCAACGCGCGCAGCACGCGCCCGCCGTCGAGCGGGTAGCCCGGAAAAAGATTGAAGACAGCGAGCAGCAGATTCCCCGCGCCGATAAAAAAGAAGACGGCAACGGTCAAACGATAATCGCCGAGCGAAGCAATCGCCGCCGCCGCAATGCCGGTCATCGCAAACAAAAAGCTCGCCGCAGGGCCTGCGACGGCGATGCGGAATTCCGCGCCCGGACTGTCCGGCTCACGACTGAGCCGCGCGAGGCCGCCGAATGGATGCAGCACGATTTCTTCGATCTCTATGCCTTCGGCGCGTCCCATCAACGCGTGCGACAATTCATGTCCGAGCACGGAGAGAAATAATCCGACCGTCGTCGCAAGCCCTAGCATCCACGCCGTCACAGAATCGGCGGGCGGCACAAGCAGGGTTCCGATCATCGTCGCGCCGTTCTGCATTCGCGCCGCCGTCAGCCAGACGCTCAAGGCAAAGACAGCGAACCAGCGGTAATCTATGCGCACGGGAATTCCGTAAATGCGCATTACCGTAAGCTGTCTTTTGAAGAACTCTCCGATATTCATTCCGCTTACTTCTGTTTTAACACCGGCGTCAATGAAGGATGCGGCTTAGTTGAAAAGTCTAAGGCTTGATGTTTGCCGTAGCTTTTAGGCGTAATTCCAAATTGAAAAGGTTTCGGCGCAAAAAAGCTGAAGCCGCTCTTCTCGTGCTGCGTGATAACGGGCAACGTAAAAGCGAATTGCGGAAGCTCCGACGGACAAGGATTAATTATACTCATCTTAAAATCAATTCCTTCGGGCGGCTTCGTCACACGCAACTTAAAATCAACTGTATCGGACGGAACAATGATCTGCATTTTGAAGCGGCTGCATGGATCGCTGCCGCCGTTGCGCAAGGTGAGTGAACTCTGTTGCGCGTGGACTGCGCTGCACAAAAGGAACATAAGAGCGAAAGCATAAAGTGAGAAATGCCGCATAACAAATATTCTCCTTTGTTAATTCTCAAGCTAATCCGACTTCAGATTGCAGACATTATTCAAGCCTGCGCGTCAATCAACGGATGCTGCTCATTGCGTGCGACGCGGCGCAGCAGAAGCGGCTCGTCGAAGAGTTGCATCAGCCCGCGCACGATGCTGAAACGCGGCTCGTCGGCGATGCGCACTTGGAGTTTTGTTTCACGCTCAAGGTAAGGTTGCAGATTTTCGAGCAGCGCGCCGCCGCCCGTTAAGATTAATCCGCGATCATAAATATCTGCGGCGACTTCGGGTTGAAGCTCCGCCAGAGTTTCGCGCACTTCGTCGGCGATTTTGCGTATGACGGTTTGCGCGACGCCGTAAATATCCGCCGCCGTGACATTGATTGCGCCGGGGCTTCCCGTCTGCACGTCGCTGCCTCGCACGGAAACTTTGCGCCCGGCATCATCCGGCTCGATGGCAGAACCCAACTCGATTTTCAAACGCTCGGCAGTCGCCGCGCCGACGCTTAAGCCGCGATGGCGCCTCAGCAAATCCATGATCGCCGTGTCGATGTCGGAACTGCCGATGCGTTCGGCGCGCGCATGGACAATCGTGCCGCCCGCAACGATAGCGACGTTCGTTGTGCTGCCGCCGATGTCCACCACTGCCGAAGCATGATTGTCGTCGATGGAGACGCCCGCGCCGAGCGCTGCCGCGAGACCTTCTTCGACCATGTAAACGCGCCCGATGTGCGCGTGTTCGGCGGCGCTCAGAAGCGCACGCTGTTCGACCTGTGTGACGCCGGACAAAACGCTCATCACGGCGCGGCGGCTGAAATGCGAAATGCCGCTTCTGGCTTCGCGCACAAAGCGGTCGAGCATCGCCTGCGTTCTCTCAAAATCGGCAACGACGCCGTCCACCATCGGCGCAATCACCGCGACATCGCGCCCTTCGCGCCCGAGCATCTGCTGTGCTTCGCGCCCGACGGCCAGCACTTCGCCGGACATTTTGTTGACGACGACAATCGACGGCTCGTCAACAACGACCCCGCGCCCGCGCACATCTATGATCGTGCTCGCCGATCCCATATCAATCGCCATCGAATCCGAGACGATATTTCGCAGCGCGTTGAAGCGCATAAATGAGCGTGTCTTGCGCATAAAAGATTGTGATGACATGGTTACCGAATGACCAATGAACGGATACTGTGAACAGAGGATAATGTCAGTGATCGCAAGCGGACGGGCGACACACAATAATCCTAGCAGCGTCCGCCAAGACTGACAACTGCTTTAAGCCGGACGGCGCAAAGCTTCACAGCGAGCGTTGTCAACGCCGCTAAATAATCCGGGATGATGTCCGTCTCAAGGTCTTTATTTTTCCAAGCGAACGCATTAGCGTAACGATGTATAATGCTCCGCTTCCGCGCCGACGAATTTCCGGCGGCGCACAAATCGACATCAAGCGAGGAAATAAAATGCGTCGCGGTCTAACAAACACACTTTTGCTGCCGGGTATTTTGTTGTTCGGTTTCGCATTGCAGGCACACGCGCAAACGCCCGCGCCCGCAACAATTTCTTCCCGAATCGCGGCGGCGGACAATAGCAGCGGCGACAACCGCGCCAGCGCGCAGCCATCCGTGCCATCCGTCCCGGAACTCGACGAAGTGCGCCGACTTGTGCGCGAGCAGGGCGAAGAACTGCGCCGCCTGCGCGAAACCGTCACGCAGCAATCAAGCGTCATAAACGAATTGCGCGAGCGCGTCGCGCACACCGAAACGACAAACGCGCCGCTCACCGATACTCTCTCTGCCACAACGACGCCGCCGCAAAATGCGCAAGGCAGCGCAAAACCCGCGACGACGGACGAGCGACTGACACGCGTCGAAGCGCAGGCGAAAAAAACAACCGACACCGTCGCCAAACAACTCGGCAACATCGCATTCAGCGGCGATCTGCGCCTTCAGTACGATTCGATCTACGGTCAACTCAATGCCGCGCCGAACAATGCAGACCCGACCATTCTCGGCAACGAACTTTCCGCGCGCCAACGCCTGCGCCTGCGCGCGCGTCTGGCGATGCGCGGCGAAATCGGCAAGACCTTTGATTGGGGCTTGCGTTTTTCAACCGGCGGCCTCTCCGATGTCATCTCCGCCAATCAAGTGCTGACGGATTTCTACAACCGCAAGCAATTCGCGCTCGATCAAGCTTATCTGACGTGGAAGCCGAAGAGCGCGCCCGGACTGCGCTTACAGGGCGGCAAGTTTGAAACGCCGTGGCTGCACACGGAAATGACTTTCGACAACGACATTCAACCCGAAGGCATCAACGAATCTTACGCGCGTGACTTCAAAAATTCACGACTGCAAAATCTCACCTTCGTCGCATGGCAACTGCCCTTCCTCGAACGCAATGCCGCTTTCATACGCAACGTCAATAACGAGGTCAGCATAGACCAATCGCGCCGGGCGGGGCGCGACTTAGCGCTTTACGGCGGACAGCTTCGCACGCGCTTTGCCATCGCGCCAAAGACTGATCTTACCTTGTCGGCAACCGATCTTTATTTCTCCGGCACGCAGTTCATCACGCCCGTTCAATTCTTCGGCAATCAAGTTCAACTGCCCGTCACGATTACGATTCCAGCCAACGGCAACACGCCCGCGCAAATTGTCACGGGGCAAGCCTTGATTGCGCGCGATCTGCTCGTCGCGGGCAACAGCAATCTGGGAATTTCGTCTACCACAAACAACGCGCTTAACCGCGACGGGCGGCTCGCTTCCGGCTACAATCTGGTGGACATCATCGGGCGCTTGGACTTAACGCAAAGCAAGCGTTTCCCCGTCGCACTCATTCTTAATTATGTAACGAACACGCAAACGCGCTCCGTCGTCGCGGCAGGAACAAACGGCGCGAACGTGTTGCAGCCTAATCACGAAAACAAAGGTTTCTGGGCAGAAGTTTCGGCGGGCAAAACAAAGGCTCGCGGCGATCTTTTTTTCGATTACACATTCATGCGAATCGAAAAGGACGCAGTGCTCACGCCCTTCAATTTCTCCGACATCGCGCAGCAATCCGACATACGCGCCAACCGAGCCATCTTTACTTACACAGTCGATCCGCGCGTGCTCTTAACGGCGACAGGCATTTTTACGCAGCGCGCGAACGGGCTGCTCGGCGTCTTCACTGCGGCTCCCGCCAATTCGCTTAATCGCCAGACCGTGCGTTTGCAGTTCGATACGACGTTTCGCTTTTAAGCGGGATATGTTCGTTCACAGAAACGTAACATCAGTGCTTTAACATTACGGTTTTGAGTTCATCGCGCAACTGCCTTCATTGTTCGAGGCTTTCAGTATTATGGCTACGTCGCAACCCAAGCTTTCTTCAACGGCAACTCCGGCAAGCAGCACCGCCGCGCCCGCTGCTGCGGTGACATTGCCGCAACGCTCCGACGACTTAGCGGAAACGGCAAACGTCAAGGCTGCGCCAGTCGCTGCGGAAGCTAAAATCAGCGTGCGCGGAATGAACTTTTATTACCAACGCGTGCAGGCGCTCTACAACGTATCGGTAGAGATCGGCGCGCGCGTGGTGATGGCTTTGATCGGCCCTTCGGGGTGCGGCAAGTCAACTTTTCTGCGCACCTTGAACCGCATGAACGATACGATTCCCGGCACGCGCGTGACCGGCGAAATCGACATCGACAAACAAAACATTTACGCGCCGGAGGCGGATGTCGTCGCACTCAGGCGCAAGGTCGGAATGGTCTTTCAAAAATCGAACCCGTTCCCGAAATCCATCTTCGATAACGTCGCCTACGGATTGCGCATCAATCGTTTGGCAGCAAACAAATCAGACCTCGAAGACCGCGTCGCGCAGGCGCTTCAGGATGCGGCGCTCTGGGATGAAGTCAAGGATCGTTTGAAAACTTCCGCGCTCGGACTCTCCGGCGGGCAGCAGCAGCGCCTCTGCATCGCGCGCACGCTCGCCGTCCGGCCTGAAATAGTATTGATGGACGAACCAGCCTCGGCGCTCGATCCGATTGCGACGCAGAAAATCGAAGAATTGATTGTCGAACTCAAAAAGCAGTACACGATCATCATCGTCACGCACAATATGCAGCAGGCGGCGCGCGTCTCCGACTACACTTCGTTTTTCTGGCTCGGCAAGCTCGTTGAAACCAACATGACCGAACGCATTTTCACTAACCCTGAAAACAATTTGACGGAAGATTACATTACAGGACGATTCGGTTAATCGGGCTGACAAACTTGAAAGGCAGGCGGCATGGACAGGCTACTTGATCGTGAATTGTACGCGTTGCGTGACCGCGTGCTGCTGCTCGGCGGCGAAACTGAAACGGCGCTCCAGAAGGCGATGTTCGCGCTCGTCGAACGCGACACCCGAACGGCGAAAGAAGTGCTCGCGGGCGACGACGAAATCGACCAATTAGAAATCGAGATAGACCGTTTGTGCGTCGATACAATTGCGCTGCGCCAACCTGCGGCGCGCGATCTGCGTTTCGTTATTTCAGTGGCGAAGATTACGCCGATACTTGAGCGCATCGCCGATCACGCCTGCAACATTGCGCGCGCCGCCATCGAACTCAACGACGAGCCGCAACTAAAGCCGCTCGTCGATTTGCCGCGCATGGCCGAAATAGCGTCGGGGATGCTGCGCGCGGCGCTTGATGCCTTTACCTCGAACGACGCGGCGGCGGCGCGGCGCACAATCGAACGCGACGATTTAATTGACGCTGCATACAACCGCGTCTTTCACGATTTGATTCGCTTAATGGTCAGCGATCCGTCCACGACGAAGCGCGCCGCACATCTTCTCTTCGTCTCAAAACATCTGGAGCGCATCGGCGATTATGTAACGGACATCTGCGAGTTGACCGTGTACATGACCGAAGCGGCCTTTATCAAACACAGTAATTAAAGCTTGCTAGCGCGGCGAATAAGCGAAGCAAAATAAACGCGCCTTCAAATATCGTCCGCCGCAAAACATCTTTGCCGTAACGTTCATCGGCGACGCCGTTCCAACGCCCTTGCGTTCCCTCTCAATCACTCCACGAAATGCCGCCCGACCAAAGTGCTTGACGCTTCATCACACGCTTGTTACACTTTCGTAAGAATCGAGCGCAAAGCTTGACGCACCCGACAACGCGTCACACTCAAAGAACGAGTCAACATTTGCAGACCGACGTGTGCGGCGTGAAGTCTGAATTTTTACAAGTAGTGGAGGTGCTATGGTAGGCTTCAAGGTCGGCCAAAAGGTCGTTTACCCCAATCACGGGGTCGGAACCATCGAAGAGATCGAACACAAACAGATCGGCGCGGCCTCGCTTCCCTTCTATACGCTTCGTCTTGCGGCAACCAACTCGGTTGTTTTAGTCCCCGTCGCCAACGCCAATGAGGTTGGGCTTCGCTACCCGATTACCACAGGCGAATGCGAATTACTGTTAAAAAATCTGGCGGACGATTTTTCAGCGCCCGCACATGATTGGAAGGATCGCTTCAAGGATTTTTCCGACAAGATGCGCACCGGAGACATTTTTGCCGTCGCCGATGTGCTCAAAAATCTGACGTACCTCAGCCACCTCAAGCCGCTTTCCTTCCGCGAACAGCGTATGCTCGAACGCGCGCATTATCTCGTCGTCTCGGAGCTATCGGTCGTGTGCCGCCAGGCTGAATGCAATGTCGAGCCGCGCGTCGAACAAGCATTAGTCCGCGCCTGCTCGAAACACGAACGCCAGCCAGCACGCGCGCGTGCCGCCGGTGCCGCAGTCGGACATTGATTTCCGGCCACCGAAGTTTCATCCATATTCAATTATCAAACTGCCTTTTCCGCACTGAAACGGCGCTGGAAGCTTTCGTAAAGCCCGTGCCTTTTCAGTCCGCGCGTGAGCTTTCACAAATACCCGTTCTTCATGAATTGAGAACGCTTATTTTATAGCCGCTTGCAATTGCGTGCGGCCATCTTCAGCAACTAAACTAAGGTTATGCAAGCTTACTCTTTAGACCTCCGGCAGCGAGTGGTCAACGCTTACGAACAAGATCAAGACTCGAT
>JAABUK010011543.1_pt1 | contig 11470 bp, 15 predicted proteins | sample 5559141 | NCBI WGS metagenome assembly JAABUK01 (sample SAMN10711869, study PRJNA513367) | rock metagenome | isolation source: Antarctica rocks | place: Antarctica: Victoria Land, Pudding Butte nord | collected 2016-01-03 | reverse complement strand
GGCCGCATCTCTGTTCAGTGAGACAGAGCGGGCTGACATCATTACGGCAATCGCTTCAGATCCGGAGGCAGGCGACCTGATGCCTGGAACGGGAGGCTATCGGAAGCGGCGTTTTGGACGCGCAGGAATGGGCAAGCGCGGGGGCGCACGGGTGGTGTACCTGTACGGCGGAAAGGATTTTCCGATCTTTCTTATTACTGTGTATGCCAAAGCAGAGAAGGGAAATCTGAGTAAAGCGGAGCAGAACGCTCTGGCAAAGATGGCAAAGAGCTTTTTCACGGACTACGGGAGGGAAGTGTGAGCAAACTTTTCGAGGAGATGGCCCAGGGTACGGCAGAGGCCCGAGCCTATATGGAAGGCGAGCGCAAGGGTTATAAAGTGACCCTGCCCGAATCGGTGGACGTTCGCGGAATCAGAAAACAGCTTCATTTCAGCCAAGGGCGATTTGCAGATGCTTTTGGCCTATCTGTAGATGCAGTGCGTCATTGGGAATCCGGCCGCCGAAGCCCGGAGGCTGCAGCTCGCGCACTTCTCATGGTCATTGCTCATGATCCTCAACTCGTGATGCGGGCGCTTGCACAACCCCAGCCAATGCAGACCACCGCCAGCACAGGAAAGACGGCGACGCGACGCAGCAGAGCAAAGCGGGCATCCGTCGCCTGACCAAGCTAATTCACCAAGAGGCTTGAATGAAGACAAAACTTGTCGTGACTTCGATTGCTCTCGTGGCAGTTGTATCCGCTTTCGGCTACGAATGGAGGTACAGCGACGATATGCAGGAGCACATAAGCTCAGTAAATCGTGATCTACAAACCGCTAGGCTTGAGGGAACAGACTCCACTGGTTTGATCGGGTCTATTCAAGCTATGACCGCTGCTTCAGACGTAGGGGGGGAGATCATCAGTACGCATGACCACGTCCATACCCTCAAAGATGAAGTCCTCGCATGGAAGATCAAGAAAGCGGTCGAGCAGAGCGTCACAGTTGGGGATGCTATCCAAAACGTAATTGCAAAGTGGCCGGAAAGCATTTGAATGCATCCGAAACAGGTGAACGACTCGGCTCATGGCCGGTATGCTCTGGGCGCGAATAAAAACCAGCTCCGACGCTGCACCTCAAGCTCCGGGATGCCGTTCAGTACGCAATCCTCTCCACCTCATCGAGCGCAATCTCATCGCTGCGCCGGTCATAAAGCCCGGTCGTGCGGGCGGATTCATGCCCGGCCATGTGCTGTGCGATCTCCAGCTTGCCTCCGTTCTGGAGGTAGGTGGTGATGCCAGTGGCCCGGAAGCTGTGAGCGCTGATCTTGGTGCGGAGGCCAGCGGCTTTGGCTCGCCGCTGAATCATCATGTGCACATTGGCCTGGGGCAGGAAAGTGCGGCCGGTCAGCCGGCCATGGCGCAGGGTAGGGAAGAGCGGAGCCTCGGGCTCGCTGCTGAGTCCGGAGACGGAGACCCATTCCTCGAGATACTGGTCTAGATTGTGGTGACAGGGAAGCTCGGTCACTTTGCCCCCCTTCTCGTGAAGCCGTACCCAGCCACGACGCTTCTGGACGTAGAAGTCTTGGACGTTCATGCCGACCGCCGCTCCGACGCGCGCGAAGGTATAGCCCATGAGAGCGATGAGGGCACGGTCGCGGAGTCCGAGCAGGGAAGTGGTGTCGATCGCGGCCAGGAGCTCGTGCATCTCCTCGGCCGAGAGCACGGAAGTCTTGCCCTTACGGACGCTGTGCTTCGGTCCCCGTACCGCATGGGCTGGATTGCTTTTCATAATGTGGCCTGTCACCAGCCAATCGAAAAGCATTCGGATCGCGGCGAGGTGCTGTTTGACGGTGGGCTTCGAGTGCGTGCGGCCCAGCTGCTCGACGTACGCCGCGACGTGCATCGGCGTCACCCCGGAAAGATCTCCCAGGCCTTTCTCGTCACACCAGGCGGCGAATCCCTCGACGGCTTTGAAGTAGGCGCGGCGGGTGTTCGAGTTGCGGATGTTGACGGTGAAGAACTCCCAGAAGCGCCGGCCGCCATCGGGTACGCCCTGGAAGAGCGCCGGCAATGCCGAAGCCACCGCTGTCGGAAGGACAAGCCCGCTATTCATGGATGCGCTTTGGTTCGTTGTCGCGTTTTACCTGCTCCACCCGCTTTAGTGCTTCATCGAGCTGCTTCATCGAACTTGCTTCGACTTCGATTCCGTCGACCTTAATTCGTACCTTGCGGCCGTTACGTCCAGCCAACCACCCGCCGAGAGCGGCAATCGTTGCAGGGCCTAGAGACTTGGCTATGGCGATAAACTCGCCGGTGTACCCGCCGACCGCATCCACAGCGTCCATGGTGAAGATGCGAGGCATCGTCTTGACACCATCGGCCCATGAGGCCGCAAGGACGTTGCCAATGGTTTCCTGGTACTCACGGCTGAACTGCTCTGCGTCGTCCGGCGACCGCTTGAGCACGACCGTTATTTCGTCTGGTGATGTCATCGGGTCCGCCTAATTGACATATGATAACGTCCTTTATCATATGTCCAAGAAGAGCAGCATCGTGCCGCGAAGCCACTTGTCTACCCCAGGGCTTAGCGTGCCGGTTCCGGTATGGAAACGGTTTGGGGTGAAGCTGCTATAGCCTTTACGAGCGTGTCTTTGTAGGCTGGCGGCACTACAAGTAATTCGGGTGCGGGCTCGCCAATCAGGAAAGGTTGGAAGCTGCCATGGGTGTGCGTATTGCGCACGCGATCGACACTGGAAGTTTCCATGACACCGTACAGGGGGGAGATCCACTCCTCATAGGTGCGATCGACCGGCTGCGCTTGATTTGCCCCCCCGATGACGGGTTCCGTACCTTGACGGGTCTCCTGGAAACCAACACAGAGCGCGTCGTGAATAAGACGTTGGCCGATGACATGCATTTCCTTCACCACAGTACCTTCAGAACGCCGTGTCGAGAGTGTGCCAGCCATGTTCTGCAACCTAAGCTCGACATCAGCGGCAGTGAGGCGAAGGAAGCGTGAGGGCCACGGCCGCACGGTAACACTTTGGCCTTCGCAGGCGGCCACCAGCCCTCGCCTGGGATCGGTTGCAATCTCGGCGCAACCATAGAAGATCTCACGGCCGTGTGCCATGTCGACGAGGTGAATCTGGCTGGGTGGACGGCCAGACTGGGGTCTGCCGCAGCGGGTTGAGCCGTCTTCACCGCGCGCGATCTGAATCTTAGCGGCTGACGCTGTAGTGGCTAATCCTTGATCAGTCGTCTCAACCCAGGTCGCAGAGAAGGGGCGTTCTGCGATGGGAAGGGGACAAAAAGACTGACTGTGAGCCGTACTCGCCACAAACGCAACGGCGGGGAGCAGGACAAGGAGAGCGATGCGCATGGAGCCTCCGCGCCACCATAATAGCGAAACAGGTGTTGTGTAGGGACCACTTGTGCATGCCTGATGTTGCTCTGGTTTGTTATTTCATCGCGACGGTAGGTCCTCGAAAGCTGCAGTCACCCACGACAACTCCGGTTGGCGAAGGTTTACCGGTCGTACGACCGCAGGAGCGATGAGGTTTCCTCTCGATGAGGTCGAGCGCATCCGCATCTGAGGGCAAGGTTAGTTCTGGTCCACCTTGGAGTTGCGCTGTTGTTGATAGGCCAGAGCAAAAAGTATGAAAGCTGCGATGCTGAAAGAAAGAGTTAGCAGCAAAGCTCCGAGCCGATGTGGTGCGACTGGATTTAGGAAGTCCAGAACGGAGAGCACCGCAGCAGGAATGGAGAGCAGGCCGAAGACCAGTTTGTATGGCGTAACCATAGCTCTGGCTACGAGCTGTTTGTAGAGTCTCCGGGCTGCATAATACAGCAGTAGCAAAGGCAAACCGACAGTCACTAAGTCTTGGCCAACCGCCTCAGCGCCCGGCCAATAGAATCTACAATTCCAGAGCCATATGACTCCCACAACGGCAAGAAACGCATGCCCAATTAGCCCTGCAAGGCCCATCCTGATCGGCCGGTCTATAGCTTGACTTGAAGCCGGTTGCGGATCTGCTGCCTGAGAACGAGAGAGAGAACCTGACGGTTGTTGCTTATCGTCCCAATACTTCACGGCGAGCGCCTGGGTATCAGTCATGGTCTTCTCAAACCAGTTGGCATCTTGAGACAGATACCGAATGACTACTGAGAACATTTCGCCTTCCAGCATTTGCATCTTCGCCAAATCCCGCATGGGGACGGAACCGATCAAGGCGTCTTGAAAAGAATAGAAAGACGGGTATTCAGGCAAAACGGCAAACATCGCCGCTACGATATCGCTCTGTGTTTCGTTGCACTCTAATCCTGCAATAAAAAGCTGCGTTCGAAATATCAGCCCCCATGCCGTCCCTCTACAAGCTTTTAGAAATTCATCTTCGGTGAGGAACATGGCGCGAAGCTGAGACACTCTTGCATAAAGATATTCGGAGTATCCAGGTGTGCAAAGGTGTGCAAACTCCTCTTTGTCGAGCCGGACGGCGATCCACGTTTTGACCTCCGGAAGCCACGTCGTAGCCGCTTTGGGATCCAAATTCTCATCGATCTCCAATGTGCGCTCCTTCGAACTAGGATTGACCTTCGTAAGTTTAGTTTTTCCTGCCTTGACCCTTCGGCTTTGCTTACCTATTTGCCGCCGTCGAGGCTGTGGGTTTGTGGGACGAGCGCCCTTTGCTTGTTCCAAGCTCGAAGAGCGTCAAATCCATAGCCTGCCGTGGGGATGGCCCATGCTCTCCGGTGCCTACTTCGTTTTACCCTTGTGAGCTGGGGCATGCATATCGGGCACAGCCGGAGCTGGTACCGGTGGTTGTCGGGCGGCAAGGTACTGGTCGATCAGGGTAACGTGCTCCTCCAGTGCTTTCACGCTGCCGCGCATGGGCAGATAGCCAGCGAACAGTCCCAGAACGACTCCGATCAGAAGCATTGCCACGTAGAGCATCCAATTCGAATCGCGGACATTCTGCCGCACATGGTCGGCTGCCTGCTGGATCTCCTGGAGCGGCGCCGCAAATGCCTGCACGGTTTGCCGCTCGATGTCGCCACTCTGTTTCCGTACGGCGTCATGAATAGCCTGGACAGCATTGCGCTCCAGGTTCACCCGGGCACCCTGCCACTGCACTCGCTCGGCCTCCAGGCTCTTGATCGCGGCGTCGGCCCGCTTTTGCAGCTCCTGAGCCGTACCCTCGGCCCACTCCTGTACTTCCCCGAGTTCTTTGATTTGCTCAACCAAGGCTCGTTGGGTGCTCTGAGCCGACTGGCGCATCTGTTCAGCCTGCTCGATCAGACCAAACATCATTGCCTCGCCTACACCACTGCCCGGCTGCTGCTGCTGTTGTTCCATGACCCCCACTCCTCTACAATCCGACCCTACCGTCCCAAACCAAGACCTAACCCGTGTCCTCGTTCGATCTCCAGATCCTTCTCCAGCGCCTTCTCAGGGCTTTTTTCCAAGACCTGTTCCTGCTTGAGCTCTGGAACAACTGCCGGCTCCTTCGCCTGCTTGTACGCCTCATAGCGTTCCCGGAAAGCCTGTCGCCCCTGAGCGATCTGAGAGTCGGCGACCAGCTCCGGACCAGCCCGCTGCATCTCCTGGTTCTCCTGGATAGTCTGCAGGGCGGGAGATCCTTTTTGAGTCTCTAACTGCTGCTCGGGTTTGCCGTCGGTCTTCTGCTCCCGCCATCGCTCAAATCGTCCTCGGAGCTGCTCCATGCGCTCGGCCACATCCTGGGCGGCAGCAACTGTCCGCTCTTTCACCTCGGTCGCTAGCTCGCGGGCCGCGGCGATCAACTTGTCGAGACGCGAGAGCTCCTGGGACTCGCGTGCCTGCACCTTGCCGATCTGCTGCTCGGCCTGCTGCTCCAGGTGCTGGATGGCGGCCGCCCTGTCAAGATGAGGCGGCGGAAGCTCGGTCCGCTGCTGGCGTAACTGATCGATCTCCGCGTGCCGCTCCATCGCCTCCGGCCCATAACCTTGAAGGGTCTTTTCCTCCCGCAGGGAGGCGAGGTCCCCGCGTCCCTGCTCGGCCCAGGAACGGGCGTCCAGGCGCTGCTCGATGCCAGCCTTCTGCATCGCGCCGTTCATCATCTCGACCCACTTCTCCCGCACCTCTTCCGGCTTGTTCCGGTCGTTCCACTCCGGATCTTTTTTAGCCCCGTTGCGTTTGAAGAAACGCTCTTCCGGCATCTCTCGCGTCGCCTCAGTAACGGCCCGTTCGGAGAACATCAAGTGCATATGCGGCTGATCGATATTGTCCTTGGCAAGCGGGACGTGGACGGCCAGCGTGTACGCGAATCGCTCCCCCAGCAGCTCCCGCGTGGCCTCGCGAGCCAGCTCCTGGCGCTGAGCCGGATCAAGCTCTCGCGGCAAAGCGATCTGCAGCTCCGTGTAGATACGGCCATTCGCACGCTCATGCGTATCGGCAGCCACCCAGAAGGAGTGCGGATCAGTCTGGGCAAACTCCGGCATATTGCCGGATTCGACCAGCTCCACACCGCCGCGCTCGACGTACTGGCCATCCCGCGCAATGTAATGCGCGTGCGCCGCTGCGGGCGGCGCTTGGCTCGACGACTTGAATGCGACATGCACGATGGCCATGGCTGTGGTCTTTTCCGTTGCTGCTGCAGGGGCTGTTGCAGTTGTTATTGCTGCTGCGCTTGCGGCTGTTTTGTTGTTGCTGTTGGGGTTGCAGCTGCTCTTGCAGCTGATGTTGTCACTGCTTTTGCCTGTTCTTGTCTCGGCGAAGCCGAGACCGCGTGTAGTTTGCGAAGCAAACTAGGTATCGCGCATTAGTTGTTTACATCCGTTTACGCCAGCATGGTAATGATTGTATGCTCAGATGCATGGCTCGGTCTAACCCAAAGTCGATTCAGGAACTTGAAGCACAGAAAAAAGCTATCAAAGAAGCGGCTGCTGCTGAGGTCGCAGCCATCCGCAAAGCCACAGCAGAGAAGGTCGCGGCACTAAAGGGCAGCGAACGACGGCTGCGAGCTCTAGATATCCGGGAACAGAAGAAACGCGAGAACCACGCCAAGATCCTCGTCGGCGTGGCGATGATCCATCAGTGCCAAATCTCAGAACCTTCGGCTGGGAAGTTCAAGGCACTACTCGAAGAGTTCTACTCTGATTCGCCAGAACGGCTCAAGGCTGCTGTTTATGGGCTCTCACTGATTGTTAAGAAACCTTCTAGTGACACCGAACAGGATTAGCCATAATGCCTGTCTCGTTTCGCAAACCCCGTAATGAATTACCGGCTTGCGCGGGACTGATGCAGAACGAGCTTTACAGGATCGAGTGTCCACGATTCTGCTCCATGAAAGCACCGGCTCTCCGGCTCGTCATTACCATCTTCAAAATTATCTGCCAGCTGTAAGCGAATTTGAGAGCGCGCATCAAAGCCTCTGACAGAAAGCAAATGCACTGAGCATTTCTGCTTGAGGGTAGCAGCGGCCAAATGGTCGAGATTGGGCAGAATGGTTTTCTTGGTTCGCCGGTCATAGAGCAGAACCGCTAAACCGCCAGCGTCAGAATCGTAGTAGAGGTCGGCAAGTTCTATCACTAGCCAGCGGTCATCGGGTGACCAGGCAACAGGTGCTAATGAAGTCGCTGGTGAGCCAGCTTGGCCAAGTAGAGGCGTTTGCTTGAAAACCTCCTGAAAGCCTGCAGCGCTCGCGCCTGCTGCAATATCGTCAGTAGCAACGAAGAGGCGGACCGTGTTCTCACAATTGCCTGCTCCGTGAACGGCACTTGCCCTAATTTCAGCAAAGGCTTTATGCCGCCCATCAAGGGACGTGACCAGAGGGGTGCGGACAATCTGTGTTCCATTCCAATGCTTTCCTGCGGTGTCAGACCAGCAAGAGACCCAGGGGGCGTGCATCCGGTCCTGTTCGCCCGATGGTTGTTGGGCCACCGCAGCAACACAAAAAATGCATAGCGTACAAAAACGCAACATACAGCGACCCCGTTAGCGGCAATCTAATTAGACTCCCGCATTTCGGCGGCGGCTTCCTGGATGGCCTGCTCTGGAACGCCATGAGCGATGAGTCTCTGGCTGAACTCCTCGACAGTGCTGTCCTTGGCCCGCTGTGCTTCCCTCTCGGCCAGATGCTTGCGGAGTCCATTCGAGATGTAGGCACGGATTAGGGCCTGGTAACCCCCGAAGCCGAGCGACGGGGCGACCTCCTTGAGATCCTCGATGACGTGATCGGGCAGACGGAGGGAGATCAGGGTCATGGGTTTGTCGGGCTGCATGTTTCGCTTGATCCGTTCAGTCATCTTCATAGCGTCTCCTTTCCGCCGGTTCCGCAAGACGTGCGGAGATGAGGCGGAGCACATCACCTTCCCGAATCACATGGACGACGTACAAGAGCCGGTACTCGGTCGTGAGACCGATGCACGCCTGCCGTGCCTCTTCCTCCGGGCTGGCGTCCTCGTAGCGAGCCAAAGAATCAAGAAAGGCCTCTCGAGCCTGTTCGAACCGAACGTCATGCTGGAGGGCATTACTGGACGCTTTCTCGCTGTCCCAGACAAACCCCTGCCCATCCAGGGTCGAAAACACGTCCATATAGCTATTGTATATACATAATCCGCGGGACTGGCTATTGCTTTCGCAGAAGTGGGACCTTCGAATCGCTCGCTTCGCTCTCGCACCGCCTGTTTTTGGCTCCTGGCAGCCTTGTGGTGGGCTTTGTGTCGTGTTTTGGTAGGGATGGCCCCACTCGCCGCGTTACGGGTCGTTCTGGGTGTCTTTCCGTTCGATTGCCGAGACGTTGATTGTCAGCTTCAACCGTTCATGCCACCCCACTTTCATTAGGAAGGTTTTTGCGGTTGCCTCTGCGGGGTTTGGGGCGCAGCTCCAAAGATCGGGCCGTTAAGCCCTCAGTGCGCGTCCGAAGGACGGGCTCTGCTCTGTCTTCTCAGTTCTCCACCGATCCACCGATTTTGTGTGATCTACATCCTGCCACTCCTCTTGCTCTACTTGATACATCTTGACTTCCATATAGCAGCGCGAAATTGCCCCCGGAAGTCCCTTTTTTCGCCCCCGGAAGTCCCCTGTGCTGCCCCCGGAAGTCCCCTGTGCTGCCCCCGGAAGTCCCCTTTTATAAGGGGTTATCCGAGCAAACCTGTGGATGTCGCGGCCTCAGTGGAGACTTGGGAAGGTGCCCCCGGAAGTCCCCTAAATAACTCACACCTATCCCATTCTTTTGCATCACTATGACGCCTGGACTGCCCCCGGAAGTCCCCTTAGAACACAGGGGTTTTAGACCACCTCCCTGCCCCCGGAAGTCCCCTTTACAATTTGCGCGTATTCGTCGCTTCTACCAGGAGGTAGCGGCCGCCGCGTGGCTTCCCTACTGTCAATCCGGTCGATAGTGCCTCGGCGTTGACCTCGGGCCATAGAGTACGTAGGCAGATGATGGCCTCAGCGAACCGCTCTCGAATGCGGCGCTCTTTCTTGTCGTCCTGCCAAACCTGCTGCCGAAGGTACTCCCACTTAATGAGGCTGGTGCTCTCGGCGGCATAGCAACGCCAGTAGAGGAACACAACCAAGTCTTGCAACTGTGACTGCTTGCGGGTAGCCCGGATGATCTGGGCCGGTACAGGAACATGGTGGGCGAGGAGATCCTTGAAGAACTTGTCCTCGATCTCGACGCCGTAAATGATTTTGTCCGTGAGTGGGAGAACCTGGGCGCCCTGGTTTTCGGCCCGAACGTCGATACTCGTGGGCAGGTGGTATTCACCGATTACCGGCATCACTCGACCGCTATAGCTGTCAGCCGTCTTACGCTCGACACCGATAGTGAGGCCAGCGATCCGCCGGAACCGCTCCCGGAGATCTCGCCGATTTTTTCCTCCGGTGGCAAGGTTCATCGTGCTCAGAAACTCGGTCGCCGTCTCCCAGCTAACGAAGCGAGAGCCGGTCTTTACTGCCCTATCCATGAGGAAGTGCAGTAGGGTTCGATCGCTGCCGTAGGGCATCGGCGCTTCCAGAGCCGTGCTGAAGGTGACGGCAACGGTGCTGCCATCGGCTAGCCTAGCTTTACGGGTGAAGTGGCGTGCGGTAGTCGGCTGATACGGCAGCCCACAGAGAATCAGGGCTTGGGAGACCTGGAATATTTCTTGCGAGAGCGAGCCGTCGTCGCGCTGCTGGCGAATGTCGATAAGCCGAGCTGCTCGGCGGCTTAGCGCGAGATGCTTTTCTACTCCATGATCGCGCTTGGAATCCGACATTTGCCCGGTGAGTGCTGCCATGAACGAACCGCCTCGCTTACACGTGTTTGCTGGCTTTCATGAATGCATGGAAACATGCAAGCATGAATTCGCTGAGGGACTGCTCAGCCTGGGCAGCGGCGATCTTGATCGCTTTGACCTCCTGGCGGGGCAAGCGAACCTGTAGAGGCATTTGATCGACCTTCTCAGTCGACTTACGGACTTTCGCCGCTGCGGGTACTTCCCTGCTGTGGGCAGCACGCGGCACCAATGGCGCGGTGGCCAGCGTTTCGTCGGTGAGTTCCAAGGCTTTAGGCATGGATGGCTACCTCCTCTTTGATATGCATGGAAGCATGCAAGCATGATTTTATGTTGTGCCACAGAGCAGCGATCTCTTTCGCTGCAGGCCCTCTCGGTTCCGCTTCCGTGATGGTCTGCCCTTGGGCATAGGGAGCTTTGTAAGCTGTGCGATCGCTCACAAAGGTTTCAGCTACCTGGCCATGTTTCGAGAGAACAGCCGCTGCTTGGGCCGTAATCAACGTGTTGGCCTTCACGCGGGTTAGGACGAAGAGGAACGGTGTACCGGACCGTTTCAAAGCTTGAACGGTCACGGGCGCGGCTGTCAGGTCGTCTTCGCTGGGCTGTACGGGGAAAATGGCGAGGTCTGCAATCTTGAAGAGTTCATCGGCTATTTCAAGCCGGCCGGATGCGGTGTCGATCACGCAGTAAGCCGCCCCATGTTGGCGAAGCAGGGATAACCCCTTCTCCAATCCATCGAACGGAACCTCAATTCGTGCCGGCGTCTCCTTATCGCGTTTGGAATGCCAGGCCGTCAACGTACCTTGCGGGTCGGTGTCGATCAGGAACACGGGGCCGTCCCCAACTCGTTCCGCTTCGACGGCCAAGTGTTTGCACAGCATAGTTTTACCGCTGCCGCCTTTTTGAGAGTTGATGACAATTACTTGCATGTTTGCATGCTCCTATGCTGCCATGCTTTGTTATTACACGGTTTGCATGGAAACATGTAAGCATGATTCGCCGCGACGTATCCGGAAGAGCACTCTTCTCTATAAACATACTGTATGCCAATGGCATATACTCTAATCATGCAAACGGTCGTCGAAACCCCGACGTACCTCAAAGCGGCCGCATCTCTGTTCAGTGAGACAGAGCGGGCTGACATCATTACGGCAATCGCTTCAGATCCGGAGGCAGGCGACCTGATGCCTGGAACGGGAGGCTATCGGAAGCGGCGTTTTGGACGCGCAGGA
>JAABUK010011542.1_pt1 | contig 11472 bp, 21 predicted proteins | sample 5559141 | NCBI WGS metagenome assembly JAABUK01 (sample SAMN10711869, study PRJNA513367) | rock metagenome | isolation source: Antarctica rocks | place: Antarctica: Victoria Land, Pudding Butte nord | collected 2016-01-03 | reverse complement strand
AGCGGCCAACATTTAGATTTCATTTCTTGACACGAGTGTGCAGTGACAAACTGCAGTCAGAAATGATGCCACAAAGGTATGACCAAATCATGCTGCAGATGTTGCTGCAGGTGTGCTGGTTCACCTGTAGGCGGTCCACCAGGACCTTCTTCCCCTTCAGGGGCTGCCATTTGACATCCATCCCACGCTTACTCAGCTCCTCCTGAAGCTGTGCGGCAGTCAGCTTGCTGGTGTCAATGTCCACCGCCAGCTCATTGCCTGCAGAATCCCTGGGGGTGCAGTCCTCTTCATCTTCACCCCCTGCCTCCAGCTTGATAGCGTCTTCAGTGCCCTTGCCGGCGTCAGCCTTTGGGGTGTCACCCGACCCTGCCTTGGGGCTCTGCTTGGGGTTTGAGTTTGCCCTGGCAGGTTTGTTGTCACCAGGTTCCTTGGTGGCTTCCTTGTCGGCAGCTGCTTTCTTGGCTGCTTCCTTTCTGGCTTCCTTCTTGAGCTTCTCAGCCGCCTCCAGCTCTTTGGCAGCCTGCAAGAGATGACATCCAATTGGAAGCTGGCCTGCTTGCCTAATGATAATTACAATACCATGACATTGCTTTTCCAGCTCATGATGAGCTCAGGCATGTGGGATAAATGCGGGCCTGCGTGCTTGAAAGGGAGAACCTGCTGTTTTGCCTGCCTAGGTGCGTCACAGGCTAGTTTGTGAAGAAAAATCATGTGTGGTATGCTTTTGGGCCTGTGCACATTTGAGTGTCTTTGCTAGGAGTTGCCAATCATGAGCCAGGGAGAGACTAGGCATGTGCTGTTGCATTGCTGTTGCCTAGGCCTTATGACGAACCATGTTACTGCACACGAGTTCAGAAAGCAACTCTGCTGCCCAGCATGACCAGCAGCATCCACAATGACTAAACGATGAGTAGATGACTAACGCATGCCAGTTGCACTGCTGCCCTGCTTAAGACACACAAGGCAGAGAGCATGTGAAATGACTAAACCTGTCTGGGACCAGATTCCAGGGACAGTCACATGCACAAGACAGGTGACAAGATGAGTCAAGCACCTCTTTGGCTTCCTTAGCAGCATGCCAAGCTGCCTTGACAGCTGCAGCAGCTTCTTCCTCAGCTGCCTTGGCAGAGCTGGCTTGTGCATCCCAGTCTTGGGCGTCTGCATTTGCCTTTGCAACAGGTGAAGCATCCACAAGGAAAAGGACAGTCTTCTCAAGGTGCTCAGGAATGCCGTGCTTCTTGTCAGCAGAGCGCAGATAGGAGAACTCCACAAACTTGTCCCTGCATGTCAGAGTGAGGTCAACAGCCTGTCGTAGCAGCACGCACATTGGAATCTTCACACATACAGGGTGCTGATGCATGGTGTACATGATGGTGTGAGTCACTGCACATTGTCATGATGAGAAGGCTGCAGCTATGCAGTACATGTTGACATTTCATGTATCCTGCTAGGTCATGCACTTCTTGCTTGCGTTGTGAATGTAATGTGTATGCATCCAGCCAACAAACACACTGCCTGTATGACCAGCGTATTTCAATGCCCCCAGCCAGGTTGTGCAATGCTTGCATATGTTGTCATTTAGTGCGTATGCACGGCATGCATCCGTGAGTGCTGGAGAGCATGCAGGCAGCAGGTCAAACGGCACACTGCTTGCCAAGGTAGCTTATGCAGAGAGCAAGCTTGAAGGGCAGCGGCAATGAGGCAAAGGGCTGAATATACACAGAGTGCATGTTCACGCTCTCATGCTGCACAATCAGCTTCGGCATTGGCAGTTCTATATAGCCCTGGCTGCCAGGCATGCCACAACAGAACAGGGGAAACAGCAGGATGGCCAGACTTGTCTGTTCTTCATTCAGACCTTGCATGCTGCCATCCGTATGAGTGACACTGACATTGCCAACACAGTGCTTTCAGGCCAGGATGTCTGGTGAGTCACGACTGGCTCCACACCCCAGACTGTAAGGTACAAAACTATACAGTAGCAGCATATAGGGCTCACCATTTGGTACATTTGGACAAGTCCACACCGCTGGCCTCCATGAAAGTCCTGGCAGCTGTTTTGATAAGCACTTTAGGATCCTGTTCAGGATGTGCTCCGTCACATGGATCCCACCTGCCACCGACTGCCATGAGCTCATGCTTCCCTCTTCTGCCTACTACAAAGTGCAGCTTCTTCCAGGGCTGCTGGTATGAGTTGGTGTCTTGAGCGTGAAGCACCTTGGGGTGCATGCCACTCATCAGCACCACCTGAACACCAAGGCAGTATCAATGTAGTTCCCTGTAGTAACAACCCCTGGTACTTGTCCCCATGCCTTCTAGAGTGCAGAGCACCACCTGAGCACCAAGGCAGTATCAAAGTAACTCCCTACAGTGGAAGAACCTAATACACATCCCCATGGCTTCTGGAGTGTAAGTTGCACTATGGACCAAGCGTTGCTCTAAACCAAGATATCTTTCTGTATCTGCGAGACCCAACACAGACTGTAATGTGCATGTTGAGGCTCAAGTGGCATCTTCTTTTGAGTTTCGACTGTAAAAGAGCCATCAAGGGTAGGGATGCAGCATACTCATGGAGATGTGTGCTACATGCAGCATTGTGAAGGCAGAGCCCTTACCTTGGCACTCCACCAACTGCCTGACAGCTTCTCAGCCTCTGACATTCCGCTTACGCTTGCCAGTTGGTCAGCAGCTTCTGGTGGCGCTGGATTGTCCTCCTGCACAATAAGTGAGCACAGCAATGACACGTCTTTTCTTCTCAATCCCAGAACATCCACTTTTCTCATCTCAGAAATGCATGGGGCCAATAAAAACACGTTTCTGCATTGAAGAGATGTTGTGACAACAGGGCACCACTGGAGTATGCATTGTGGGGGCAGTGATGATCACTAGCAGCTCTGCTTGTTAGGCACAACGGGCTAATTACAACATAGAGTACAAGCAGACAGCAGAAGCTTGAGTGACAGATCTGTCACCATATACAGGTAATGAGGTGCATTTTGAACACAAAGTCTGAGGCATATGCATTGGGCTGAGCAAGAAGAGGTATGTCAGAGCATGTGTGTGAGTGGTAGACTGGGACTGTCATGCTGATCAAGAAGAGGTATGTCAAAGCGTTTGTGTGCTGGAGTGGTAGTTTGAGGCTGCCAAACCAATAAAAACACGTAGCATGCTGCAAAGTCAAGACACACAGTAGACAAAAGTGGCTACAGGCAACAGCACATGCAGCACAACAGCTGTACATGCAGCGGGTACAGAGGGTTTCACCTTTTTGACGTCAAAGTCGATAGGCTTCAACAAGCTCAGTGGCTGGTGATCAGGCATGCTGGCAAGCCAGCTAGCTGCCACCCTACAGAACTCTGGAGGAATGTACATGTCATCATACCGCTTGCTGACATCTGGAAGGGTCCTGACAGGGACGTAAGGGGGGTACTTAGGGGGCTCACACTTGTAGCGGCCCATATGGCGGGGGGGTGAGCGCGGCGACCGAGACCGAGAGCGTGACTTTGAGCGTGAGAGGGAGGAACGGTGGCGGGTGCGTGAGGGGGAGCGTGAGCGACCCCTCCTTGGGGGTGGGGACCGCCCTCTGCAAATGACACAGCATACATTTAGTGCAATCAACTTCTTTGCCAGAGCTTCTTCATCCTACCTAAATAGATGCCATTTGGACATGCAAACAAGAACCTTTGCAAATGGGTTTAAACTTGTAGCCCAGCTGCGCAGGGCTTCCCATTGGTAGCTACACAGCTGACCGCCCTGTAGTACTGCAGCCTGCACAGAAGCGGCTTTGATGCATGGAAGTGTGAGATGTCTGGCTGTGAGTGCAGCTGTCTGAGACCTGCGAGGGGGTGAGGACCTGCGGCGCAGCAGGGGTCTCCTTTCAAACATGGGGGGTGGCATCTGGAAGCCCAAGCCTGAACTGCCGTCCAGGGAGACAGGCTGCACGGGAGCAGCAATGCCCTGCCCTTTTGCCCCTAGCCCTGTGCCTGCAGGTTTGCGTGTCATAGTCAGTGTTCATCAACATCGAAAACAGCTGACAGCCGTCTCCAGAGTTGAAATTATTTCCGCTGAGCTCCTGAAGCTTGGGAGGCGTGAGTTTGTACAGTCCAGCACATCTGTGCTGTGTTTTGCTCACAGTGCTCAAATCTGCTGCCCCAGAGCCCAACAAATGCTACCACATGCTGATATGCTCATTGTGCACGACACAACCTATAGCAGAGGTTGATGACCAAACCCATCAGGAAGTTGGAGTGCACAGCGTGGTATATGGTAACATGCCACACACCACACTACACAGCTCACCGGCGACACCATAGCCCATCTTGGACATGAGCTTGATGCCAACGTTGGGCTGTCCATTGTAGTTCTGCATCAGCTGCTGTGTGGCCGCTTCACTGCGCCTGCGTGCCTCTTCATCAAGCTTTGGTGCAGATGTGAAGACTCTTCTTGGCGGCGTCACTGTTGGTTGCTGCATTGAAACCAGAAGAGTCTCAGGGCCAAGAGGGCAACAATCACATAATTTCACCAAGTTAAAATGTCATTGCACATGTGGCACAGTCAGTTTGCTCTTCTTTTTCCCCTAAAGATGTCCAAAGATTTCAAAAGCAGCTAGTTCATGTAATTGCATTTTCACCCTCTGTTCCATGCAGAGAGGAAATCAAAACAGTGCAGATGGCAGAGAAGTTTGCCGCCATTGACATACTTGTGGTCACGACATATGCCAGGGGCTCTATCACAAGACCACAAGACCAACTGATGTGGCCAACAATGTTGCAACAGGAAGAGCCTGTCTACATACTGATTGTGGACAACCTTGGAGTTCACCAGACCATAAACATGTACACACTAGGCACACACAGCATCTTGGGAGATAAGCAGCTTGCACATCCTTTCAACCAGGACAACCTGCTAACACACACGGCAAATATGAATGAGCTGAGCAGAAGGTGGGTCACAAGAAGAACCAACACCCTCAGCCTTAGATGTGACCAAGCTGACAGAGAAGCTGAGAGAGAAGCTGAGAGAGAAGCTGAGAGAGAAGCTGACCATGGGCATTGGCGCCATAGAGTTGGCAGCAGCAGCCAATGCAAGATCTGTCTGATATGCATTTGTGGGAGGAGGCGCAAGCTTGTAGTCACTTGGCAGCATGGGCCTCGCCCCGCCCCCCATGAAGCCTCCCATGCCGCTGTTTGGAGCTTGCATTGGACCTTGCTACAGGTCAAGCGGCGGTCTCAGAGAATGCAGCAACGGCGACTGCTCTATGTGTCACTAACAGCACAAACTGCTGCCCAAAAACCTGACCTTCACTTGATGGCATGGCAGTTCGGTTGTTTGTTTTGGCAGGAGATACTGGTAAGATGCAATGCAGTGAAGCATTGCAAGGCAGGATCGATCTGGGCAGCGGAAACAAGCAAGATGGATACTCTGGATAATGCATGCCAGCACATGTTGCGCCAACCATCACATTGCAACTTGTGCATCAGCCGTGCTTGCTCAGAAAAAAAATCAACAAATGCAGGAGATGAAACAAGCTTCATTTGACCCAAGAACACTACAAAACCAGGGTGCGTACCATGGAAGCCGCGACTTGGACACGGGTACAGCGGTACTGGTATCTGCGACCGTCAGTGTTGACAATGGCATCACAGCTGACCTTCTCCCCGACCTACAGCATTGATCCAGAGTTGCATGGCTAGAACACCAGCAGCAGTAATAGCAGTAGCCTGGCATGCAGAAAGGCTCGAGTCGTATGCGGACGTGCAGCTTGAATGCAAGTATGCCTTCAGTTACCTGAGGAAGATTGCCGATGACAATCTGGTTCACAAAAAAGGCTTCACCATCAACAATGCCATAGTTTGGTGGAATGAGCTCGGTGACTGTCCCAACCCAGCTCTGTGCAATTCACAGAAAACGAGGCTCAATATTTGATTTACAGATGCATGACTTCGCTGCCATAAGAGCAGATGCAACATGCTTGAAGGGTAAACTGAGCAGTGATCACCTTGGGACCTGGCAAGCCTTGAGGACCTGGCATGCCCTGAGGAGCAGACATCTGCTGTTGTAGCATCTGCTGTTGCTGTGGTGGGGCCTGCTGCTGCTGCTGCTGCCATGGCTGATTCTGCTGACCTGCTCCCCATGGGGCTGCACTGGATGCCATGCTCTGCTGCTGGCTGGAGAACTGCTGCTGGCCTTGCTGCTGTTGCGGAAGCTGAGGGGGACCAGCTTGCTGCGGCTGCTGCTGCGCTTGCTGCGCCTGCTGCTGATAGTACGGTGGAAAGTTTTGAGGCTGTTGTCCGGGTCCGCCCTGGTTTTGAGCTAGCCATGGCTGTCCAGGAGCCTGATTAAGTGGCTGATGATTTTGTTGACCTCCGTTCCACGGCTGCTGACCCGAGGGTCCACTGTTGAAGCCGGGAAATTGATTTTTATTTTGCATGTTTGGCTGAGGCTGCTGCTGCTGCTGTCCCCAGGCCTGTTGTGTTGATCCAGGTCGAGGACCTTGTGGCATCTGATTCCCAGGGCCAGATTGCGCCCAAGGCGTTTGGTTATGGGGATACATTGCGTGAAGTCAAGATGTTGAATGTGGCCTCACAAAGCTGATCCAGCTTGGATGAACGCCCAAACGAGCTTCACGTAGCTCGTGCATGAATTAGGGTTCAAAAACTATGGAAGGCAAACTCGGGGTTTTGGTTTCAATAATCCTCAGCTGATCGCTTGACACCAATAAAGGCTTTCACTTGGGAGAGGTCGCTTCGCGATTTGAGATCACCTTTGTGTTGTCTGCGCGTTCGGCGGGCCTCGTTGTTTGGCGCACGTTATGGTGTCGGGAGCGTTTTTCGGGGCATGCATCGGTTTGGGCATCAACTTGTATAGCAACGCTCTGCGGAAGGTACCCCTGATGAGACAGCCCTGGGAACATGTGATTGCCATTGGTGGCGGAGCGTGGGTTGGCAACAAGATAGTTGAGTACGAGAACAGAACAGCAAAGGAGCTGGAGGGCATGCTTGCCAAAAGAGCTGAGCGGAATCAAAAGCTAGAAGGTTTCAACAGCTGAAATATGAGCAGCGTACAGGGCAAACAGCAATTTCGTCTAGCATGTTGCCAAGATGCTCCATAGCTGCAAATCATGTTGGCTGCTCAGAGGCAAAGGCGCGCATAGCCAGTGCTTGGTACCTCCTATATAAGCCATATATGCCAAACTCAGACATGATATGTTTCGTGTTGTGTGTCAACGAGACTGGTACCTGTGCACTCTTGCTGCAGTGAAGAACGTTAGAACCATAGTTCAGTTAGAGTTCATGCTTGACTCTGCCACAACAATGCAGCATGTCAAATACGCTATGGAACGAATATTGACTGCCATACCTGCGAGGTTGTTGAGCGGCGTTACAGTTGTCGCTATTTTGACAATGCAATTCAAGTAAACAGAAGAAGCCTTTACCATGCGTACTATTGTGGGTGACTCACTTGAAATACAATTCAGCTTGCAGTGACGTTTCTGCTTGGTGTCCTTTATGGCACTTGACCAAAAATGCTGCATGGCAAGTAGAACATGCATTAGTGGTAATGTGCAGTGTGTTTGGTCAACATTGCTCAGATCACAATGCAGGTGTGATGCTTGATCAAATAAGACGACCCATCAGAACATGTGCGTGTAAAGTAACTGTCCAATAGTGCAAGCTAATTTGTTTTGAGACCTATCATCCAGCGAAATTTTCCAGCTTTCAGCCACAGCTCAGCCAGACGCAAATTGTAAAAGTTTTGCACCGAAACAACAATGCATTGCATACTCAGGCATGGTCCCCGAGCTCCTGCTCACACAGGATCCTCGCGATCGCGCTTCAGAGTTTATTTTAAAGCTAATTTGTTTACTCAGGTTGCGCAGGAAAGTATACACCTTCAGTAGCCAACCAGTTTGCATCTTTGGACTTTGCCTTTGCACAGATTTCCTGCTGGCCTGTGATTGGCCTGTTGAACTTTTTACTATGGGAGGACAAGTATGTGCCTGTATCTGCATGCTTCAGCTTGATAGGTTGATCTTGCTGCCATGTTGGTACTGATTTGTCCCATTCCAGGATCCAAATGTCCCCAGTATCTGAGCTGTCAGCACTCCCAAAAGCACTGACCTGTACATCACTGCATGTGTTCCTATTTGTTCTTGGCACAATGCAGCTCACAACCAAGCACTACACTCTGCCCATTCTTACCTCTTGGTTGTTGGTGAGAGGCGAAGGGAAGAGATGACTGTGAAGCCACTTCTGAGTGCTGCTGTGATATAGCTTGATTTTGCTGCCGCTGCTTAGTGGAGTACCTTGAGGACAGCTGTCCACCTATAGGCAGTTTGCAGTCAGTGGCTGTGCAAGCTGCGTGCAGAGTATTGCCCAAGACACATAGCAACACTGACATATTACGCTGGTTTGGGCACGGCACGAGCTTGTTGCTTTACCTCACTGCCTCGGACAGCCCAGTAGTCATTGGCATCATCGCCTCCAGTATAACCTGTCACTGACTGCTGGCCGCTGCCGCTGCCATAGGCGATCTCGTGGGAGTGCAGGTTGACCCCGGTGTTCGCGTGCTGCAGCTTAACAACGCTGCCACAGGTGACCTACACTACCAAACACCTGATCTCTGGTCTCAGGAACGACAGGCCATCGAGAAGGTACCTCAGCTCACCAAGGGCGCTGCATCTGCACCATTTGCTTGCCAGATCCCGATAGCAATCGGCAAAAAGAGGCAGCCGAGCAAAGATGACATGGAGGAGTCACGAGTTGCACTGACAAACAGTGTCCAGAATTCAAGCTGGAGACGGCAACTTTCGGGCTGAAACTGCTTGCAGTCAGTAGCGCGATCAACGCGTAATGCCTTTAAACCTGCCCGTAAGCTACGCACTCGCGTATTGTCACTCAGATCGCGCTACGGGTGCGGAATGCACAATGAGTCAATGGTCGTGCATGTCACGTCGCGGGCAATTTCAGCATGGAGCGCTCCAGGACAGAGTCGAGGAGCAAGAACTCTCAGAAAGCTTCGAAGCCTATTTAGGCTGCAGAAGCATCCCTGAGGTTTGTAGTTCTCTCCAAGTCAGAACATTTGACCGCCGAAGCTTGGTTGGGGCGCCTCAAAATGATCAGCGAAGGCTCAATCCGCTTCTACTTCGACCTGACATCCCCCTACCCTACTCATATCTGGCGTTTCACAAGCTACAGCAGTATGTCAAGCTTTGGAAAAACGTTCAGATCCACTACTACCCTGCCTCTCTGGGTGCTATCATGAAGGTGAGCCTCTCTACATCCTCTTGGTAACTTCAGAGCAGTCTTACTGACCTTGTGTTGGATCATGAATCAGAGCGCCAGTAATAGCCCACCCGGTCAAAACCTTATGCGAAAGGAGTGGCTGCGCCAAGACATTCCGCATGCAGCTAAGATGTGGCAAGTACCTTTCACAAGCACCTGGCCAAGTCCGTTTCCCATCACCACTTTGGGAGCCAACAGATTTCTGCTTGAGGTTGCAAAAACATGTGGCCAAAGTACCTTTATTCATGCTATTGGGCGGCTATTTGACAACTACTGGACTGATCCGTGTGTCAATCCTTGCGACGTTTCATCTCTCAGAGCTTCTCTGCCTGCTTCGTTCTCTGAAACAGAGTTTCAAGAAATACTGACAAGGTCCAAGTCACCAGAGGGGAAGCAAGCCCTGATGCAAACCACCCAAGAAGCCCTTGACAAAGGGACCTTTGGTCTTCCATATATGGTCGCTAGCAGGACGACTGAGTCTGGCGTATCATCAGAGATCATGGTCTTTGGGAGCGACAGATTTGACCATTTGGGGTGGTTGTTGGAGCAAGTTTCTTGGAACGGGCCAATCGTCAGCAAACTATAGAACAAGGTTGCACAGCGACCATGAGCTGATTGTGTGCAATCACTGCAACAGTCCTAATGCTTGCAACCTCTCACCCACGCAGCCAAACATCAAACAGATACATGTGGTCAGCCTTGGTTGTCGTAGTTTTAAGACTCACAGAATTTGATTGAAACAACTCAAGCACAGCTTTTCCATAGGTGTAGACTGTATGCGTAGCTGGTGTGGCTGCCAATCTTGCACTATAATCTGCATGGCATTGTGTGGCCCTACAAGTGTAATCACTCAAAGTTGCAGGAGCTGAAGCATGCTTTTTGTGAGGAACCGATCAAGTAATCCGTATGTGCGCTGCCACTACCTTCTGTATGCAGGAGCCACTAGCAGAAAATGAGAAGCTCAGTGGACATGTAGGCGACTTACGCTGCACAATCGATGAGACAATGTCCAGCCTAAAGATTGTTTCTAAATAGCATTCGAAATCATCAAAATCCCTTGGAAAGTGCTGCATGCACCTGTGACATTTCAGGTGTCGTGTTGGCGACGAAGATAGCAGTGGTTGGTAAACCACAAAGGAAACCAACTAGTAAGTCAGGCCTTCGAAGGTCTAGTATCACAGACCAGAACAGAAAAGTGCATGATGGTACTAGCAACGTACCATATATATACCAATGTTACACGCCTGCAATAACTGTTTAGACCTGTCTGCTTGTGAAGTGAAGTCCCCAGGCAGCATGATTTGCCGAGCTAACGTGTCACGGAGACTATAATATGTGTTGAAAACTCCTGCGGAGACTTGAAAGTCTGTTTATGTAGTGTTGCTACACAGACCCTATGTATATACGTGTTGCATATATGTGTGGCATCAAAATACAAAGCAGGCCTAAACACCACTGCAGTGAGCCCTGTACTACCTGTACACCTCACTAAACTACATTTAAAACTTAAAATGTGCCTGCACACTTTAAGTCTGAACACATCAAAACAAACAAACAGATCATTGTGCATGTAGAGTCATGTACATACAGCTTCTAGTAGCTCCCTGTACATCAACCTAGGTTTGGAAATCAGCGTACCAAGAATCAAATGTGTAAAGGTGGTCTACATAAGATTAGTCAGATTCACGCCAAGCTTCAAGTTGGTGGGCATGGCTATCAACTTGACAGCACAGAAGCTTCTTGGACAGCTCAAATTCAGACACAGTCATATGGTCCAACTCGTGCTGGCGAGCTAAACTTAGACCTAACTTGAAGTTTAGAGCTAAGTTTATACCTTGTAGAATCTGTTTGCAAATGTCACAGTGATGGTCAACAGCCGCCACGACAAATTTGCGTCATCACTGTGACGGGCACCACAGCTAAGTACTGTTGCACTGAGGAGCTGTGCATACTTGTTAGCAGTAACATCATGTTAACATCACGTTAGCAGTAACATAAATCATGTTAGCAGTAACATCAGTACAGCCAAACGCCCAGTAAGCTTGCAGCAGATTTGGAGGAACCTGGGAAAGCAGGCTTTGAGCTTGACTCAACTCTGGGGACAGGTATATACTCGTGGTGGTACCAGTCAGTAATGTGAACAATGTAGTCATCGAAAAGTTGCATCTCTTCTGTCATCGGGATCGTG
>JAABUK010011541.1_pt1 | contig 11472 bp, 7 predicted proteins | sample 5559141 | NCBI WGS metagenome assembly JAABUK01 (sample SAMN10711869, study PRJNA513367) | rock metagenome | isolation source: Antarctica rocks | place: Antarctica: Victoria Land, Pudding Butte nord | collected 2016-01-03 | reverse complement strand
CGCATTCCGCGTAGACGGCAATGGAAGCCTTGCCGCCCTGGGAGTCTTCGGCGTCGGCGTCGGCCTTCCGATCAATAACGGCGCTTCCGGTCTTGCGGCCTATTGAGGAACTGCCGAGCTACACCTACGACCCAATGGTCGCACACGGCCCGCTGGCTGAGGGCGGCCGCTTGACGGCCGGACTGCGGCGCCGGAGCGCGCGCGATGCGACCGGGCGTCATGTGCTTGTCACCCCCGAGCCCGATCGGCCGGGCAGGCCCGTTTCCTTCATTACGTCCACCTTGTTCCAGCAACAGGCGAAGGTCTTTAAGCGTGCGATCCCATGTCATTACCCTGAAAGCGCTGAATAACAACCGCGACTCGCTCGCAGAAAGGAACCGCGCACTTTACGAACGGCCCTGGGTGACGTCGGCCTTTGCCAACGCAGCGGAAGTCTACCCGCCCGAACACGTCATTCTGAGGCGGTATCGAGACGCATACGCCGGACGAGATGTGCTCGATCTCGGCGTCGGCGGCGGTCGTACCGCGCCGCTGCTTGCGCCACAGGCTGCGTCGTATGTCGGCATCGACTACAGCACCGAGATGGTGAAGGCGGCGCGTACGCGCTTCCCGGCATGGGAATTTCGCCAGGACGACGCGCGCGTGCTGGCCGGCTTCGACCGGATGAGTGTCGATTTCGTGCTGTTCTCGTTGAACGGCATCGACTCCGTCGATCACGACGATCGAATGCGCATTCTCCGACGCGTCGCGGAGGTGCTGCGGCCGGGCGGGGTATTCGCGTTCAGCAGTCACAACCTGGACATGCCGACGGCGCCGGCGTCGCTTCGGATCACCCGCCCGATCAGACCAGTCCGGCTGGCCAAGGACGTCGCCCGCATCGGCCTGTCGCTCCCCAACTATGTCCGCAACACGGGAAAGCAGGTCTGGACCGACGGCTATGCGCTGCTGATCGATCCGGCCTTCTTTTGCCGGTTCCTGACCTACTATGTCGGCGCCGACGCCCAGCGGCGCCAGCTTGCGGCCGCGGGATTCACCGGACCGATCGAGGTGTTCGGTGCGGACGGCTCGACGGTCCTGTCAGATGCGAAGTCGCACTTTCTCCACTACGTCACCCGCAAGCCTTGACGCTGCCTTATTGATCCAGGCGGCGAAGCCGCCGAACGCGGCTTCGCCGTGGCTGTCGCACGAATCGGCTATGATCCATGCTCTGCGACCGCGATTTGCAGGAGCCGCCGGAATGTTGGATGACCCAGAACCGCAGGCCGATACGACCGCAGCATGCTGCGCTATCCGAGCGACCTGACCGACGACGAGTAGGGCGTCATCAAGCAGTTGATTCCGCCTGCCAAGCGAGGCGGCAACAGGCGGACCGTTGATGAGGGCATAGCGTCGACTGTCATGCAGACAACGCCAGGGGTGAACGGGCCGGGAACGCCATTCATGCAGCCATCCTGCCCCGGCCCAGGTTGAGCGGCCGGCGCCGGTCCGCGGTCGCGGCGGCGCGATCCCACAGGAAGTCACCGGAGAAGCCGATGTGCTCCCAGGTGAGCGGCGACGTGTGGGCCAACAGCGCATCCAGCACGGGCTTTCCCTGATCCCTCAAGTGCTGGACGGCATCGGCCAGGTAGGTCGAGTTCCAGTACACGATGGCGGCGATCACCAAGTTCAGCCCTGACGCCCGGAACTGCTGCGCCTCCTGGCCGCGGTCGGCGATGCGGCCCTGCTTGAACGTGCAGATTACCTGGGCCAGCGCGTGCCGTTGCTCGCTCTTGTTCAGGCCCGCCTGGCAGCGCTGGCGCAGGCCGGGCGACTCAAGCCAGTCCAGCATGAATAGGGTGCGCTCAACGCGTCCCAACTCCTGCAACGCCAGGTCGAGCTGGTTCTGCCGCTGGTAGGCGGCCAGGCGCTTCAGCATGGCCGACGGCAGCACGGTGCCGGCCTGCAAGGAGGCAACCAGGCGAAGGATCTCGCCCCAGTGCTCGCGGATGATGTCGGCCTTGACCCGGCGCCCGATCAGCGGGGCCAGGTCCTTATAGGCCGTGGCCGGCTCGATTGTGGCCAGCTTGCGTTCGGGCAGGTCGCGCAGCCGCGGGCAGAACCGGAACCCCAACATGGCGCAAAGAATGAACACGTGGTCTGAAGCGCCGCCTGTGTCTGTGTAGTGCGTTCCGATCCGCAGGCTGGTCCCATGGTGCATCAGCCCGTCCAGCACGTAGGGCGCCTCGTGGCTGGTCGCCGACATGACGCGCACGCTGTACGGCCCGTGCTGGTCGGATACGTGGGTGTAGAAGCCCAGGCCGGGATCGTGGCCGTAGCGTGCGTTCACCTCGCCAGCGGCGTCGCCGCGCTTGGCCGAGCGGAAGAACTGCCGGTCGGAGGACGAGGTGGTGCCGTCGCCCCAGGCGGACGCGATGGGCAGCGCATGGTGCGCGCCAATGATCCGGGCCAGCGCCGCCTTGTAGGTCTCTGGGCGGATGTAGGCGTCGGCGGTCCAGATCAGCTTGTCGCGGGTCACGCCGTGACTGGCCGCAGCCATGCGGCCGAGGCCGAGGTTGGTGGCGTCGGCCAGGATGGCGGCGAGCAGGGCGTTCACGTCGTCGCAGCGCTCGCCGGTTCGGAGGTTGGTGAACGCGGACGCGAAGCCCGTCACGCGGTTCACCTCGTGCAGCAGCTCGGTGATGCGCGCAGGCGGCATCATGGCCTCGATCCCGTCGGCAAAGGCCCGGGTCTCCGGGGTGGCTGTTGCCTTGACCGGGGTGACGTGCAGGCGGCCGTCGCGCAGCTCCACCCCCTCCAGCTCGCCCCGCAGCAGCCTTCGGGAAAATTGCTTCAACCGCCGGTCAAGTTCGCCAGCCCGGCCAGCCAGCCACTCGTCAGCAGTTGCGGGCAGCTTCAGCCCCGCCGCAACCTCCGGGACGGCGTCTTGCGGCAGCAGGTAGCTGTCGAACCGGCGGTAGCTGGCCGAGCACTCGACCCAGACGTCGCCCGAGCGCAGCATGTCACGCAGCATTGCCAGCACCGCCGTTTCGTACAGGCGCCGGTTCGGCCCGCCCTCCTCCATCACCAGGCGCCGCCACTCCTTGCGGAACGGCATGGGCGCGTCTACCGGTACGTCGCGCTTGCCCGACTGGTTGAGGTCGGAGAGCAGCTTGAGCGCGGCCAGCATGGGGTCGCCGGCGCGGGCGGACCGGAACTGCAGCGCCTCGATCAGGGCGGGCGCGAACTTCCGCAGGGTCTTCCAGCGGTCGGCGGCGCGCACCAGCGGGTCCTCCCCGGCAAGGTTAGCTAGTTCCTGGACCTGATCGCGCACTCTCAGCAGCTTGGGCCAGCCCACGGCGTCGTCCACCGCTTTGAATGCGTCGGCGTCGCCCTCCTTGGCGGCGGCGAGCGCCTCGATGGTGCCGTGGAACAGCCGCATGTGGCGTCCCACGTCGCTGGCGCTGGCGGCATAACGACGTCGGGCGGCGTTGCGCGCCTTGGCAAACAGGCCGCCGATCAGCTTGTCGGCCATGTCCAAGACCGCATCCGTCAGCCGGGTTTCGAGGTCGAGCACGGTAGCCACCAGGATCGCGCGCCTCCGGTGTTCGAAGTAGCGCTCAAGCTGGTGGGCGTCGGATGCGTGTCCCTCGCGCACGAACTGCTGCAACCGGTCCTCATGGACGCGGCCGGCGCTCTCGGCCGGCACGCCGATGCTCCGGACCAGCTGCAGGCGGTCCAGCAGCTCGCGGATGTGGTCCGCCTTGGGCGCGATGGGCATGGCCTTAAGCCAAGCGAAGAGCGTCATGGCCACGGACGGGTCAACGACGAGCAGCTTATCCAGTTTGGTCAGGTTTTCCGCGGACAGCCCGGTCACAAGGGCGTCGGCCGCCCGCTTGCGGGCACGCGCCCGACCAGCGATGGCGACGCGCTCGATCACGGCCGCGCCGGGCAGGATGATGCGGGCGGCGCGCAGGGCAGCGATGACTGCCATCGCGATGGGCTGGCCGCGGTCGGTGCCGTGGGCCGCCTTCGCCGCAGCCTCGATCATTGGCAGCAAGTCGGCCATGGTCGGTGTGCGCAGGCCCAAGGTGGCGGCGAGCTGGCGCGCGTGGTCCGTCATGGTTTGCGGACGGCGGGCATACTCGGCGAAGGCGGCTGCCGGGATTTCAAGCTGGCCCGCCATCCAGGTCACGAGGGCGTCCGCCGACTGGTCGAGGTAGGCGAGCGCCGTGCCGGGATGCCGGAGCAGGGCGAGCTGCACCGCGTAGCCGAGGCAGTTGGCATCTCCGCGGCGCTCGGCCACGAGGTTCCAGTCGGCCCGGGACAAGGTGAACAGCCGCGCCAGGGAGTCGGCATCGGGCGGGATACCCAGGAGCGTCAGGCGCTCCTCGTCGGTCAGCAGTTGTCGGCGTGCCAAGGCGTTTCTCCCGTCCCGCAAACGCCCATGATGAACATGGACGGCCCGGCTTTGGGAGACGTAGTCTGTGGACGGCTTCGGGCCGTCCGGCGCCGCGGCCCGGCACTCGTCCAGGGAACGACCGTTTGGGGGACTCACCAGCGTGACACCGTGACCGGCATCCTGGGCTATGCCCGCGTGTCGACCGGCGACCAGGACGTCGCCGGCCAGAGCATTCGGCTGACCAGCGCCGGCGCCATTAAGGTGTTCACCGACGTGCGCTCTGGCCGCAACATGGACCGGCCAGGACTGCAGGACCTGCTCGCCTTTGCCCGTCATGGGGACACGCTCGCCGTGGTGCGCCTTGACCGCCTCGGAAGGTCGCTGACCGAGTTGCTGGCCACGGTGACGATGTTGCAGGAGCGTGGGATCGCGCTGCTCAGTCTGGAGGAAAAGATCGACACGGCGTCGGCCGCTGGCGAGCTGGTCTTTCATGTGTTCGGCGCCATCGCGCACTTCGAGCGGCGGTTAATCGCCGAGCGCACCAAGGACGGCATTGCTGCAGCCCGCGCCAAGGGCAAACGGCCAGGCCGCCAGCCGCTCGACGTGGATCGTACTGCCGCAGCCCTGAAGCTGGTGGCGGCAGGGCTTTCGCCGACAGCGGCCGCCCGTCAACTAGGTTTAGGCCGATCGACCGTGTATCGCGAGGTCGCCGCGGCGAGGCTGAGCCGTCCAGCGTGAGGCCTTCCCAGTCTGTAGCGCCCCCGCAAGCCCAAAGCGTCGTCAGGATGGCCCATTTGCGCCGTCCGAGCCAACGACATGGGCAAGTGCATCCGGGGGCATGTCGTGTGTCGCTGAAATGAGTGCCCCGGTGATGAGCCATGCCTGACCAACAAATACACACCGCTGTGACCCAGCCGCGGAGGCGCCGTTCTCGTATCTGGCTCCTGGTGGGCGCGCTTGTGGCCATCCTGCTGGCCGTTATTGCGGGTTTCGGCTGGAAGGCACTGCATCGGCCGACGCCGATCATCGTGGCATTTGCCAACTCGCTGAGCGGTCCCGTGGCCGGCTTTGGCGAGGAGGCCCGTGTCGCGACGCAGCTCTACCTCGACCAAGTGAACGCCGCTGGCGGCGTGGACGGCCACCCGGTCGAACTCAGGATGTTCGACGACCAGAGCAAGCCCGTGATTGCTGGGACCAATGTTCCCGCGATCCTGCGCAGCCCCGCGCTCGCCGTGCTGGGACACTCGATCAGTGCGACCTCGGCCGTCGCGGGGCCGCGGTACCGGGCGGCCCACATAGTGGCGGTCGCTGGCAACGCGAGTTCCGACGAGCTGACCCGGGCCAATCCCTACTACTTCCAGGCGATGTCCACGAACAGCGACCAGGCGGAGTTCCTGGCCAACTACATGCGTGTCGTCCTCAAGCCGTCAAATTCATCCGCGCTGTATTCCGGCGCCGTGGACCTAATCACGAACGACACCGCTTATGGCCGCAGCTTCCGTGCTGGTTTTGCGCGTGGCGCGGGCGGTGCCGAACCGAAGCCGTTCGTTGTTAGGCCGGGTCGCATGTTCGGGGAGTCGGTGAAGGCGGCCGTCGACATGCTCGCTGCCGAGCCCGAACCCCATACGATCATCATCGGCGTCGCGCCTGACATCGTGGCGCCCGTGCTGAAGGCGATCCGCCGGCGCGGGATTGATGCGCCGGTCATCGTGCCCTCGGGCGTGGCGGTCGACAGCTTCGCGGCCCAGTTCGCGTCCGAGCCGGAGGAGCACGCCAGGCCGGGCTTCTTCACAAACAACGTGTTCGCTGTTGCGCCGATGATCCTCGACAGCACGGGCGCGCTGGGCCAGACGCTGTCTACACAGTATGAGGCAGCGACCGGCAAGCGCGCCGGCTGGATCGCCGCCGCGGCGCAGGACTCAACCCGGCTGCTCGTCGAGGCGCTTCGCAGTGCCCATGTCAGCAACACCGAAGGGACCCGGCTCGACGACCGCGAAAAAATCCGTGCAGCACTCGCCGGCATCGACAGCCCGTTCTCGGCCGTGCCGGGCATCAACGGCGCGCTCTACTTCAACACCGACCGGAACATGCCGCGCCCGCTCCGCTATGGGCAGTTTCAGGCGGAACACTTCCTGAGCGCTCCGTTGCAACTGGTGCGAGGCGCGCGGTCCGAGGCGTCCGACGCCGGGCAGACCGCCAGTAGCGACCGCACCGTCCAAATCGGAGGGGCGCCCTACTCGATCCAGCGCGTGGTCTACACCGGCATCGATATCATCCACCTCAACCGGGTTGATGTGCGGGACAGCACGTTCAACGCGGAATTCTACCTTTGGATGCGCTACGGAGGTGACGACGACTCGCCGACGAAGATCGAGTTTAGCGGTTTTCTGGGATCGTTCGACCCCGCACGTCCCCTGCAATCCGAGCGGCTGGGCGGGCTCAACTACCGCCTCTACCGGTTGAGCGGCAACTTCAAAGGAAACTTCGACCTGCACGACTACCCGTTCGACACGCAAGGTCTGCTGATCCACCTGCAGAATCGCGACTACGCGCGCGACCAGGTCTTCTACGTCGTTGACACGGTAGGGCTGCGGTCAGGTCCTCAGGAGGGGGTTGCGTCCGGTGATGGCGACGCGTTCCGCGACCTGCAGCTTTGGCACGTCCTGGGGGTCCGGTCGTTCGTCGACTCCTTCTCGATCCGCTCGACGCTCGGCAAGCCCGCCCTGTTCTCGACTGCGGACCGCACCGAGTACGGGGGGTTCGCGACCGAGGTGCTGGTCCAGCGCAACGCCTTGGCCTTCATGATCAAGACGCTGATTGCGCCGATGCTCCTGCTGCTCGTCGTCTTCGCGACGCTGTTCTTCCCGCCCGGGCTGGCCAAGGAGCGGACCACCATCCCGGTGACCGGGATCCTGACGAGCGCGGTGCTGCTGATCTCGATCAGCAACCAGCTTCCCGTGCTCGGCTACACGGTCACGCTCGAGTACATCTTCTATGTTTTCTTTGCCCTGTGCCTAATGTCCATGGCCACCGGGGCGCTGTCCGAGATTTTTCGTCATCGTCAGCGTGCCGCTCATGTCGCTGCTGTTGATGTCGTGGGACGCCTAATCTACGTCCTGACGGTACTGATCACGGTCGGCATAATCTGGTGGAAGTACGCCGGGGGTTCGGAATGACCTGCCCTTGAACGGCCACCCCCTAGACGTCGGTGAACATGGCCCAGCCTACCCGGCGTCGCTGCCACGGATATTCCATCCCAATCCCAGCCTGGTGCATAGACCGATGTCCCTCCTGCCTCGTCAGCCACTCGGCCTGCGCCGGGTTCGAGCCTTCCTGTCGATCTTTGCGGGCCTCCTCGCCTGCGCCGCGCTGGGTGGTCAGGCATACGCGGCCGGCACCGTGGTGCTCTACACGCCCAGCGGCTTTGAGGACCTTTACAAGGACGTGCTGCCCGCGTTTGAGGCGAAAGAGGGCGTGAAGGTCGTCATCGTGTCCGGCGGGAGCGGTGAGCTGGTCGACCGCGTCAGGACGGAGAAGGACAGCCCAAAGGCCGACGTGGTCATGACGACGCCGCCGTTCATCCAGGCAGCGGCAGCCGGCCACCTGCTTCAGCCCATACGCCTCGACGTCGATGCACACATGGTGGCCGGGAACGTCGCCTCCGATGGCACCTGGCGCACGTTCATCGACGACTACGTGTGTTTTGGGGTCAACCCGGAAGAGGTCAGCATCCTGCCGACCACGTTCGAAGACCTGCTCCGGCCCGACCTGGTTGGCAAGATCGCCTATTCCAACCCTGCAACCGCCGGCGATGGAATGGCACTCGTCATCCTCGCCATCACCGCATTCGGGAGCGAGGACGCAGGTTTCAGCTACCTCAAGAAACTTGAGGGCAGCGTCCGGTTTCACACGCGCGGCACCGGCTATCTGGACGTGCTCCTCAACGATGGCGAGATCGCGGTTGCGAATGGGGATCTCGTGATGGACCTTGCGGATGCGGCCGGTGGCGGCTTGTCGATCGAGCCAATCTTCCTCTCGCTCAAGGAGGGAGACCCCCCGCTCACATTCTCGCTTCCAACCGCGATGGGACTTGTCGCGCACGGCCCGAATGGTGCCCTCGGACAGAAGCTGATCGAGTACCTGCTAACGAAGGAGGTTCAAGCCAAGCTCGCCATGATCTATGCCATCCCGGCGCGCGACGACATTCCGCCCGACAGCCCCAACGCCGGGGTGGTTCGCAACATCATCGACGGTGTGCGGGTGCTGCCAGTCGATTGGACAAACGTCGGCCTAAAGAAGGATGCCTGGCTTAAGCGCTTCAAGGACGAAGTCATAGGCGACTCAGGCAAGCAGGTGAGCGTCGTGCCACCGAAGTGACCGGCAACCGGGAGGCAAGCGTAACCGAGACCAGACCATTCAACGCGCCAATCAGATAGTTCCTTCTTCGTTCACGTATGGCGTTGTTTACATGACAGCCGACGCTATGCCCTCAGAACAGCTGCTCGGCCAGGAGCTCGTGCTGGACAACGCGACCTTCCGGCTGCTCGATGTGAGCCCGGCACGGACGCGCTACCTGGTGCTGGACTTTCGCGTCTCCGCCGTGTCGGACGACAAGCGGGACTTCATCTTGCGCCTGGGCATCAACCTGGCCACCGGCGCGCTGCCCGACGCGGTGCTGGCGGCATTGGCGCCCGCGCTCAACGCCCCTGCCCACGACGGGCCTGTCCTGGACGGGAGCGAGGCTGATCCGGTGCGGCCGGACGACAGCGGGCTGCCTGCGCCATGGGAGCGGGCGCGCCTGCTCGGCCTCGTCGCGCGGGCATTGCCGCCCCGGGTGGAGACGGACCTGGTCCCGTTCATCAAAGGGCTGCGCCGGCGCCTCGCGCGCGACGGCGACCGGCTGCACGCCTACCACAACGACCTGCACCATGAGGCCATGCGCCGTGCCCTCACCTTGCCCGAGGACGATCCGAGGCGGCAGCGCGAGGAGCAGCGAGCGGAGGCGATCGGGCGCGAGTATCGCGCCAAGCTCGACGACCTTTCGCGCCAGTATGCGACCCGGGTGACGGTCGAGTGGGTGCAAACGCTGGAGCTGGTTATGCCGGTGCAGCGCTTCACGGTGCAGATACGGCGGCGCAAGGCGGAGCGCACGATCCGGCTGGACTGGAACCCGCTGGTGCGCCGTCTCGAGCCGCCCGCGTGTGAGTGGGGCGCCTCCGCCGAGCGGCCGCGCCTGGTGTGCGACGACGTGCTGCATCTCGTGGTCCCGGCCGGCTTGGCGCCTTGTTCAGGCTGCAGCCGGAGCTACTGCCGCGCCTGCCACCCGGAATGCTGCCCGAAATGCCGAGCCGTTGCGATCCCTTGAGAACACTGTGGTCGGCTGTTCCCCATGCTTTTACCGTCCAACGGCTGCAGGACGCTCGCCTTGACAACCATCGACTTGTAAGCACTTCGGGGGACCATCAATGACCGGCGTGCAAGGGGATCTCCCGGTCGGCTACGGCGACTGGCTGGCGGACCTGAAGGGCAAGAATCCGCCAGGCCCGGTTGCAGGCGTCGTTCTGACGCACGCCTCGGTAGCGCCGCACGGTGAAGCCGAGGAATCGACGCCCTCGTCGATGTGGACGATCCGGGTCTTCGCTTCGCTCAGCTTCAGCCCTCGCTCACCAAGAAAGGCCGTGAGCTTGGGGACGACATAGGTCGCCAGGACCTCACGCGTCGGTGCCGTCACCACCGGATCGTCGGCATAGCGGGTCAGGCTGATGCCATGGTCGAGGCCACGGCGCCCGCTTGGTCGGACGTATCGACCCTGATCGTCTTCGGCTCCGAAGAGCCGCTCCATGCCGTCGAGTGCTACATTCGCCAACAACGGAGACAGGACCCGTCTCCGATGCATGAGGCTCGGCGCCGGACTACCCAGCGCAACCCTCGAATACCTGCATACTGTGAGACGGGTCGCCCCTATCTCAGGCGAACATCTGGTCTAGGCCGAATGACTCAAGGCAGCGCCAAGGTCGCCGCGGGTCCTGAGGCGGCCCGGAGTTCTTGTCCCGGCGCCGGGGTGATGAGTAGCCTGAGCGCCGGGTCCAGAACCTTGAGCACCTGGACTGCGAGCGCGCTCGTGAAGCTGTAATTGCCAGCCTCCGGGCCAGCGACATAGGCAGTGACCGTGCCGTAGAAACGGTCTCCCAAGAAAAAAACGAAGGTCGCCGTGCGATCAACCGGACGCGAGGAGATTAGCGCGCCGCCTCGTGCGAATGTATCGATGCGGTTGTCGCCGGTGCCGGTCTTTCCGCCCAGCTTCATCATCTGTCCGTCGGCATCCAGATAGGCGCCGTGCAGCCCCTTGGCGGTGCCGTTCTTCACCACCCCTATCAACGCCTGCCGGAGCGTCTCCGCGACCTCCGGCGCCATCACGCGTTCGCTTACGGACGGCTGCGGGCTGAGCACGGTTTCGTATGGTGTGCCGACCGCGAACGCCAGACGAGCAAGGTCCACATTGGGCTTGCGCACGCCACCATCGAGCACGATGCCGATCAGTTGGGCCAAGGCATCTGGGCGATCGCCGGAGCTGCCAATTGCGGTCGAGAGCGAGGGAACCAGGTGGCTGAAGGGGTAGCCCTGTCGATGCCAGTCCTCAAGAACCCTATCGAAGGCGTCCTCCTCCAGCAGAATGCGCAAACGCATGTCCTGCTTGTGCTGGCTGTGCGTCTTGAACAGCCATGCATACGCCTCCTGCCGCTGCGAAGCCGTCTGGCTCTGTACCTCGGATTCTGCAGCATTGGGATGATCAAGCAGATAGGCTCCGACCACGATTTCAAGCGGATGCACGCCGGCGATATAGGCGCGGTCGGCGAGAGAGATTTGATCGGGTCCATACTTACCGTAAAGATTGCGTAGTTCCTCTTCATCGGCATGCCCCAATGGAGGGTGGGCGGCGAGGAACGCGCGCAGATCGGCAAATGAGGCAAGTGGGCGCAGGGAGCGGAACAGGGTGACGCGCCGGTCAATGCCCGCGTGCCCGTGGCGCACGATCCGTGCCCAAATCTCCGCTGAGTTCAGGCTGCGATATTGCCGATAGAAGCGGTCCGTGA
>JAABUK010011539.1_pt1 | contig 11474 bp, 10 predicted proteins | sample 5559141 | NCBI WGS metagenome assembly JAABUK01 (sample SAMN10711869, study PRJNA513367) | rock metagenome | isolation source: Antarctica rocks | place: Antarctica: Victoria Land, Pudding Butte nord | collected 2016-01-03 | reverse complement strand
AAACAAGTCAATAAGCATAGAAAAGAAGTTGATTACAAGATCGAATCAAAGATGTTTCTGAATGAAAGAAACATCGTTACAGCGAGATCTTTCAAGAAGCTAGATGACAAAATGCTCAATTCTTTCACCAATCTAGATCTCATCAACTCTTCATATAAACTGGAATTATCAGAGTCTATGCATGTTCATGATGTATTTCATTCTGACCTGCTTCGCTCTGCCGTCGACAACCCCTTGCATGGTCAAAAGAACGAACCCTCAGGTTCAATAGTGGTAAACGACGAAGACGAGTGGAAAATCGATGATATATTGAATTCTCGTCGATATCGAAGACGACTTCAGTATAGAGTCAAATGAAATGACTATGACAATGATCTCAATTGGTACAACGCTGATGACGACGAATTTATGAACGCTCAGAAGGTCGTTGACGATTTTCATATTTGATACTCGAACAAATCGCGCTAATCTCAACCAATCACGATTTAACAGGCCTGAGTCTGTGAAATCATGATTGAGCAATCAATCGAGTCGAGCAGAAAATACATTCATGCAAACATGAATCGTTGAAGAGAAAAAGTAATGTCACGATTCTAGTCTTGCCAGGCTCAGCCTTCTAGCCTTGTCAGGTCTATTCTCGCTTCGTCATCTTTACTAGTTTCTATTGAGTCTAGCGTCGACTGAGAAACACACATATGTAGTCAGCTTCTTTTCTGTAGCTATCTTTCTTTCTTAGCATTTATCTTCTAGTTAAATGACATCTCTATCTGACTCGCTCTAGACAGGTCTCTAACATCGATCGTCAACAATTGAAAAAGACGAAGCTGATCATCGAAGTTCAGATCAATAAACATAGACGAAACGTCATCTATGAAGTAGGTGACTGAGTTTGACTATCTTTCAGAAACGTCAAGACAACGAGACTCTGCAAAGATTTGAAAGACAAACAACTAGAATCATATCAGATCACTGTCAAAGCGAGAGTCTTCTATCACCTTCATTTATCAGTCAGCATGAAGCATCTGCATTCAATGTTCAGCTCGAAGCTACTGCGATCATATTCAGAAGACTTTCTATCAGAACAGCATGCAGAATCTCTCAGACTCATCATTATTGATGACAACAACGATGAACACTGAGAGATAGATGACATTCTGAACTTCAGACGCTATCAAGGTCGAATACAGTACAAGGTCAAATGAAAAGATCTAGATAGAGACAATGAATGATACTATGTCGATAAAGGTGAATTCGATGACTTCGAGAAAGTTTTGAATGAATTTCATGCGCTATACTCAAGAAAGTCACGCTAGTATCGAAATAACTCAATAAGAAAGCAAGCAAACAAGCGACATTCATGCGAACATGAATTTTCGAAGAAGAGAGTAATGTTACAAGCGTATCAAGACTGAATAGAACTAGTCAGCGTCTCTAGCTCAGATCTGACTCAGTCTCTATTTTCTTTCATCAACATCTCTTTGTTCAACATCATCTTTCTTTCTACATCACATTCTATTCATGTCACAAACACATTCTCTTCGAACTTAGCGCAGTCTCTGAATATTACTTAAATAGAAGCTTTTGTACTCATCTTCTTCTGTATTCTTAATATTCAGTTATAGCTATCTCTAAAGATCAAGCACTATTCAACTCTGACTTTCGCTGATTGACTCATCTAGACACGATTCTGACACATAGCATGATTCAAATCATTTCTTCGACTGAAATGTCTTCATCTTCTCAATGACAGAAAACATAGTGACATTTCTTGATGAATCAACATATGATTATGCAAATGATGTTATAATCTTCTGATAGAGATAGCTTAATGATGAAGTTCATAGCTATATCTTTTCAGCGTTTCTGTGAAATTGATAGAGAATGAAGAAGTTCATTGATGCTATTTCTAGATGTCTTGCTTTGTTGATAGACATGACAGTTTCAAATGTAACGTTTAATCGTTGCTTGATGATTTGATCAATAGTAGAAACGTTGAACTAGATCAATAATTCTTCGATTGTCAGAGTAAGAGATGAAAGACTGATCATGAATTTTCTTTAGCAATTTCGTATGCATTTTCTCAGAAACTCACAGTAGGTCTTTTCTGAACAGAATGTCATCAACGATCTTGCAATGCTTCAATTCAATGCTATGTAGCTTAAGCTTGTTTTTGCTTATAGTTTGTTTATACTCATTGCAAAGCTCATTCATCTTGTTGACATCTTTTACTCACTGATAGAGATCAACTTCAGATTCAATAGCTAGAATATTTATTCTATCAAGTGTCAGAATGATCTGATAGCGATTTTCAGTACACTGAGCTGATTCAGAGATGTTGATCAAAGACATTCTGATTAAAGCATCAACTTTAGAGTTCATTTTGCCTGATTGAAAAACGATCTGAAAGTTAAACTTGAATAGAATGTCTAGATAATTGACTTAATGTCAAGTTAACTGTTTGTTTTTCATGAAGATCTTCAAAGTCTGATGATCAATGAACATTTGAATGAGTAGTTCAGTACATTCAAGCTCAAGTCTTCAATGTTTGAAACATTGAATAATGATTAGCAATTTCTTGTCATAGATATGATAATTGCATTCAGCGAAAACCATGCTCTTGCTGTAGAATGCTACTGAGTGAAGAACTCTCTCATCATTGTACTGTGATAGAATTTCACCTTTGACGTAGTTAAATGCATTGATTTTCAGAATAGTCTGTCGTTTTGAATCAAAATGTTGTAGAACTGAGATTGAGCTGACTTGTTTCTTTAGATCATCAAAAGCTTGAACACAGACTTTGTTTTAAACAAAAGACGTATCTTTTCTAGTTAACTGAGTGAATGATTTGACTAGCTTCGAGAAGTTCTTAATGAAACGACGATAGAAGTTAATAAATCTCATGAAGCTTTGAACTTCTTTTAGATTGATCAACGTAGCTCAGTTGACTATGACTTTCACTTTAATAGAATTCATACGAAAATCTTGTTCTGAAACTATGACTTTTAAGAAGACAGTTTCTTCTACGTCGAATTCGCACTTTCAAATATCTACTTGTAGATCAGCTTCTCATAGATGATTTAATATCATCTTGACATGTTGTCAATGTTCTCATTGAGTTTTGCTGTAGATTAGAATGTTGTTTAGATAGACTTAACAGAAGTTATTTAGAAAGTTTCAAAAAACGTCATTCATATACTGCTGAAATGAGGCAGAATCATTGATAAGTTCAAAAGATAGCATCTTTGATTTGTATGCTTTTAAAGCGATGATAAAGATAGTGTAGTTCTCACTATCAGAATGCATTCGCAGTTTGTTGAAAGTTGAAATGATATTTAATTGAGTCAAATGTCTGCAATCAACTATTTTATCAATCATTTCATCTATGAGCAATAAAGAATAGCGATTTCTTTTGATAATAGCATTGAGCTTTCAATAGTCAACGCAAAATCGTAGATCTTTATTTGCTTTTAGAGTGAACAGAACAAAAGAAGAATACGAAGCTTTGCTAGAAATTATAAATTCTTTGAAAAGATTCTCGTTCAGATATTTCTTTACTTTCTGAAGCTTGTAGAGAAACATTCAATATGCTTGACAGCGAAATGACGTTGCGTCACTAGTAAGCTCTATCTTATGATCATATGAATGATGAGACGATAACTTGTCTGCTTGAGCTCAATCAAAGACATCTAGAAAATTCTGATATTTCAATGATAGCTTGACTTTAATATCTTCTAGATTCTGAGTCATTTCATCGACTGAAAAGACGTTTATGACATCTAGTTTGCATTGAGTATTGTAGATGATTTTTCTATCGATGTCTTCAACGAACATAGCAAAAATCTTTGTCTGATTCTTCTTTTTTCGTTTTATGAGTGCTTGAAAAGAAACGATGTCTATGTTTTGAATCAAGAATGACTTTTTCTGAATGAATGAAACTGAGTGCTTGAGCATCTTAAAGATCTTGCTGTGAGCTGCTGAAGAGGTTGAAGTTGATTGCAATCAACTTGAGTGCTTCGTATTTGATGAGATTGAAAAAACCGAAATAGAAAATACGATAGTATCATGTCTTATGTTCAATAATATTTCATTTTTATTCATTCAGAGTTTGCTCAATATGACTTCATGATGCTTGATATCAGCTATCAACATTGACATAGTCAATTTCTTATGACTTTCGATCGTGAGATTGAGTAGAATCTTATGAGTAATAGTTTTTCTAGCTAGCTTTTCATCATAGTCTCGTATTAAATTCTCTTTTGCTAGTAATATAGATTGTATTTCAAGTTTCTGACATACTTTATTGACTAGCTTGTCATGTATCAGCATGTAGACGATGAAATCACTATCTATCAAAGAGCAAAGACTGAAAGAATTGCTCGAAGAGATAAGAGAAGCATTGATCAGAAATGACTTTTCAAAATAGTTTTCTTTCAATAGAACTTTGATTTGACTGCACAAAGATATGATCTCTATTTCTTTGATGACTCTGAAAAAGATAGCTAGTTTTTTGAATCAGAATTTGAGTCAAAGCTTGAATGATCAAATTTATTCTCATCATCTAATGCATTGACTCTAGAAGGTTGATCAGAGCACTCTTTAAAAATATAACTCAACTTGTGACAGGTAAAACAGATTTCAGCTTGTACATCTGAGTCTTTGACGTTAGTCAAAGTCGCGTCACATGATTTTAACTGATTCACTGATATGATGACTTCAATCTTTCTATAGAAGAGTCTTGAATGTTTATCAGCAAAGATGATCTGCTTTCTGACTTTGTTCAGAGATTTCTTTTTCTTGATGTCATTCATGACTCGTTGCTCATTATTCAAATGAATCAGATAGTCATGAATTTCGTTCAGAGATTCTGACTGAATCAATTGACTACTTCAAGCTGCATGAAGATGATAGATTATTTTGTCTTGTAAATTGACTATCAACTGTTTTTCGTGATATTCTAAATAGAAGAACAAACGTTGAAACATCAAATAGAAATCACTAAATTTGCTCTTTTCTTAAGTGAGATTAGCATATTTTCTTCGAAAGTTTGTCTCTTTGTCAGAATCATCGTAAAGCTGAGCAAGTTCATCTAGAAGATCATTGATCATCTTATAGAGATTCAATGAATCTTGTTGATGTCAAGTTAAAGTAGCTTTGACTGCGTCTTCTTCAATTCTGAAGTGAATGTAGATCAGAATAGCTCTATTGATATCAAAATGATTGACGTTGATTTCTAACTTGTCACGTATCTTTTCTTGTCAGTCATTTCAGATAAATTCTTTTTCATCAGTAAACAGAGATGAATTCAAAAGCTTTTGAGATCGCTTGAAGAAATTGAACAGAGTAGAAGAGAAAGAAGTGACTTCTTTAAATAATTGCAGTTGATGTTGCAATTCAGTCACTTGATTTCAAAACGTCTGATTTAATTGATTCAAGCATTTTTTGACTTTATTCATTTTCTTGAAACGAGTCTTTCATATTTGTTCGCTTGATATCTTGTCAAATAGCTCACAAGCTTTCACGTTTAGATCTCGTTGAGTTCGAAGACTGTTCAAATCTTCTAGAAAAACTTCTGAGTCTTGTTTGACTCAGTGTTGTAGCTGCTTTACATTTTTTATATTTCATGAAGTAGAAGCTTTATGAGATTCATCAAAAGTCTGAGAGTGAGGCAAAGAGTATCGATGTTTTCATACAACATCGATTCTAAGATATTTCAATATGCAAGATGATAGTTCAGAATAGAAAACTGAATCTGAAGTGACAGAAGAATAAAGACTTTGATAACTCTCAAAGAGATTATTCACAGATGATCAAATCATAGCAAAGAATTGATGATCGAGCGAAAAGCGATGCTCGATAGTATGTGATGAGATCGCTGTTCTAGTTTTTTAGTCTTCAGAAAAGAATGTTGCTGATTTGAGAGAGTTTTTTGATGATTCTCAAGCAATCAAGATCTTAATTTCTTGATTCTATTAATTGATTTGAACTGATGCTACTGACTGAGCGGTAGATTCTCTAGCAATCACACGATCGTATGTTTTCGTTGTTTCTATTGATTTCTTGATGTTGTTCTGTCTTTCGATGTCGTTGATCATCAGGTACACAAATTTCTTTATACTTGTCTCGTTGTCAGTCAAGTGAACTTGAATGAATAATGAGATCAGTATCGTGTGATTAACAAATTCTTAAAGTAATGTTGAGATCGTGTCTAGAAACTAATCAGAGTGCGTGCGTGACTAGAATGTTTGATCTATAGAGGTAGCTATAACTAAGACTTTAAGAATACAGAAGGAAGAAGATACAAAAGGTAAGAAGAACACGCTCTATATAGTAGTTATTCAGATCGACGCTAGTCTCAAAGAAGACGTGTTGAAACACAAGGAAGATGTTGGTTCGAAAGGTGTTTGCGACACAAAGGAATGTGTTTGCCATAGAAACCTGTTGACTACCCGTAACACAAAGGAGTGTGTTTGCCTAGAAGGCAATAGAAGCTGGTTAGAAGATGCTAGGGAAGGGAAAAGGTGCTGGGTCATATCTGAGCCAAACCTGGGCCAGATCTAGGCCAGATCTCGGCTAGATCTCGGCTAGATCGTTGACTAGCCCTAATCAATCCTGGCACATTCGTAACATTTTCAAGCATGAAAGTAAGTATACGATGTAAGTGCATGCTTAAGTGAAATATAGTGTTCTCAAAGCTAAACGAAACTTCATCAATGAATCAGAAATACTCTGATCAAAGAAGATCTGATCATGAACAAGAAAAAGTCGAAGCACTTATTCAGGAAAAAGTAGTTGATTCATTTCATCAATACATTCTGAACTGTCGACGATGCTCAATTCACTCATTCACGCAACAAAGTTCAAATTCTCTTCGCAATCGTCGTCTTCTGCTGAACAGAAGCAAGAATCGACGTCTTCTTTTCTGAGAAGAAGAACAAACACAAAGAAGATCTTCGATATCGAGTAAGTCTTTCAGGAAGAATTCGAGGGAAGATTCGCTGATTGCTCGCAGAATATTGATCTTGTTCTGAAACGCATTTTCAGTGATGGGTGAAAGGTGATCTATCGGATCGATCAGCGTTGGGTGAAAAACAATCGCGACTCGAAGAATACTGTGTAATTTTCTCTCTGCCTTGTCTCATATACATTCACTGACGGTGATTTGCTTTTGAAGTTATGGTGCGTCTACCAGTCAACACAGTAAGCTACTCTACGATGATACTCAGTATTCACCTCTCAAATTCACCAGCATCCAGCCCTTTCGGCACCAGCCCTTTAGCAGTCTTTCACCTCGTAGAAGCCTCAAAATTCCTGTGGCCCGCTGGTCTTCTCATCAAATTCTTCACTTTCCGCGTCTCCGGGCTATCCTTCCCCTCGTAAATTACTCTCGATGTGTAACCCCTCTCCGCAAAAACGCTCGCTCGAGCCTGGTCGCCATGAGTGATGCTGATTTGGAAGGCGTCATAGTAAAACCTAGCAATCAAGGCACCAGCACCACCATGATACATCTGCTAGACAATCATCTGGCCTATTCATCACGCAGTCTGAATCACCGATTGCATCGCCTAGACGTTGGATTTGGGGGCGGCGAGCGTCGCTGGTTTGGAGCTCGGGAAGTGGGGGGGAGCAGACACTGCAATTGCAGTCGAAGCCGAATGCAGACTGTCTTTTCCATGATAGTATCTTCACAGTGAGAGGTTTCAGCTTTTTCCACTATAGAAGTAGAAAATATGCCAGATCTCGTCAGCTGTAGTGATTCCGATTGGATTGCGTTTTGGTATCAAACTCGAAGTTGTGGCGGGAAGCTGATCGAATCACCATGTCAACTGACGTTTACGCAGAAAATAAGGCAAGATTTCATGCAATCTGGTACCAGGAACCATATCAGACCAGAAAGGTTTGAAGAATTCGGCAAAATTCAAATACAGAAGGTCCCTTTTCTATTTCCCGAATCCCCGCTCAATGTGCCTCTGCACACTGATCAATGAAGGCAAAAGAGAGGTGGTGCTGGAACATACACAGATATCATGCAAAAGGGCAACGGTTTACTTAGCGGTTGCTTGCCCCATCTATATTCCTTGCATCTCTATCTGGAGGAAGCGATACGATAATGGCTATGTTAGAGGCAATGTGAGTGTCTGCTAGATATTCGTACTAGGTTGGGATTCTGTTAACGCTATTATAATTGGTGTGACGGTATTTTCTTTAAGGTGAGAAGCTTGCGGTATGTCTTACAAAGGGTAGCTGTCTAGCAAGCGCTTAGCTTTCTCGCAGAGCATCGTTTAATTAAAAGCTTAAAAGGGCTTGAAATGTTTAAGAGCTTATATCTTTGCTCAAAGCAATTCGATATTCGCCGTTTTTATTTCATCTGAATGCGCTTCTTCTCATTTGTAATTTTTGAAGTTATCATACTGCTTAAGGGAAAACCAAAGTTTATGTTCAACTTGCTTTTATTCGGAAATATTGATTTTCTCGATTATTTAGACTTCCGCTGCTTACGCGCTGCACTATTATACAACTGGCCCGAAGCGCATTGCGCTGAGCATAATTAAGGTTGAACGAAGGATCTTGTAGATGTATGAAGAAGAGTGCACAATAATCATGAAACCCTCTTTAGTTACGACTATGGAAATTCTTTGCCCTTGAACAAAGAACTTTCGCTTGGTCGCGTAATAGAGAGCATCAATTCAATTGCATAGGGGTGAACTTGAAGTGAGTGAATAGGATCGAAGCCTACCAAAAAAGCCAACAGCGAGCGAAGCGACCCACGGAATCAGATCGGCACAGTGACGCGTTGATGGGTTATTGATCCCTTGAAAAGAATTTTTCAGCAGCCGTGATACATTTCATAAAGCCAGTCCGCAGATTTGAATCTTCGTTTCGAAAAAGTCTTAGATGAAGGGAAATAAGCCCAGAATCACCCTCACTGTAAGAAACGAGAAAAGGAGGGAAGTGGAAACAACGAAAAAAACGTATCCCCCTCAAGGCATTCCCCGCTGGGACAAAACCTGATACATCGCCCCCGAAGACGTCTCCTTTTCTCCCTTCTTACGCCGAAACTCCCAGTTCGTCCTCCCCGCTCTTGCACCTCCCCGCTTCTCACCCTTCCCCTTGCTCTTCTCCTTTCCCTTGTCCTCTACTTCTGCATGCCCACCACCATCAACACCTTTCTCCGCTTCCCTCAGTCTGTCCTCCCCCTCTTTAGCCCTCCTGTCCGCCTCCCTCAGTCTATCCTCCCCCTCTTTAGCCCTCCTCTTCGCCTCCGCCTCCGCCAATATCCCCCTCAGTTCCCTCTCCCGTTCCCTTCCCTCGTCAATTTCTTTCTCAAGCCGCTCGATGGTCTGCTTCTTCTCCTTCACCATCCTCACCAGTCTCTTCTCCCGCCTCTTATACTTCTCGATCTCCTCTTCTACGTCCCCGCAGATCGCGCGCAGGTACTCGTTGGATGCTTCCTGGCGCTGATTGCGGAGGCATTGAAGTTCGTTTTGTGTGTCTTTAAGCTTCAGATTGAGTGAGTCAATTTTGCTTTGGCGGTCTTGAAGGAAGGCGTGGAGGTGTGCGATGTCTTGAGATTCCGTTGTGCTCGCTGGTGGTATCGCAGATGCCGTCTTGATTGGCTTTTTGGAGGTGATAGAAGATGTTGGGGGTGTAGGTAGAGATGCTGGTCGACTCGCCTTCAGCGTCACGTTATTTGAATCCAGCTCTGAGATTGTCCTTCCGCCGCTCCTGTTCATTCAGCAATGATCAACAAGGTGGTTGATGCAGAGAATTCTGTGAATCTAAGTATGTGGTAGGACCTTGGGCCGAACAAGGTTCTCAGCGCCTTGCAGAGCAGCCTTTGAGGCCACGATAATGCAAGGTGCAGATTCGGGAAATCGAGCTAACCGTATCCATCACATGCTGCAGATTGTACCGCGAACGAGTTGCTCATGAGGGTGGGTCTTCGTTTGGTCCAATCAAACACCAATCATTCGTTTGGGATCTGAGCACTTTTGACCTACCATTGTGTATCCACCGCTGCGCTTCTTGTATTTTGAGTACGCCATGTCTGCCGGGAATCTGTGTAAGTGGGTAAAGTTTCTCGAGAGAAAGTGGGAAATGGGTTTCCCTTATACTCGTGTGTTCAGGGTCCACACTCCACGTTACAGCTGGAGCCACTTCAGTACAGGTGGAGCCACCAGTGACGAAGCGCCAGCATAGAGGTTGATCTGGCTCCAGCTGTAGCCAAATACTACTCTGCGTGCCAGAGAGTGTGGAACGTACGCTACTCAGCCTCGTTCCACCAACCTATTAGAGGAGTGAAAAGAGGGATTGTTTAGCGTACGTTCCACCCTCGCTGGCACGCAGTCGTACAGTTAGGCACAACATAAGTGTTGTTCATCAAGAGACTGCTGGCATTAGCGCAGTCGACCAATTGGGAGAGCGACGCGGAAGTTGTACCCAGCTGTACGAAATGTGCCCGGCCGTAAGGGGTGCTTAAGAAGGAGGACTCCCCCGACGTTTTCTGCAAGAAATCGAACAATCGTACACACCACCCACCGCCACGCGAACGACTATCAGTCCGCGCACACACGAACAAGGCTGTAGCGCAGTTATATGCAATACGTAACACGTAACACGCAACACGCAACACGCAAGATCATTCGAACCCTCGGGCAAAGGACGAGGACAGTACGATGGAGGCGCCAATGCGGCCGTTCATTCTGGATCTTGCTCCAGAGCTGATGCACGAGGTGCTTGGGCACGTTGAATGCTTAGACGATTTAGGGTCGTTGATGCTGACGAACCGTTGGATGGCCGATCTGGGTCGGAATATCCGGGCAAAGACGCTGTGGCGGATTACGATACGAAGTTGCAATCTCGAGTGTCTTTGCCATGACGATGGACCGTGCTGGTGTGGGTTGGTCCAACCTGCGCTCGAAAAACCTGAGTCGAGACCGTTCAAAGTACGGGCGTGGTTGTACCGACGGGCAAGTGTACGGTCGTTTGGTATCAGCGAAGAGTGGCTCGAGGGGTGCCAAGTGATACTGTCAGCGGAGTTTAATCCTTACGACCTCGAGTCGTGTGCTTACAGTTGCTACATTGGCTCGCAGCTGGACAGCGACGAACAATACGAAGCCAAGGTGCGGGAGTGGTCGGTCCTGTGGATCACTTTCCAGAGGTATTTGACGATGCAACGGGTGCAGAGAGTGAACCTGGGCGACGCGACGGTGGAGCCATATTGGAGGCGCGGTGGTGTTCTTAGAGAGATGATGCGGAAGCACGAACGAAACCCGACGACGATAGCAGCAGTGGGGAGGATGGAAGGAGAGGGTGGAGAAGTACGCGGTTGACGTTGAGTGATAACGCGGAGACAGTATCCGTGCCCCCCACTAAGCTCATTCTTCACTTAGTGCTCGGCAGCCATGCAACAGTTTCAGCCATGCAACAGCTGAATTCAACTACCCATCATATACATGATAATATTTAACCAATTC
>JAABUK010011538.1_pt1 | contig 11474 bp, 8 predicted proteins | sample 5559141 | NCBI WGS metagenome assembly JAABUK01 (sample SAMN10711869, study PRJNA513367) | rock metagenome | isolation source: Antarctica rocks | place: Antarctica: Victoria Land, Pudding Butte nord | collected 2016-01-03 | reverse complement strand
AATGCTCATCAGCAGCAACTCGAAGCCGCTGGCGGGGTAGAAGTTGAGCGCCCGCGCCGGGGCCTGGTCCACCAGAAAGCCGTGCTGGGTGAAGCGCGGAATGTGCACGAACGTACCGGGCCCCGCGTGCACCACCTGGCCGCTCGCATGGTAGGTGAACTCGCCTTCGAGCACGTAGAACGCCTCGTCGTAGGGGTGCACGTGCGCTACTGGCCCTGGTCCGGCCGCAAACTCCTGCTCGATGAGAATAAAGCGGTTGCCCGTCTGCGCCCCGCTGGCCAGCGGCAGCCACAGGGTGGCCACCAGCCAGAGGGCAGGCGCTTCCCCGCGGGTCAGGACGTAGGGCGTGGGGCGGTTGGGTTGGCTGATGCTGCTCATAAGTTAGTGAAGGACAGCCAGCGGCCTGCTTTTCTCTGGTTCATGCAATGCCTTTGGGAACAGCTGGGCAGAAACTCAACCGGTTCCCAAAAGTATTTCGCGCCCAAAGCTCCTAAATAGACAGACTCTGGGAATGCATGGACAAATCATGCCTTTTGCAGGGCTTCGAGTCAGGTCGCCGCTACTCCAAGCGGTAGCCCCGCTTTTTGAACTCGGTCGGCGACACGTTCACGGCCTTTTTGAACAGCCGCCAGAAATAGGAAACGTCGTCGTACTGGAGTGCGGAGGCCACCTCCGACACGGTGGCTTCACTGAAGAGAAACAGCCGCTTGGCCTCCAGAATTACCCGGTCGCGGATGAGTTGCCCGGCCGTGCGCCCGGTGGTCTGCTTGATGAGCACATTGAGGTAATTGGCCGTGAGGTGGAGCAGCTCGGCATAGTCACTCACTTGCTTTTTAGTCGCGTAGTGCTGCTCGACCAAGGCCACAAACCGGCTGGTTACCGAGCCACTGCTGTCGTCCGGCGGGGTATTCCGGGCCAAGCCGGCCGCGCGCTGCGACTCCAGCAGAATGAGGTGGAGGTAATACCGAATAAATTCGTTTTTCTCCGGACTCACGGCGGCAAACTCCTCTTCGATGCGCTCAAAGAGTCCCCGGATGCGGGCGGCCGTGGCCGCCGAGGCGACGTGCTGCGGGGGCGCGCCGTGGTAGGCCGCGAACAAGCGCGCGCGGGCTTCACCGGGCTCGGCCAGAAGAAAGTCCGTCGAAAAGTGAATCAGGATGCCGGCGAGGTCCGGCGAGGCCAGCGACTCGTGCACGCTGCCGGCGCTGATCACGCCGAGCGTGTTCGGCCCAAGTGAATAAGTGGCTTCGTCGATGGTCAGGGCCAGGTGACCTGCCGATAGCCACACCACTTCGTAGAGTTGCGCGTGGCGGTGCGGCGCGTGGTACAGGTTATCGTGCCGGTTGACTTGCTGGCCCACGCGGAGAATATTGAAAAACAGGGTCGGGCCCGTCGTTTCGGCCGTGCCGTAGAGTCGAAAATTGGGAATCAGGGACTCTTTCATCTGCTGCTTACGAACGGCGCCTCAATTCGTATCGCCGGTTGGTGAAAATGAACCCAGGCCCGCTGAGGTGGCCTAGTTAAGCCGGATAAAGTGGGATGTGGTTTGGGGATGGGTTTCGAAGTGGCAGGCGATTGATAACCGAGGGCTGAATGTCGTCTTTTGGCGTTGTAATGGGCGAAATGGTGGCTAATTCTCAGTTAGGTTTCGGCTGCCACCGTCGAGCAGTTCGGTTTTGAGGCGGCTCCACAAGAATTCGGCGGGCGCGTTATTAAACTAATCCGTTGCTTCGGGTGGGGTGGCAGTTGCTGTAGGGGTTCTTCTTCCTATTGGGCGGATTTACACGATAAGGCGTCAAAACCTCATTTCTATTTCGTCAGCAGTGATTTGATAGTATGCCCATCACAAAGGATTTCCTTTTTGATAAGCGGCCAGTACCTTCTATACTGCTTGGAATCGCCCTTTTCTGACCTGTTTTTGAGCTACCCTTTCTGATAAGAAGCTTAGCGTGTAAATCCGCCCGTTTGGAAGAAGAACCCCTTGCTGGAGAAAGTCAGCCGCCTCAGCCCGCTGGGACACGAGGATGCCGCCAGTAAGAGGCTATCCGGATAGGGAAAAGGCAGTTGTATTTTTAGGGCATGGCTACGGTTCAAGAATTTCGCATTTCTGACATCCTCTGGGAGCGGCTCTCCCCCCAGCTTCCCGTTCACGCGCCGAAGGCGCACCCCTTGGGCCGCCACCGACGCCGCGTGCCGGACCGCCAGGTGTTGGACGGGATTTTCTTTGTTCTGCGCACCGGCTGTCAATGGAAAGCCTTGAGCGCGACCGGGATTTGCTCGTCCAGCACGGCTCACAGCCGCTTTCAGCAATGGGTACAGGCCGGGGTCTTTGCCCGGCTCTGGGACGTAGCGCTCCAGGACTACGAGGACCTAATCGGGCTCGATTTCGCGTGGATGGCCCCTCGGTCCCTGGTGGCTAGCTTGGTAGCGAAAGCCGGTCAAGCAGGTGGGTGAACCGCAATGGTCTGCGTACCCGCCTGGTCGAAAAAAGTCTGGATGTCAGCTCCAGGAGCGGTAGCCGCCGCCTCTCCGGGCTCAGCCGGCTGGCTTCCAAAGTCGGTAATGCCCCGCTCAAAGCCGCCGGGCAGGTAAAAGTCCAGGAAACGGGCCGGTTCCGCGCCGGCCGTCAAGGCGTGAACGGTGCCCGCCGGAATGAAAACGAACGTCCCGGCCGGGGCTTCCAGCACCTGCTCGTCCAGCACGAGCCGCAAGGTGCCCGCCAGCACGTACAGCGCCTCGGCCTCGGCGTGGCGCTGCGGGGCGGTGGTGGCCCGCGCGGGCAGCACCTGCTCCAGCAGCGCGTAGGAACCCGCCGTGTGCGCGCTGCCGGCCAGCAGCGTCCACTGGCTGCCCAGCGCCGCGTAGGTGGGCGACTGCTCGGCGGTGGTCAGGTACACGGCCGACGGGCTCCAGGCGGCCGGCTGGGTGGCGTAATCCGCGGCCTGGGGCGGGCCGCTGCTCGGGCGCACGTCGGTGTGGCCGAAGAGCTTGAACAGGATGTCCACCTGGTCGTGCGGGGGCAGGGGCGCTTCGGCCAGCGTCGGTATCCGACGGGCGGGGGCGGGCTGGCCCAGGCTCATGATGAGCAGGTCGAAGCCGGCGGAGGGGTAAAAGTTCAGGGCCCGGGCGGGCCCGGCGTCCACCGTGAAGCTGTGCGGCACCAGGCGCGGGATGTGCACGAAGGTGCCCGGCCCGGCCGGGTAGGTGCCCCCGCCCGCCCGGAAGGTAAACGCCCCCTCCAGGATATAAAACCCTTCGTCGTAGGGATGGTAGTGGGCGGCCGGACCGGGGCCGGCCGCAAAATCCTGTTCGAGCAGCACCAGCCGGTTGCCGGTTTGCATCCCCGTGGCCAGCGGCAGCCACAGAATGCCCAGCGCCCAGAAGGCCGGCGCGGTGTCCCGGTTCAGCGCATAGGGCCGCAGGGGGTGGGGTAGACTTAACGCACTCATCTTGGTGGCGGGTTAGCAAGGGGGAGGTGAAGTAGTGCAAGCAGGCAGCGGGTTTTGAGAGCGACGTTTTGCTGTTGGTCTTCTCCCTTACTTTTTCCGCTTCCTTTCCGTTCTAACGCATTCGTAGTCAGGCAAAAGCAAGAAGCTCCTATAGGACGGGCTTTGCGGGTCCGATACTTCTTAGCTATCTTTCTCTTCCCGGTCGCTGCGAGACCTAAGGTTAAGCACTGGCTCAAAGATAGGAACTTCTTAGTAAGCGGCCATACTTGTACGTTAAGCGCAAAAACCGCTTGTAGACGGCTTTACTCCGCTTGCAAAACGTTCGTTTTACGAGGCAAGCAGTAGACGGGCATAAATTATCCTTTACTAGAGTTACTACCTGTTGAAAATAAGCAGTTTATAAGTGAAAAGGTTTAAAAAACGTCATGCTGAGCTTGTCGAAGCATCTCTACCGCTTCGTCTGAGCCGTCCAACGAAGCGGTAGAGATGCTTCGACAAGCTCAGCATGATGTTATTTTTTGTAACTTATTGACCATAACCCAATAGTAAGTCTACTACCCTTTTCGCGCCCTTTTCTCACAGTGGCACTCCCCCCAGCGCCCGGGCGAACAGCACCACCACGAGCGCCGCGTAGGCCAAGGCCCCTACCCCCGTCAGCGCCGCCGCCTGGTGCGGCTGCCAACGGCTCAGGGCCCAGCCCAGCAGGGGCAACGCCTGCAAGGCGTGGATGCCCAGGAAGTGGGCGATGCGCAGGTCCCCGGCGCGGGTGCTCCAGCCCAGGCCCGGCAGGCCGGGGCCACCGTCGGGGGCCCCCACGGTGTGCTGGCCCAGGCGGAGCATCGCGCCGCCCACCAGGGTGCCGGCGACGAACAGGGCCAGCCCCCAGCGCAGGCCCCACGCGTAGCCCGCGGAGCCGTGGGGCCGGTACCGCCACGCCAGGTACACGGCCCAGACATTCATGACGGTAACGACCACCACGAACAGGGCCATTAGGAGTAAGAGGGTTCTATTGAGCGGGGTGCTGATGTTGTAATGCGAGGGGACGCCGCGCCCGGCCTGGAGGGAAATGATGACTTGCTCCACCGTCATGCTCACCGCCGCCCAGATGCTGAGGAGGCGGACGCTGCGCTGGGCTTCTTCCGGCAGGCTAGCCAGCAGCCAGCCCAGCGTCCAGACGTAGGCCACGATGGAAAGGGCAAACTTGAGGGGCTTGCCCCACACCAGCGCGCCCGTCACGAGGCGGTGGTCGAGCAGCAGGCCGACCCCCGCCAGCGCGGCCAGGCCCAGGTGCAGCCAGCCGGTCAGGGAAAGGACGGGGTTGGCCCGGTGCAAGGCACGCAGGGCCGCCCCCAAGCCATGCGCTACCGGGACTGGCTGGGCAACCACTGAGGATAAAAAGGGTAGGTTTTGCATATACACAGTTGGCTAGCGGGTTAACGAGGCGGGCTAACGGGTAAGGATTGGCGGCCAAAAATCCGTCGCACGGCGCTGTAGAGCAGCAGGCCCAGCGGACCCACTAGAAACGTGGTGAGCAGGCACGGTACCAGGGTCAGGTGCGGCACCCCGCGCCGGTGGGCATCGCGGGTTTCCCAGCTCCCCACGGCCAGGTCGAAGCACAGGTAATGCACCCAGCCGGCCAGCAGCGCCCACGGGTCGCGGAACAGCGCCGCGACCTGCGCCAGCGAGCCAAACCCGCCTTCGCCCCGGTGCGGCCCCAGGTAGTGGACGGCGATGAGCCCGGCATAAGCGGCGGCCAGCCCCAGCGGCAGGGCCCCGCTGAGCACCAGCAGCCGGGTGAAGCGCCAGCGCGGGGCCAGCACCAGCAGCGCCCAGCCCAGCAAGGCCAGGGGGCTGGCAAGGGAAAAGTAAAAGTCGGGCGTGCGCATGGCCGGAGAAAGGGTTAGGGAAGGGCCAGTGGTTGGTAGCCCGTGCCAGGCAGAACTGGCCAACGCCCGCTCCACCGCTTGGCGGTAGGGAAGTAGCCGCCAAGGTAAGATGCCCGACAGCGGGGGCAACGGACCCATTTCAGCGCAGAGCGTAGCCAAGCTAACGGGCAGCTCGTCGGGGCTGAAGCAGCAGGTTCCCGGCGCAAAAGCCTCCTTGGCTACCCGCCCGTGGTCCAGCTCGGCCACTTTCAACGGGTAGCCGACCCGAAACGCTGGGACCGAAACCTGGGCCGGGGCTGGGGCGCGTGGGAGCGCCGCATCAGGTTCGGCCGCGGCGAACTAGCGTAAGCGCAAGGCTTCGTACTGCCTGAGCAGAGGAGTAGTGAAAGAACCTCATCCAGAAAATCTAGCTCCCAGTAGCAAGCCCAGTCAATTACCGTCAGCAGGGCGAGGAGCAACTGGCGGGCAGGCAAGCGCAGGAACCGCAGAAAATGAAGCATCAGGCTGGTAACTTTAGATGACTTACTTGACGACGATGGCCGCGGTCAGGCCGTTTTTCGGGACGGTAATCTTGGCCTGGTCGAAGGTCGGTGGGCCACTCATCCCGCCCCGCGCGCCGTTGGTGTTGCCGTAGGCTTCTTTCGGGATACCCAGGAAATTGGTGTCGAACTTGTGGTTGCCATTCTCGTCGTGCATGGCACTGACGGCGTAGGTACCGGCGGGCAGGTTCTCGAATACGTAGTGGCTGCTCGCCCCCGTAATGGGCACTTCCACGATTTTGACCGCTTTTTTCTCGTCGGCTGGAAAGCCCCCGCCGGAGTTGTAGAGCCAGAGCTTACATAAGCCTTTGCTGTTTTTAAAGCCGCTGACGTTGACCGTCAGATTGCCTTGCGCCCTGGCAGCCCCGGCCGACAGGCCCAGTAGTAGCCCGCATACGAGGAGTGATTTCATGGATTAACAAGTGGTTAGGAAATGGTTGTTGCCGGTTATAGCAGGCGCTGGTCTTGTCTGAACGACTCGCCCCGACCTAAGGCACCAGCACGACCTTGCCGGTCGTGTGCTTCGTTTCTATCTGCTCAAAGGCTTGCTGCACGTCAGCCAGGGGGTAGGTCTGAGCCACGAATACCGTGAGCTTACCCGCGTCCGCCAGCTCGCGCAGGTGGTCGAGGTCGGGTACGCTGGGCTGGGCGAAAATGTAGGCTACCGGCACGCCGGCGGGCACGTCCGGCTTCTGGCCCGCGTTAATCACCGACACCAGGCGGCCCGTGGGTTTGAGGGCCCCCAGGCTCTGCGTGAGCGTATCGCCGCCCACGGCATCGAATAGCAAATCCACCCCTTGCGGCGCCACTTGCCGCACCGTGGCCGCGACGGGCCCGGCCTGGTAGTCAACGGTGAAATTGGCCCCCAGCTCCGTCATAAAGCCGGCGTTTTTAGCGCTGGCAACGGCAATGACCGTCGCGCCCACGTGCTTGGCCAGCTGGATAGCCACGCTGCCCACGCCGCCCGAGGCCCCGAGAATGAGCACGGTTTCGCCCGCTTGCAGCTGGCCGGTTTTGATAACCGACTGGTAGGCCGTGAGCCCGGCCAGCGGCAGGCCGCCGGCCTGCTCCCAGCTCAGCTTCCGGGGGCGTAGGGTGAGGTAGCACTCGGGCACCACGAGGCGCTCGGCGAAGGTGCCGTGCTGCACTACCGGCCGCACGACGCAGCCGTAAACTTCGTCGCCTTCGGCCAGGCGCGACACGCCGGGCCCGCGCTGCTCCACGACGCCGGCTACGTCCCAGCCCGGCACGGCGGGGAAAGCGTTGGGCATGACGAACTGAAAGTGTCCTTCGCGCACGACGTAATCGACGGGGTTGAGGCCGGCGGCTTTCACGCGCAGGAGCACCTCGCCCTCGCCCACTTCGGGCAGGTCGAGGGGACCGACCTGTAATTTGTCGCGGCCGCCAAATTCGGTGTAATAAGCTGCTTGGGTTTGCTGAGCCATGATAAGTTGGGGGGGGGGTAGGGAAATGGAAAACAGTCTTTTAAAGTCTTCGCGTAATAGGCTGCGAGAAAGAACGTCATTCCGAGCCTGCGAGGAATCTCGCTCGCGTCGTGGAACGATACCCGAACGGCGCGAGCGAGATTCCTCGCAGGCTCGGAATGACGTTCTTTCTCGCACCTCACTTCATGACGAGTATAGTAACGCTGCCGCGTCGGGGTAGGGGCCGTCGGCTTTAAGGTTCGAGCACGATTTTGCCCACGGGCCGGGTATCTTCCAGCATCTGGTGGGCCTCGGCGGCGTGGGCCAGCGGAAAGACTTGGGCAATCAGAGGCTTGATTTTCCCCTCGCTGAGCAGCTTGAGCATCAGGGCAATGTCGGGCTGCACGGATTCCAGGTCTTTTTTCGACGGGAAGTAGGTGATTACCCGCCGGCCGCCCGGCCGCAGCTTCAGCCACCCAAACCGCAGCATCGTGGCCACCATCTTCAGCCTGGGGTTGCCGCCGCCTTGCAGCGTGGACGAGACCCCGAACATAACCAACGTGCCCGTGCGGTTCAGGCACTGGTACGAGCGCGACAGCTGGGGGCCGCCGATGCCGTCGAGCACGGCATCGACGCCGGCCCCGCCGGTCAGGCGCTGGATTTCCTGCACGAAATCGGTTTTGGTGTAGTCGATGGGGATGCCGCCCTGCGCCCGCACCAACGCCTGCTTGCCCGTCGAGGCCGTGCCGTAGGCCCGGATACCCAGCACCTGGGCCAGCTGCAATACCGCTGTCCCTACCCCCCCGGCCGCGCCGTGGATGAGCACGCTTTGGCCGGCCTGCAGCCGCGCCGCCTGCGTCAGCATCCGGTAGGCGGTTACGTAGTTCAGCACCACGCTCACGGCTTCGGCCGGGGGCAGCTGGGCGGGCACCGGCACCAATTCACCGGCGGGCACGCGGACGTAGGTGGCGTAGCTGCCCAGCTCGGGCAGCAGGGCCGCCACCCGGTCGCCGGGCTGCACCTGCGTTACGGCGCGGCCCACGGCCGCCACGTCGCCCACCAGGTCGTAGCCGGGGGTGAGGGGAAACGGCGGCGCGCCCGGCAAGGCCCCCCGCTGAAAGAGGATGTCGCCGTAGGAGACGCCGCAGGCCCGCACCCGGACGAGCGCCTCGTGCGGCTGGGGCACCGGCACCGGCTCCTCGCGCAGGTGCAGCTGCTCGGGGCCGCCCGGCTGGTCAATGACGATGCGGTAGTTCAGGAGCATGGGAACGGGGCTTAAAAAGTGAGGCGGTAAAACGGGACCGGCAGGAACCCTTGCTGGTAGGCCGTGCCCAACTGGTTGGTGCGCGGGTTGTAGGCTTGTTGAAACACGTTCTGGTGGTTGGTGACGTTTTGCAGGTCCAGGGCGAGTTCGTGGGTCAGCCGGGGGCGGTTCAGCTTGTAGCCGATTTTCACGTCGGCCCGGAAGTAGGCGGCTTGCTGCTGACTATAGGCCTGGTCGTAGCGGTACCGGGCCACGCGCTGCTGACTGGAGGCCGCCAGGTCGAGGGGCGTGCTGTACTTGCCGCCCGTGGTGGCCGCTCGGAGGCTCAGGGTGAACGTGTTGTTCGCGTGGCCCACTTTAAACTCCCGGCCGGCCAGGGCGTTGACCACGTAGTGGGTATTGAAGGGCGTATTGCGCTCGATGCCATCACTGCCTTTGTATTTAGACTCGAACAGCGAAGTCGTAAGCAGGAAGTAATAACCCTGGGCAAACGCCCGCTCCAGCGTCAGCTCCACGCCGTAGTTGCGCCCGGTGCCGTTGCTGACGAGGTTGCCCCGGTTGGGGTCGCCAAATTCGGCCCCCTGCGTCAGGCCCGAGTAGTAGCTGGCCGTGCGTGCCACGGGCGCATCGAACAGGGCCTGGTAGTAGGCTTCGACCCGCATATGGATGTTTTCGCTCAGCAGCTGACGGTCATAGGCCAGCACGTAGTGCTGGGCGCGCGTCAGGCCCAGCTGCTGGTTGGTCAGGGCGTAGGAGCCATCGGCCCGCAACGACTGGTAGAAGTAAACGAGCAGGGGCTGCAAGCTGCTGTGCAGGCCGTAGGCCGCGCTCAGGGTGCTGCCGGGCGTGAGCTGGTATTGCAGCCCGGCGCGGGGCTCGACGGCGCTGCTGCCGTTCAGGGCGAAGCGCGAGGCGCTCAGGCCCGCGTTCAGGGTGAGGCGGTCGTTGAAGCGGTGCTTCCACTGCCCGTAGGCCTGCGCAAACGACGAGTTGCCGCTGGCCTCGCGCCGCACCAGGGGGGTAGGAAAAGTCTGCGCATCGTAGTAGCGGTACTGGAGCAGGTCCACGATGAAGCCGGTACTAATCTGGTTGCGGGCGCTGAATTTATGCGCCAGCGAAACGTTGGCCGACAGCTTGTCCTGGGTGTATTGGTTGCCGTTGTTCGGGATTTCCGCCAGCACGATACGACCGCCGCGGAACAGGATGCTGTCGCCCTGAAACTCGGAGGTCGTGCGCGAGGCCGACAGCGTGACCTTGCCCACGGTGCGGTCGGTGAAGCGCTGCTCGTAGCTGGCCGCCGCGATGCCGGTAAAGAAGTTTACCCGCGTGTTGTGGGCCTCGTCGCCGTACACGTCGGCTTTGGTCGTGTCCACGTCCTGACCCAGAAACGAGATGTTGGAGCGCCCCCCGAGGACCCAGGCGCTGAACTTGCCGCGCGGGCCCACGGGCACGTCCACCTTGGCCGTGAAGTCCTGGTAGTTGGGCGTGCCGGCAATCTGGTAGCCCACGGCCTTGAGCAGCGAAAACAGCGAGTAGCGGTAGTTGACCAGGTAAGAGGCTTTGGAGGTAGCGCTGAACGGCCCCTCGGCCCCGACTTCCAGCCCATTAAACCCCACCTGGCCCAGAAACTCGCGCTTTTCGTCGTTGCCCTTGCGCAGGCGCAGGTCGAACACCGAGCCCAGGGCGTTGGCGTATTCGGCCGGAAACGCGCCGGTCAGGAAGTCGGACTTGGCCAGCAGGTTGTTGTTGAGCATACTCACCGGCCCGCCGGTGGTGCCCAGCGAGCCGAAGTGGTTGGGGTTGGGAATATTCACGCCTTCCAGCCGCCAGAGCAGCGAGGCCGGCGAATTGCCCCGCACCACGATGTCGTTGCGCGAGTCGTTGGCGCTGCTCACGCCGGCAAAGTTCTGGGCCATGCGGGCGGGGTCGCCGAGGCTGCCGGCGTAGCGGTTGGCCTCCAGCGGCGAAAACGGCCGGGCCGACACGGTGGCCATGTCGTTATTGGTCACCCGCGCGTCGTCCGCCCGCTTATACGTTACCTGCACCTCGTCGAGCTTGGTCAGGCGCTCGGTCAGGTTCAGGTCGAGCACCACCTCCTTGCCGGACGTGACCGTGACCTCGCTCAGAAACAAGTCTTCGTAGCCCACCGACGTAACCCGCAGCTTGATGCGGCCCACGGGCACGCCGGGCAGGCGGAAGCGCCCGTCGGCGTCGGTACTCGCGCCCAGGGCAGGCGTCAGGCCCACCACCACCACGGTGGCCCCAATCACCGGGGCTTTGGCCGCCGCATCGAGCACGGTGCCCCGCACGGTTTGGGTCACGGCCCCCGGCAGCCCCTGGCCGCGCACCACGGCCGGCAAAAGGCTGGCCCCGAGCAGCAGCAGGCGAAGGAAAAGTGATAAGTAGCGCACGGCGTTGGACGGTTACGGCGGGAGAAGATGGACAAAAGTGCGGGTGCCGCGCAGCCCTCCTCGCCAAAATCTCCGTGAACCGCGCCCTACCCCCCGGTAAACCGTCGGAAAGCGGCGGTCAACCGGAAGCCGCTGGCCGGCAGTTGCCGGATAGCCGCCTTATTTTTAGCCCGCAGGGTTTTCCAAGTGCCCGTGATTATCGGCCCGCCGCCGCCTGGCCGCAAGTACCAGCACTTAGGTTGCGACATCGGCCCCAGTTAGCGCTGTTTGTAGGTTGCGGCTGGTTCGCTGGCCCGTTTCGCCGCTTAACTAACGCTTGGTGCGGCTTCACCCAATTTATGACGGGGCAGGGCGGCGGCGGGTGCTTCTTTTGTACTAGGGCGTGAGGACAAATAATAAATCATTTAAACCAATCCAGCGCCGCTCCAATATACCAGAATGCCAGGAAGGAAATAATAGTTTTTTCATAGCGGGTAGCCAGGCGGCGGTAGTGTTTGAGGC
>JAABUK010011537.1_pt1 | contig 11475 bp, 5 predicted proteins | sample 5559141 | NCBI WGS metagenome assembly JAABUK01 (sample SAMN10711869, study PRJNA513367) | rock metagenome | isolation source: Antarctica rocks | place: Antarctica: Victoria Land, Pudding Butte nord | collected 2016-01-03 | reverse complement strand
CCGAACTTGACGAGCTCCTTCCACGTATTGGGCAGCAACTTTAGAAACGTGTACTGCGACGGCGACGTTGTGAGCCCCCCTGCATCCTCTATACAGACCGTCAGCGTTCCCCCAGGTGCCGCGACGATCGTCAATATGAAGATGGTGGTCCCTGGGACATATACCCTTGTAGACCACGCCATATTTCGCCTGGATAAAGGCGCTGTAGGCTACTTGAATGTCTCTGGGAAACCAAGGCCCGATATTTATCAGAGTGCAGAGCCTCCCGCGCCATGCGTTGGATGTAAATTACACCCCTAACGGTAAAACCCATCCCTAAGATACACATCTGTTACATGGATGTTCGGATAAGATGTTTAAAATTGATGGTTGTTGGATGCTTTTCCCTTTCTTTCCTTTCTTTTCCTTTTGCTTTCACGCCCTAATATCGGGTAGAGCTTCTTTAGAAGTCAGAAACCAGGAGGGAGGGCTACTGGCCTTTACGTTCATAAAATCCACGGCTCCAGAGTTGGGCCTTCTTCAGCCACCATTATTGCTTGATGGAATGTTCGCATTTCTGAGCATTCCGCTAGAGCCCCTGCACTATGAATTCTAGAGAGCAAGGATCACATGCTTGTGGGCTTCGTCGTTTAGTCCATGCATTGGCTACCCGTTTTTGCCTCAAATCCAAGGCACGACTTGGCCGTAACTCCCCTGCCTGTTCGCTAGAGCCCAATACGTGAGAATGTGACCTTGTCAGGATCGGCTACCGCTCGAAAGGCCATCTAGTGTATGCCCTTTCCGTCGCGTCTTGCGGACTAAACGGACGTACGGCCTTTTCGGATGGTGGGGAAAGACGTGTGCAAACGGTTAGAGTCCCACCAGATAACTTAGAAAGCAACTGGCCGCGGGATGGCTTTCACCGCTGTAATCGTACATCATTGGCTACCACCCTAGGAAATGGGCCTGACTCATGCTACATCTGCGCCTCTCACACGAGCTGGCCTCATGCAGCTACTTGAAGCCAGCGCACAGCTATGTTCGATGACGGAATGCAGATGACAGTATTCACAAAAGGAGGAGGGCGCATATTTAAGTCTCCTGGCCGCGTGAGCAGAGCTATTATCCTTTCATGGCCCCAGCTGTTCTGCATTGACAGAAACGCGATCTTCCATGAAACCGTCTTTCAAAGTCGTTATGCTGTCGGAGCATGGCGCATTGTTACGATCACGGCGATTACCCGGCGCTCGGGCCGCGGTAACAATAATCCGAGCCGAGACTGTTGCTCAGGAGAGCTCAGGAGCCTTGGCATCTGAGCTCTGGGAGCACGCTCAGGATGCTCAGTGGGCTCAGTGCCCTGAGCCATGGGAGCAGACGGAGCAACCTCAAATATATAAGAACACTCATTGATAGCTGAGATAGATTTCCTTGTGTTGAATAAAGTATTCTATTCTTACTGAGAACTGAATCAGTTGTGACTTGACAATAACCCAATACCCCTTGTACACCTAGCACTCATCCGCGAAACCCAACCTGCAGTCACTATTGGCTATTGCTACTAGCATAAACCTCTAGGGTCGCAACACGCATTTCACTGGTGGTGTCTTCGTCGGCGCCGCGTTTTGGCTGATGGACGGCCTCCAAGCCAGTTTCGGAGCTAGGTAGAGCCCCTTGAGACCGTGGCGGTCGTCAAAGCCACGAAGAACAGACAGGATTCGGACGAGGCCACCTATGATGGTGGCCATTATAGGAAGAGGAGACGTGACGGCGATGCTATAACAGCAGTCAGTTCTGGCTGCGACGTTGACAATAATACCGGCACAGTAAGCGATGAAAACAGCGACGGCGACAACGATAACGACAACGACAGCGACAGCAACTATTGGAGCGGAAACGACCACGATAGCGATTCCAGTTCGATCTATAGTGATGACGAGGATGCTGACACCGATGACGAATTCGATGCCGGACCCGAAGAGACTCGGGCATTTCTCTATCGACATTTCACCATTAGTATCGTTGCTAACGAAATCCCAGGAAAGCCTAACCTTGTCTTTATGAATGCCACTCTTCTTCATACCAAAGGAGACGGTAATCATCCACGAATGTGAGTCGTATTAGCCTCCCGCCAATCCCCTTAGCAATCCCACCTCGATTCTTCGCATGCAAGCCGCCGACTATTATCTGACCGCTGGGCCGCGAACCCATTGAAATTATTCTCCCCAGCTTCCGTAGTGGAAATGACACCCACACAGCTGGAAGAAGTGGCTAGGGAGGATTTGACGCTGAAGCGAAGGAGAATACAGCTCGAAAAGGAGAGCAAGAACCTGGAAGATGGAAAAAAGATTCTGAGCTAGTTTGCATCTATGAGACGGTGTTTGAGAGGATTTTAGAATTCGCAGCCTACAGGTCAAAAATCCCCGGGACTTCCAGATTTCCCTAAAAGGACTAGCTCCTCTCGGATATTGTCATTATCGCCGAGGCATCACGCCCAATGAACACGGCCCAATCGGTGCAAAGATGGGTTGCCACAGAAGTGGGGGGGATAAGAAACATGAAACTGCCTTCTGAATAGATGGAACGATATCGCTAAGGGTCATCCATGTGACAGTCTCTTCCACCACCCGAATAAACTGATGGAGACACCAATTCCTCCTCCAAAATTCCTCTCGTCGGATCTGTGGTCTGGCCGCCATTTGAGAGAACGTGATCTGCCAGTACCGTTTCCATTCGCCAATCAACAGAGCGACTCTTGACTTCGTTGGTATCAAACAGCTGACGTGCAAACCACCAAGTCAAGATCACAGTCTCTTTCGCAGTGCTTGCGATAGGCGTGTCCTGAATTTCATTTATCAGTGAACTACGAAAGCTTCATTGGAGTGACTAACCTTCTCGTGATAGCAGTCAAATACCATTTCCTGAGCACTTGACACTGTTGCATTAATCCATTGTTGGAGTAACTAGAATTCCAAGTCAGCGTTTGATCCGTAGCACGCGCATAAGGCCTGACCAACCAAGAACGTAGAATTAGGCGAACCAGAGGTCCATATCGTATCGTAGCATATTACCTCGGTTCTAACAATGTCAAAAACGGCCAGTTGCCAACGTCCGGTATCATAGAAAGGTAACACCTGGTGACGACGTGGCCGTCTTTGGCTTCGTTGGAGGCTTGGGGATCAACTTGGTCGTTCGTCTACACCATTCGGATCATCAAATCGAGTACTCGGCCACAGGTTATACTGGTTAACGATGGATTTCAGCTGCTGGCCTTCTGCAGCTTGTTGAAAAGCGTAGGTCATGAGAGTGTCCAGATCCGGCCCCGAACACGTATCCCCTACCCTGACACCATGTTCAGATCCGGACATGATAGAGGCAGGGATCTCTGATATATTACGGCCCGACGGTGGGGATGGCAGTAGGCTCGGCGGGTGAGTTATCGCTGTTCGCATGTATAAAACGTGGTCCTGGAATCCTTCCTTCACTATATCGTTTGCAGCAGCGAGCAATCCTCTAAATACCGGCTCTCGTTCTTCCGCAAGCCTTAGAAAATTGTTGAATTCTGAGCTCTTTATATCTCGCAGCCTAAAAAGAGATAGATCAGCTAGGGAAGAAGAGACCCTGTATTGCCCACGGCAGATGCTAGGGCTGATGGATTTACACTTGCCTGCGGTTGGTCACTTCGTCCGGCACAAGCAGCAAGATCCCAGTCCCAAATCGATTGATGAGTTCGAACCAAGGTCTCCCCGCCTTCTGCCAGTTATTTACCCATGTGGAGTATTTTTTCTTCGGGAGGAGTGAGGTATTGTTGTTTCGCCGCATTGTCCTTCCGTGAAGGCTTGCAGTGAGCACGGCGCCACAATGTAGATCTGCTGTGTTCTGAAGCAGAGCAGTTCTACGTTTCGTGGCCGTGCCACAGGTAATCGTGGGAAGGTTTGCAGAGATGCGCCGGCACAGCAGGCGCATACGGCTCCGGCTGGTAGCCGTGGGGGGAATGAAACAGCATAGAATACGAAAGACTTCGACGGTGCAAATCAACCCATGTCCTCATCTATATACGGGTGAAGGAAAATGACAGAGGAAGGAGCGATAACATGGTTGTTCTTGGTGGGATATTCCTTGTGGTATACGTCTATAGATCACTTAGATATTTAACACGTAGCGCGGCTCCGCCAAGTTCAAGGTCGCCGTAAGACATCCGAATATTTACTTTGCCTCTGCCGTCAAAGACTTTTTCTCGGCCCGGGAAGACAGTGTACTTGACAAATTCTTCTCTTCTTCTGATATATACGGGTTGTGACTGAGGGCTATAAGAACAGAGGAAAGGCGGAGATTCTCTATTCTTGGAGGTGTTGATGCACGGCAGCTAGCGCCAAACAGGGCCCTTGAACGATAAATCCGTTTAGTCAATACCGCAGAGACCTATCTACCTGTGACTCATGAGCTTGCCGCGGGGTCAGGGTAGGCGCTGATTTAGCATGAACCTTGCCAAGACTTTCGCGCCCTTTAGCCACACCATCTTCCTTCCAATCCCCTCACACCCTGTTCTAAGCCAGCGGCTATATGAAGACATCTCCTGCCCCGTTATTCCAGTCGAGATGGCCGGTAGTCAAGCAAAGTTAAATACTAAGAAGAATAGGCGGCAGCCTTTAATACTAAAGGATTAAGGTGAAGTACTTAGAGCCTATACTTAATATTTAAGCTAACCATCCTATAGGAAAGCGGCCCCAGGGCATTAAGAAAAAGTAAGCCATACGTAAAAGTCTACGTCTATAAGTAATACGACAATCTCACAAGCAATTCTTATCCGAAAGTAATTATATTCAGGAAGTGCAGGCACCTCCTTCCCCTCCAGTAAGTAATAATCCTAGGAGTAGAAACGTATATACCTTTATTACTCCTCTTGCCGCATTATAGCGCTAACCCGGTCTAGGTATAATAGAGTCGTTAAATTCTTCTAAAACTATCCGCGTCCTCTTGAAAACGGAAACAAAGGTAAGAAGTATAAGAAGTTAGATATCTTTCTCCTTAAATCCGAGACTAGTCTCCTTCGAAGTAACTACGAGCTAAACCTTTAAGCTATACTACTAAAAAAGAATTACATCTAGGGGCGGCGACTAATATCAGTTAAAACAGCCCTAATCCTCTCTAATATTAGATTTAGACTAGGAGGTAGCGTAAGGACTACTTTAAGTAAGATAGTTAGGTTAGGGAATATTTCAAGAGGGGTAAGTCTCTAGGAAGGTTTAAACAGGATTAGCTATAAGATTTTTACGCTAAAGAGCCGATTAAACTAATATATAGTTTTCCTTATCTACCTTATTTATTTACGAGGAAGAGGTCCTTATCTTCTCTTAGTTATAAGAAATTATAATTAATCCTCTAGATACCTAGTAATTAACTACTATAGGAAGTTAAAAGTACCTAATATAAGAATCTAGAATATAAAATCCGCCTAGAGTAAAAGGATAGCTATATACGTAAGTCCACTTTAAGTATTACGGATATAAGTAGGGGCCTTTACTAAACCTTACTAGAAAAGGAGTAGATATTCCCTTAGGATATATTATTTTATGATAACCTATTCGAAGAAACTTATAAAAGTATATAAGGGAGGAATAAAGTTATAATTATCTAGGATATTTCCCTATTTATTTACCTATCTACTTAAGTTTTAAGAATCTATAGTACTAAACATCTTAATCATCTTTATAAAAGTATTAATAAAGGCTAGAATAGCGTAGAAGAATTTAAGGGTACTTATCTATAACTAGACTAATTATTAGGATTCAGATAATCTATATTTACGTAAGAATAACTAAATAAGCTTAAGCTGTTTATAGGTAAGCCTAGGTCTAAGCTTCTTACCTATTTTATAGTTATAACGCGGATATACTTTCCTTTCCTTACCTATAAGGTAAAGTACGGCGCCGCGGCTCTTAACGTTACTAATTACTAGAACGCGTATAGTATAACTATTACCTTAAGAGCTCTTATTAAACTTTTTAAATTTATAGGACGCGAGAAAGAGCTAGACTAGGAGATCCTCGCCTTTTCAATCTCGTACGATTATAGGTCGGTGAGGATCTACGGATATTACCCTGTAATTAAAGAAGATAAGACTACCTTTTATTACTATCTAATCTATATATTTAACTTCACTGCCTTAGATAGTAAGGAAAAGTAGATTACTTATAAGTTTATTAAAAACGTTTATAATTATTACTCGCTAAAACTCTATAATATTATCTATTTAGGTATTAATAACTTATTAGCTGATATTAGTTTTAACCTTTCTTAATCTACTTCTTTCTCCTAATCTATACCTTAGAGTTCGTAGTAATTAAATATTAGGTCTATATTAGGCGAAGATAATAGCTAGTTAAGCTTTCTAGGCTTATAAGAAATTATACCGACTACTTCCCTTATATAAATAACTGAGCGAGTGTTAAAGAAGTCAAGGAATCAGCGTACTATAAGTTAGTAGTACTAAAATTTCAAATATAAGAGGCTAGATATTCTCAGGTAGTCTTAAGTAGACTTTAGAGGTAATAGTTCTATTTTAATAGGTATCTATTAAATGAGTTAGATTATTTAATACGTAGCCTTTAGTTAGCCGTATAGCGATTATTACTATTAATATATAGAGTTCTTTCAGCGACAGGGTAATACTCGATAGAAAGCTAAATATATAGATATTAGAAGTAATTACTAGTCTCTTTATACTTTAATCTTATAGGTACTATTCTAATACTATATACTCTTTATTATTTTTATTAATTCGGCTTTCCCTCTCCTTATTCTCTATCTTCCTTTCCGCACTTAATAACTATCTCCTTCGTATACCTTTATAGTAAACCCCGCCGCTTACTCTCCTTATTACCCTATTTTAATTACCCCTATACGCCCGCGCCTTTATATAGCGTTAACGGTGGACTTAATAGCTTCTCTGTAGGTATATATCGCTTAATTAGATCCTTATACTCTGGCTGTTCTTAAGTAGGGGAGCTCCAGATGTACTAGGCATTAAAGCGGTAAGGATATAGGATTAGGATGTCAATGATATCTATAATATAATGCTCCTGTTAGTAAGTACTCGCTTAAATCATCAACGCTTCCCTCGACGATTCAGTCGATCTAGGATAGAGGTAGAAACTTACAATATCTAAGCGCCCTATTTCCTCAGCATTTTCTCCGTCGCATTAGTAACCAGGGCGCTATTCAAATTACCGATAAGTAGTCCAACGAATACGTTGACGGCGTTAGGACAGAAGTAGCTGGAAACTTAGTCATGATTCCCTGGGAAAAGAATTGGTAGTGCTATTGTATAGGAACTACACGCCTTGCGTATATAGAGAAGACTTAAGAGCTTTATCCTTTCTAGTTTTTACATTATCTGTACTCGTCGCCTAGTAAATTAAAAGCTTAAGAATCTAGAAATTGAAATCCTACCTAATAGCAATATTACGAGTAAAATTGCTAAGCTTAAAATTAGTTCATGAACGGTAGAGACCCCTGATTATATAGAATTATTAACTACATTTAGCCCTAGATCTAATTAGACTTCGTAACGGTCTTAGAGTCTTAGGTTATTAGATTATAGATATCCCTAGTAAGTAAGTCTAGTAATAAGTAAGCCACTGATTAGGTGTATATTATAGGTAGTCGAGGACTTTTACTTATAGGATAGCCTTTAGCTAAATTAATACTTATTTTAATAAGAGCTAGATACCTACCTTTAGTAGATTAATTTTATTCTATAGCTCCTTCTTAATAAGTATTTAATATAATATCTATAAGTTTCGTACATTTTCGGGGTTAAGCTATTATAGTTATAAGTTATAGACCTAGAAAAGATTAGCCTCCTTAATAAGTATAGGATAAGGCGTATATACTATCTAATAAAGGTATTTAATAATCACTAGCTAGAGTCTTAGAAATAGAAGAGCCTAGGGAGAGTTATATATTCCTGACGTATACTAGAAGATTTACCCGCTCTTTTAAACCTAGGTCGACTATCTGTTTTTTCCTAAAGCTTACGGCGTAGAGAATAATAAGACTTAGGCTATAATAGCGGAGGATATTATAAAGAAATACTTAGTAGGTTTTTAACGGCGAACTTATTTAGATAGTATTAAGAGTCTCGACGGTATTATCGACTTACTTAGCCGCTCTACTATCTACACGTTCTATAATATTGATTTCCTGAGCGGTATTATAAAGCCTTCCGAGGCTCTTCCGTATTACCTTTTCATTAATTCGCCTTCAAGCGAGGTAATAGCCTCCCGCCCCTACTGAAGAAGATTCTCGAGGTCGGTAATTAACACCCCTTCATAACCGTTAGTATAGCGAAAACCACTTTAGGTCTTCATATAAAGTGAAATGCAAGGCTCTTCTATTACTGAAATAGAAGTCGTTTAGTTAGGAGTAGTCAAAAGCTAGAAAAAGAGGGGTAAAATAGGAAATTCAGGGGAAAATCAGGAAAAATCAGGGAAAAGATAAAATATTACGCGTTTCTTAGTATAGGACTAACTTTTTTGCCGATAATAAGGCCCTTTATCAACGTTCCTACTCAAGCGATTAGCTCTCGATACCCTTTATATTAAAATAACACTATCGGCCTCCTACAGGATTACTGGAAAGTACTAAGCCTTCTATATAATTAACTACTACACCTTCGTCATACTCTCCACTCCGATATAGACGATTAATCGAGAGCGACAGCACGCATAATAATGGCACTCTTAACGTGGCTGTTCCTAGCGCCCAGGGGTAACAGAAACCCGCAGGATATGTTCGAAATGTTCAGGAGGAGAAGGGCTCGATTAAGCTCTTGAGTTATGTATATAAAGGTTCTTCTTATCTCTACTTAAAGTCATTTATTGCGCCTTCCATTAGCTCACAATTTTCCAGTTACTAAACCACGTATAGTATGCTGAAATAGTCCTACTAAGACGAGACTATCTTCCACTAGCTATATAAACTTTTATACAGCTTACTCGTGAACGCTTAACCCGTGCCCGAGATTATAGCGCTAACAGACGTTATTCTAAATCTACCTGTCTCTCCTCAGCCGCAGACACCATCAAGCAGCCCTGAACTGCCCGCATATAAGCAAACGCTCAGTTCGGCTTGAAGCGCAGTTGCCCCTGATCTTTCACCGCGCTGATAAATGGAACGCCGTCCTCCTTCTTAATAAAGCCGACGTATTTCTGGAGTAATACTCCCTCTATGCCGTCTATTATAATGCCCTCGTCTCTATATTCTTAAGAGGACTAAAGTATTATTAAGGGATTATATTCCTTATAATTAACTAGGTTAAGTAGATTAATAATGCTATCACGAGTAGAATATACCTCCCGTTAAAGTATGAATCGCTAGGCCTTATTACTAGAAGGGGTATCTAGGAGAGCTTCCTAAAAAAGGCTATCATTAAAAAAGGAGGGGTATATTATAGTTACAAGGACCTTAACTTTCTTACAGAAAAGGATCTTAACAGTTGCTAGGTAAGTAGCTAGATAGATTCTTTATAAGACTCTTATACTAATCGTATACTTCAGATTAAAAATATTATATCGACGGCTTACGCTCTAGTATCTCGAAAGAGAGATCGATTAACTATATCTTATCTCGAGGTCGCTATTACCGCCGGCGAGGACTTCAAATATAACTTTAAAGGGGTAGGATAAGTTAATAACATGCAATCTTATATATAATTCTATTCTATTACTAGCTACGTACGAGCTTTCCTACTTGTCTGTATATACACTTTATTCGGAATGGTAATGAAAACTGGAGGACGGAAGCTAGTAAATAGTTGATTTAACTAAGTGGAGTTCTTGTCTAAAGTAATATAAGACGGTCTTTAAATATATAGCCTATCGACGGCTTACTATCTAGAGCCTTTATAGCCCGTGCGTTACCCTTCTCTTCTACTAAATCACGAGCGGTGTATCCGCTACTATCGACCGCGGAGACTAATATACTACCGTCGACTAAGAGCTTAGTAGCTTCCTTATATCCTAGTTAAGCGGAAAGATGTAATAGCGTATAGCTAAATCTATCTATAGGGGACGCTTCCGCTTCCTAGCCGATTAATAATTTTATTATCTTCTAAATACCTCTTTCGGCCGCTAGATATATAACAGTCCTACCTTTATAGTCCTACGTAGATATAGCCGCTCCTCTATTTAAAAGTAATATTACTATTTAAGGAGACTTACTCTCTACCGCTAAGTATAGTATTATTTGCCCCTTCTTATCTATAATCGATATATCTACTCCTTATATATAAAGCTCCTCCGCTATATTCTTATATCTACCTATTAATACCTAATATAGCGCTGTTCTTTAATACCTATCCCGCTCTAATACTAAGGTGATATATTCTAATAGTAGTTATATAACCCTTGGGTAGCCTTAACAAGCAGCCTATAGGAGGGGTATCGAGTCTATTAGATCTCTTTAGAGAATACTAGGTGCCCTATTCTAATAAGCGCCTGATTTCAGCTGTATTTCCTTCGGCGGCAGCTATTACAAGATAAATCTCATTATTTAAAAGGTTAACCGACGTTTGACAACTTAGATAACGGCAAGTCTCGAAAACGGATTTGGCCAAATAGGTAGGTATATTCACACCGTTGCGTTACCACTTCTTCCCTAATCTCCAAGCCTTCTAGGTAAATATAGCATGATTCAGCGGCTGTGTTCCCATCGACATTCCTTCGGTGTACCATAGTGTTGGAAAGTGTATTGGTACTATTTCAGTGGACTATACGCAAAATGCCCGCAGGTATAATACGCGCCACCATTTGGGCCAGTAATCGAGAACGTGGATAAGGAGGGGACGTTGTCAGAGCAGGTTATCCTTATCCTGAGAGAAGCAGCCGCCGACGCTGCTCATAGGCCTCCGGTAGAGCTACTTGTCTGGCAGTCCCTCATCTTTCAGCTCCAGCTTCTTCAATCTTCTGGAACGTAGCTGCCATGTCTTTTCTGCACCCCAATCTCATTCTTCGTGGTACTTGGCGCTACGTACATAGTCCTCCGGCTGATTAGAAATAATTGTCCAAATGTCTGGCTTGGACAAAGGTATTAAGCTCGGCTAGGGTAGCCTAAATGTCTTGACGTCCTTGCTAATATGCGATAGCAATGATCAACAGCGTGTAAAGATCATATACTAACAAACTCCACAACGTATTTGTTAGCTACTAGCCTCACTAGGTAGCGGGAGTAATGTAGCAGTGTGAAGTATTACACTAAAAGGCATCACCTTAGCGCAGCATGACCGCTGGGTAATCACTGTATATTAGAAGAAGACTAATGGCTACTGAGCTACCAAGGGGGAGCGCCTGTATTTGAACTCCTGCCAAGAAATTTACCCCTGCTAGGGGGCAGCATACCGCAGGCGCCGCGCAGCCAGTTAGCTACTTTAGCCTCCGACAACTACCTCCCCTCCCAAGGCACTGGTCTCCAGTGCAAGTAGATAGTAGTAACTATTCA
>JAABUK010011536.1_pt1 | contig 11477 bp, 8 predicted proteins | sample 5559141 | NCBI WGS metagenome assembly JAABUK01 (sample SAMN10711869, study PRJNA513367) | rock metagenome | isolation source: Antarctica rocks | place: Antarctica: Victoria Land, Pudding Butte nord | collected 2016-01-03 | reverse complement strand
TCGCTCGCCGCTGTAGCGCTGGCCGCGGCACTGCTGGGCGCAGCGGCGCTGGTGCCCGAACCGGCGCTGGCGATCCCTGGGATTCCGGGGATCCCGAGCCCCGAGAACATCGTCTCAGACATCTTTGAGTGGCTGTTCAAGACCTTTTTGGGCATCGACGCGAAGATCGGCCGGCGGGCGCTGAACTTCCTCGTCGCGCACCCGATCTACACCGACCGGGGCGACTATCCCGAGCTGGGCGCGTTGCGTTCCTATGTCACCGCCGGCGCGTGGTCGGTGTGGGCGCTGGTGGTCACGATCGCGGCGTTGCGGTATTGGGCGTCGGGGTTTACCCAGTCGGGCTCCTACGAGGCGATTCAGGGAATCGGCCGCGGTGCCGTCTCGGCAGCGGCGATCATGATCTACCCGCAGGTGTTTGAGTGGCTGTTGGTCTCGGCCAACCTGTTCACCCACGCGCTGTTGGACGCGCCCGGGGTCAGCGACGGCATCAGGAAGCTGCTGGGGGCAGCGCTGGCGACCAACTTCACCCCGGGGCCGGGGGCGATCGCCGCCGCGGTCGCGGTGATCGTGTTGATCCTGCTGGTGGTCACCAAGATCGTGCTCGCCGCGGTGCTGGCGATGCTGTTCATCAGCGGCTCACTGGCGATCGCGCTGTGGCCGTTGGAGGAGACCAGCTGGATGGCCCGGACGTGGCTGCAGAGCCTGATCGCGGTCGCGCTGTGGCCGGTGGTGTGGGCGCTGTGCTTCGCCGCGTTCGCGGTGATCGGCAAGGCCGCGTTCTCGGCCCAGGGCTCGTTTGGCAAGAACCTGATCGAGCCGTGGGTGACCGTGGCGGCGCTGTACGTCGCCTTCCACGTCCCGCGGGTGATCTGTCGCCAGGCGATGTCTGCCGGGGTCACGCCCAGCCTCGGCGGCGGGGTCGCCAACACGATGATGTACGGCCGCGGCGCCCAGCGCACCCTGGGCGGCGGGGGCGGCCGCGGCGCCGAAGGCGTGTCGGGCCGCTTCGGCGCCGGTAGCGGCGGCGGTGGTCCGGCCAGCTCCGCGGCCAAGGCCGCCGCCGGTGGCGGGGCGTGATGGTCAACCCGACCTACAAGCACCTCGAGGACAGGTTCCGGATCGGGCCGTGCTCGCTGGGCCAGTGGGCCCAGCTGTTCGGATCGGTGATCGGCGGGCTGATCTTCGGCGTCTACCTGTCGCCGTTCTCGGTCCAGATGTCGATCTCGATCTCGTTCCTGGTGGCCGGGGTGCCGTTCGCGGTCAGCTACGCCGCGATGGACACCGAGTTCTCGGTCAGCGAGCTCGCGCGCGTGGCCGCCGGCTTCTACCGCACCCCGCGCAGCTACCCGCCCGGCGCCGGCGACAGCGGCCGGCCCGGCTATCGCGTCGACCCTGACCCCGTCTCCGCCGCCGACGCCCTAAACCCAGGCCCCGAAGGGCCCGACACCCCGACCCCGACCGGAGAAGCGCTATGGGACTACTGACCCGCCTCAGCCGCCGCAACAGCAACGACGACGAGCCCGCCCTGCAGGCCGGCGACCTGCTCGCCGTGGAGGCGCTGGACAAGCAGGGCCTGCTGATCACCAGCGAGGGCGCACTGGTGCGCTACCTGCGCGTCGCGCCCAAGAACCCGCTGGTGATGGGCGACGGCGAGCGCGCCCAGGTGGCCCAAGCCTTCGGCAAGCTGGCCAGCCGGATCGGGGCCGGCCAGGCGCTGCAGTTCTATGTCGAGGCGAGCCCGATCGACCTCGACGACCTGCTCGCCGAGAGCCGCGCCGAGCACGACCACGCCACCCGGGCACTGCGCCACGGCGACTCCGCCCAGCGCAAACGCGCGGACGCGCTCGGGCGGCTGGCCGCCGCCCAGCAGGAATCGCTTCGCCAACACGCCGACGAGCAGGCCGCCGTGGCGTTGGCCTACTACGTCGTGGTGCCGCTGGTGCCCGACCAGGGGCCGCGACTTGACTGGCGCCAACTGGCCCCCGTGCGGCGGGCCAAGCTGCCCACCGCGGCGCTGTCGCGGCGGCTGGCCTCGCACCGCCGGGTGGCGCGCGAGTCGCTGGCGCTGACCGACTCGATCCGCGATGACCTGGAGGCATTGGACTTGTCCGCGCACATGCTGGCTGGCCCCGAGGTGGCCGACCTGCTGTGGCGGCGCTTTAACCCCACCACCGCCGACCGCACCCCCGACCGGCGCCCCGGCGCCCGGGAGTCACGGCTGGCGCTGGTGGGCGAGCTTGACCAGCTCGCCGACGCGCGCGAGGCGGCCCAGGCCGGCCACAGCCTCCGCGAAGCGCTGGGCGCCTCGATGGCGCTGTTCAGCGACCCGCGCCACTCGGCCCACGACCGCGACCTCGAGCAGACCGTGTACGTCGCAAGCCAGCCCGACGCCACCTACTTCGGGTGGCTGCTGGACGCGATGCAGGTGCGGCGGCCGTTCACGCTGTCGGTCTATGTCCACGCCGGTGACCGGCGGCGCGAGCGGGCCCGGCACAAGGCCCGCCACCGGCGCCTGTTCGGCGTCAACCGCGGCGCCGAGATGCGCGGCCGCGTCGTCGACTACGAGATGCTGGCCCAGGAGGAGGAGGCCGCCGAGCTGATCAAGGAGCTGTCGGGCCAAGAGCGCGCGTCGGTCTTTCAGGTCTCGATCTACCAGTCGATCCGCGAGCGCGGCCCCGGCGCCGACCCGGTCCAGCTCGCCGAGGCGGTCGAGGAAACGACCCGCGAGATCACCGCCGCCTCAGACGCCCGCGTCAACGGCGGCCAGCTGCGCCAGCCGGCGCTGTGGCAGTCCTCTCTGCCTTTGGGCCGGGACGTGGCGGCCAAGACGCGCAAGTACGTCACCCGCCACGTCGGCGACAGCGTGCCGCTGGTCGGCACCAGCTGCGGGTCGCCGTCGGGGATCCCGTTCGCGTTTACCGACCCGGGCCGCACCGTCGAGCTGATCAACCCGTTCGATCCCGCGCACGAGAACGCGCTGATGCTCGTCAACGCCCGCTCCGGGGGCGGCAAGACGTTCGCGGTGATCCTGCTGCTGGCGCGGCTGCTGGCACACGGCATGCGCGGCTTCGTGATCGACCGCGCGGGCCACTTCTCGTTTCTGTGCGACCTGGTCCCCGGCGCCCAGCACCTGACGATCGGCGCCTCAGCCGATGAGCACGCGGTCAACCCGTGGGACACCCCCGAGCCGGCCCATCCGCCGATCGAGAAGATCACCTATCTGGTCGGCCTGCACGCGCTGCTGGTCGGCGACCACCGCGCAGGCGATGACTCCTACGGCCTCGACGCCTTGGAGCGCAACCTGCTCGAGGTCGCAATCCGGGCCGTGTATGCCCGCGCGGCCGCCGAGGCCGACACGGCGCGGGAGTCGATGCTGCAGGAGGAGCTGCGCCGCCGCGCCGGCGCCGAGGCGCAGGCCGGCGCAGAGGAGGTCGCTTCGGTGTTGCGCACGCTCGCCGAGCGGCTGCAGTCCTTTTGCGGGGAGGGCTCCTATGCCTACCTGCTTGACCGCGACACCACGGTGCCGGCCGACGCGCCGCTGGTGGTGTTCGACACCCGCAAGGTGCCGCGTGACCTGGTTGCTGCGGTGCTGTTCGTGCTCGTCGAGCACGTCACGACCCGGATCGAGCAAGCCTCCGACGAGCGGCTGCTGGCTGAGGGGCTGGGCACCTTCGAGGACCGCTACGCGCTGGTCATCGACGAGGCGTGGAAGCTCGTGGAGCGGCCCGCCACGGGGGTGTGGGTCAACGACCTCGCCCGCCGCGCCCGCCACCTGGGCCTGTTTCTGATCGCGATCTCGCAGCAGCTGTCGGACTTCGCCGGCCCCTACGGCAAGGCGTTGATCCACAACTCGACCCAGCAGCTGTTCCTGCGTCAGAAGCCCGACGAGCTGCGCTGGGTCGCCGACGCGCTGCACTTGACCGACGCCGAGATCGGCGCGATCAGCCGGCTCAAGACGGTCAAGCGGGCCTACTCGCAGGCCTACTGGATCAACGGCAGCCGCGGCCGCGGCACGATCGCGCTGCGGGTCGGGCCGACCGAGTACTGGCTGGCGACCTCTGACCCGCTGCGCGACGCCCCCGAACGCGCCCGGGCGCTGGCCGCCAACGACGGCGACGCCTGGCAAACCGTGGCCGACCTCGCGGCGCGGGGACTGGAAGCCGATGACTGATGCCCGCCCCGGTCGCAGCGGCTGCCGCCCGCGTCGCCGCTGGCGCGGTCGCCAACCCGAAGTCGGGCTCGCGGATCGCGCTGGGCGGCGGGCTGGGGCTGCTCGCGCTGCTGCTGCTTGTGCTCGCTCCGCTGGCGGTGCTGAACATCAACCAGGCCGCCCAGCAACAGCAGGGCATCGACCCCAGCGGGGTCCCGGCCGCGGCGCGGCCGTTCGTGGCGATGTACCAGGACGCAGCCAAGGTCTATGGCGTCAACCCGTTCCTGCTTATGGCCGTGCATGAGGACGAAACCAGCTTCGGCAGTTCGACCCAGCCCGGCGTGCGCACCGGCGTGAACTTCGCCGGCTGCTGCGCTGGCCCGATGCAGTTCTACATCGCCGGTAACGCCACCCCCGCCCAGGGCGGCGCCGGGGCCACCTGGGCGGGCTATGCCAACGCCTACCACAAAGCCAAGCTCGCCCGGCCCGCCAGCTACCCGCTGCGGTTTGACAAGCACCCCAACGTCTATGACTCCTACGACGCGATCTACGCCGCCGCGCTGTACTTCAAGGGCCTCGGCGCGGGCAGGCGCCTCGACCAGCGCACCTACCAGGCGCTGCTGGCCTACAAGGGCACTCCGCCCGCCTCGATCCCCTACGCCCGCCACGACTACGAGCGCGCCAAGGCGCTCGAACAGGCCGCCTCCGCACCCGCGTCCCGTGGGCCGCTGACGCTCGTGCCGGGCAACCGCGTCCGGATCCTGCCCAGCGGGCTCGCCGCGGCGCCCCAAGACGCCCCGGCGTCGGTCAAGGGGATGGTCCGCGCCGCGAACGAGATCAGCAACAAGCCCTACCTGCTGGTTCACTACCCGACCCACATCAACAACCCCACCTACGACTGCAGCTCGTCGTCCTCGCACGTGCTGTGGGGCGGCCGCCGGTTCGGCCGGGCGCCCTGGACGTCGGGCCTGTTCATGTCATATGGCAAATCCGGGCCCGGCCGGTGGGTCTCCACCTACGCCCACTCAGGTCACATGTTCATCGTCATCGGCGGCGCTCGGTTTGACACCGGCCGCTACGACCAAGGCCCCAACGCGGGCGAATCGGGTCCCAGGTGGCGCACTGGCAGCCGGCCGATGGGTGGCTTCGTTGTCCGCCACCCGGAGGGCCTGTGATGCCAGCACCGCGTCCCACAGTCCTCCTTGCCGCCGTCCTCTCCATCCTGGTCTTGACGGTCGGCTGCGGGCCCGACGATCCCTACAGCAAGGACAACGAAGCACGGGCGCGCACCGAACGGCGCCCGCCGCGTGCTCAGCAGCCGCCGGCGCGGTCCGCTGACCCGGCCCAACAGCCACCCGCCGACGGCGAGCTGGCGGGCACCGTCCCCCAAGAGCTGCGCGCGGCCGAGCCGACCCGGTTCCCCGGGGCCGGCGGCACCCCGGCCGCCACGCTGCGGCGCGCGGCCGCGCTGTATGGCAACTGGACGTCGGCCACCGCCGCGGAGGCGTTTCGCGAGATCGCCGCGATCTCGGTCGGCGGCGCCCGCGCGCAGCTGCGCCAAGTCGCCGCCCAGTCCGGCATCGACACCCAGCAGAAGGGTGTCCGGTCGCGCTCGGAGCTCACGTCCATGCGGGTCACCGGCAGCGGCCGGCGCCGGTCGGCCACCGTGGTCACGCGCGACACCGTGACCGGGCCCGGGCTACCAGACACAGGGCCGCAGTACCACGTCACCCGCGCCCAGCTCGTCCAGCGCTCCGGCCGCTGGGTGATCGCCCGCTGGGAGCCCCAGCCGTGACCGCGCTGGGCCTCCCCGCCCGCGGACGCGGCTCCCAGGGCCCGGCGCGCGCGCTGGCCTACAGCCAGCCGGGCGGGCCGCTGATCGCCGTCTGCGGGCTGGCCGGCGGGGCGGGCACGACCACGCTGGCGGTGGCGATCGCTCGCCAGGCCGCCGCCGACAGCACCGTCCCGGCGCTGCTGGCCGACGCCTCGCCCGAACGCGCCGGGCTGGCGGCCGCGGTCGGCGCGGTGTCTGACTGCTGCCTGCTCGACCTGGCCGCGGGCCAGCGGCCAGGTCGGCCGTTCGCCGAACCGGAGCCGCGGCTGCGGCTGGTCGCCTCAGCACCCAGGCCCGCGCCCCAGACCACCGCCGCCCAGCTGACCGACACGCTCGCGGGCGCCCGCGCCGCGCACGGGGTGTGCGTGATCGACTGCGGCCCCCTGGCCAGCGCCAACGAGGCGATCCTGGCCGCCGCCACCGCCATCGTCTGGGTACTGCCCGCCACCGCCGCCGCGGTCAAGCGCGCCCAAATCCTGTTCGCCTCGCCGCTGGCGCCGCAGCAGCGCGGCCGCGAACTGCTCGTCGCCGTCGCCGTCAACGACCACGCGCCGGCACCGACACGGGCGCTGCGGGCGCTGGGCGCACACCGCTGTGACCAGCTCGTGCTGATCGGCCACCACCGCGGCCTGGCCGCCGGCGACCAGGAGGCCGCGGCCGCGGCCTATGCGCCGGTGATCGACTGCCTCGCCCCGGGGGCCCGGTGACCGCGACGGCCGCCCACCGGCCGGCCGGGGCCCGGATTGCCACCGGGACGGCGTGGTGCGCAGTCGTCGCGCTCGGCGTCGTCGGCTGGTGTGCGGCCACGGTGGTCGTCTGCGGCGCGCAGGCGCCGCTGCGCGCCTTCCTGGGATTCGGCTTTGACGGCGTGCCCCAGACCCCGGGGCAGGCCGTCGCGATCGCCGCCCACAACGTCGCGCTGGCCGCCGGGCCGCTGCTCGCGGCCGCGAACGGCCCGCGGTTGCGGGCGATCCAGGTCGGCGTCGAGATCTTGCTGGGCGCGCTGCTGATTACCAACAGCGCCCTGATCGGGCTCGCCCTGGGCGCTTACGGCGGCCGCCTGGTTGGTGCCGTCGCAGTCCACCTGCCGCTGGAGCTCGCCGCCTTCAGCCTCGCCGGCGGCACCTACCTCGCCGCGATCGCTCGGCCGCTGCGCCGCCGCACCCTGACGGCCAGCGCGGCCGGCTGCGCGGTGCTGCTCGCCACGGCCGCGGTCGCCGAGACCTACCTGCCGCCCGGCGCGCTATGACCCCGCGGCCGCTCACCCGGGTGGTGATCGGGCTTGTCCTGATCGCCGCCGTCGTCCTGCCGGTCGGCTACTACACCACCACCCACCAGCTGGGGCCGGCGGTGCGCCAGTTCCTGGCCGGCAAGCAGGTCACCTGGCCGCCACCGCCCAAGCCCGGCCGCGACCGCGGAGGGCTCGTGGCCGATCCGGTCGGCGCCGTAGCCGGCCCCGCCCGCACCGCCGGACTTGTCCTGGTCGTGCTGTTCGGCGCCGGCTCGGTCCTGCGGCTGCGCCGCCGTGCCCAGCGGCGGCGAGCGATGCGCACCCTTGAGCTGCAGCTCGGTCGCGACGACCAGACCGAGCCCTGGGACGTCCAAGAAACCTTCGAGAGCATCGCCGGCGCGCTCACCGCCCGCTGGTACCGGCGGCTGCTCGGCGGTCAAGACCACCTCGCGCTGGAGATCCACCGCACCAGCGACGGTGCGATCCACTTCACGATCTGCGCGCCCGACCGGGCGCTGGTCGTGATCACCCGGGCGTTCGACTACCTCTACCCCGACGTCACCGTCCGCCCAGTCGATCGGCGGCCCAACCAGCTCGCCCACGTGATCCGGCTCAAGAAGCGTCGCTCCGCGGTGCTGTCGCTGCAGACCACGCGCGACTACCGCCACTCGCCGATCGAGAACCTGGTCGCGCTGCTGGGCACCGGCGGCGGCCACAGCCAGGTTCCCGAACTGGTGGTGCAGCTGGTGCTCACCCCCGCGCCAGGTTTCATCCACGGCCGCCACCGCAACCTGCTCAAGCGCCGCGAGCGCCACCTCAACGCCGACGATCGCCGCGACCTCGACGCCGCCGGCGTCGGCTCAGTCGTCGAGGCCAAAGAGCTTGAGGGGGCGCTGGAAACCCAGCACCGCTCGCTGCTCTATTTCGACCTGCGGATCGGCGGCGAGGACGCCGCCGAGGTGCGCCGCGCCGCCGGCTCCTACCAGACGCTGCGCTCAGAGAACGAGCTGGCGGCACGTGAGATGCACCTGCGCCACAGCCTCTACACCGCCCGAATCCAGGCAGCCATGTCCAACCCGGTTCCGTCGCTGCACAGCGGGCTGCTGTCCACATCGGAGCTGGCCAGCATGTGGCACCTGCCCCGGGCGCGGGCCAAGCACGCCAACATCAGCCGCGCCACCGTCCGCCGTGCCGGTGCTCCCCCGGCGATCGAGCGCGACCCGGCCCGCCAGCTGCTCGTCGATGAACACGGGCCCGTGTCGATCGCCGCCGGCGATCGCAAGTACGGCCACGCGCTGATCGGCGGCCAGGGCGGCGGCAAGAGCTCGCTGATGGCGCGCCACTTCGCCGCCGACGCCGCCCAGGAGGGCCGCGCGATCCTGCTGCTGGACCCCAAGGGGCCGCTGGCCGAGCTGTGCCTGGGCCTTGTGCCCGAGCACCGCACCGTCCACTACCTCGACCTCGGCGCCCCCGAGCTGGGCATCAACCCGCTCGCGATCAACGCCCCGCCCGGCACCCGCGCCGACCTGTTCGTACGCTCGCTGATCGAGGCCAACCCGCCCGGGGCGATCCAAGCCGCCTCAGACTCATTCCTACGCCAGGCCACCGCCGCAGTCTGCACCGTCGAGGCCAACCCCACGCTCTGGCACGTGTACGCGATGCTCGACCACGCCAGCTCGGGCTACCGCGACCGGGTCGTTAAAGCGCTCAACAACCTCGACGGAACCGACTTCGCGCTGCGCTACTGGAACCGCGAGTTCCCCGCCCTGATCTCTGACAAGGGCTTTGCCGCCCAGGCGCTCAACCCGCCCCGCAACAAGCTCCAGCGGCTGCTGTCCACCCACGAAATCGACATCGTGCTGCGCCACCCGACGACGGTCGACCTCGAGGGCATCATCGACCGCGGAGAGATACTGATCGTCGGCGGCGCGAAAGCCCAGGTCGGCGAAGACAACGCGATCCTGATCATGCAGCTACTGCTGCAGCTGGCCCACCATACGCTGCAACACCGCCAAGACCGCCGCCCCGACGAGGTGCCCGCGCTGCCCGTGTCCCTGCTCGTCGACGAGGCCCACAACGTGCTCACCGCCTCCACCGCCCGGATGCTGGCCGAAGGCCGCTCAGCTGGCCTCGAGGCCGTGTTCGCGTGGCAGTACTCGGCCCAGATTGTCGACGAGATCGTGCGCTCCGGGGTGCGGTCGCTGCTGCAGTCGATCTCGATCTTCCGGATGCGCGAGATGGAGGACGCCCGCTCGCTAGCGGGCTTGGCGATGGAGGTCTACTCCGACCGGATCTCGGTCGACCAAGACGAGCAGGAACGACTGCGGTTCAGCCCCGACGACATCGTCAAGCTGCCCATCCACCGGGCGATCAACCTGTGGGTCGCCGACGGCATCCCGCGGTCGGGCTTCCTGGCCCAGACGCTGCCGATGGAGAAGCTGGTCAGCGACCAGGCCGCCACTTTTCACCGCCAGCGTCAGCGCGAGCGCGGCGGCGAGCGCTACGACCACCTGCCCGCCCCGATCGACTTTGACGCGGGCGCCGACGGCGCGGCCGTCCCCGTCGGTGCGGAGGAGGGCCCGCCGCAGGCCGACAAGAAGCCCGCCAATCCAGCGGGCCCGCAGACCGACAACACCGGCGGGGCACGAACCGGACCAAAGCCCGTAGCCGCGCGGACCAGGCGCAAGCCGACCAAGAAGCAGCCGTCGCCGGCCGAGCTGCCGGGCCAGACCCGCATGGGCCTCGGGGACGAGGAAGGGCTGGGCGGCTGATGCTGCCCGACAGCTACGTCGAGGGGCGACGCTATGAGAACGCCGCCATTCAGCACCAGCACGCCGAGCAGGCGGTGCCGTGCGCGCTGCAGCCGCGCGACGTCGCGATTGTCAACGACGTCCGCCGCTACCGGTTCCTGACCGCCACCCAGCTGCGTGAGCTGTGGTGGCCCCAGGCAGGAGCCAGAGCCGCCAACCGCAGGCTGCGCAAGCTCTTCGACGCCGGCTACCTCGACCGCTTCCGGCCGCTGAGCTACCGCGGCTCCTACCCGTGGACCTACCACCTCTCGGGCGCCGGCCACCAGCTGCTCCAACACGCCGGCTTCGTGGCCCCGCAACACCGCTTTCACGGCCGCAAGATCTACGACTACAGCTACGTCACGCACGACCTCCAGCTCAACGCCTGGGTTCTGGCCTACCGCCACGGCCTCGGCGGCCAGCTGACCTCGTGGGAGGGCGAGACGGAGATCTACCCGCCCGACGATCTGCGCAAGGGTCAGCTGCGGCTGGGCGGCGACTGGACCGCTGACGGCCTGCGCGACCCGCGGCCACGGCTGGTCCGCCCCGACGCCGTGCTCGAGCTCGCCGGCGACGGCGACGAGCCGGAGCGCACTATCCTGGTGGAGTACGATCGCACCCGCCGGATCGACAAGAACTACGAGAAGTTCCGCCGCTACGACAGCTTCCTCACCTGGTGGTGGCACCACAGCGTCTACGGCGACCGCAGCGAACCGCCGTACGTGCTGTTCGTGTGCCAAGACCCCGACCAGCGCGACCTGTTCCTGCAGGCCGCAGACCGCGAGCTGACCGGCCACCGCTGGCACCCCCACGCCGACCTCAGCGACCACGAACACAGCGGCCGCAAACACATCGTCTTCGCCACCGAGCTGGACGCCCACAGCGGCAACCACCGCGCTCTGCGAGTGCCGTCTTACCCGCCCAGCCACCCGCTGCGGGAGGACCTCTACCGGCCCGTCCGCCTGCCCGGTGCAGCCGAGCCGGCCGCAGCGCCCGCACAGGCCGAGCTCCAGCCCGCCGGCTCATGACCCGAGGGTCGCGGGTTCGAATCCCGCCGCCTATTCGACGAACCCGCGACTACTGCTTTTCGCGCGGAGCGGAGTACGTGGCGGCTCCGGGACGGCTAGGGCTGTGCGTCCAGAGCAGCAGCCGTTACGAAGTAGCGGTTCTGTGTTTACGCTCAGCCAATCCATATGTATGCGGAACCCTCGACCAGGAGGAGTGGGCCGGATAAGCGACCATGCTCCGATCATCGCGACCTTCGAGGCGGACTCGCCCGGGAGTGAGGGATGACGATTCACCAAAGTCGCGATGACTACCCGAATCCGTGGCGGATTCAGGTGCGTGGACACCCAGCGCGCCGCGAGTCCATCAGCTGGAGGGAGGCCATACGCGACGCCGTGACGGCCACCTATCCGCAGGCCCCATTCATTCCGCCGCCCTTGGGAACCAAGTTCACCGTCGAGGTGATCT
>JAABUK010011535.1_pt1 | contig 11477 bp, 9 predicted proteins | sample 5559141 | NCBI WGS metagenome assembly JAABUK01 (sample SAMN10711869, study PRJNA513367) | rock metagenome | isolation source: Antarctica rocks | place: Antarctica: Victoria Land, Pudding Butte nord | collected 2016-01-03 | reverse complement strand
GTCCTCCCGCCCCCTACCAAATCCTTTTAGCCACCATCTCATACCTCTTAACCCTCTCGAAAGCCCCCTCACCACCCCCTTTCTCCCTCCTCCCCTTTTCCCTCTCCTCCCTCTCCCTCACCTGCCTGGCGCCCTCCGCATCCCCCTCATAGATCCACCTCCTCTTATCATCATCTACCTCTACCACACCCCATCCCCCTACCCTCCGGCCACCCTCAACATGATGGATGGAGTTCTTCTCTCGCTCCTTCATGCATCGGTATCGCGAGCGCGCGAAGGCGAGGAGGAGCATGCCGAGAACTAGCTTGAGGGTGAGGAGGACGAGGAAGACGAGAAGGAAGATGAGGATGGTGCTGAAGTTCGAAAAGGCGCTTGACGAGGCGATGGAGGCGGGAAGGTGCCGCAACAGGTCATCGAATCTCTTCGAGATTGCGGCCGCAGTGGACATCGGTAGAGACGCCGCGGAGCTGGTGTAGTGATTGTGGACGCTGGTCAGGCCGGTGGCGGCGGAGCTGGGTAAAGTGGGTGGGATCCAGGCGGCGAGGAACATGTGGTAGGTCTGGACGCTGGCGCGGATGAAGAGACAGCTGAGCGGGATCACGGGCAGGCCGAGTCGCTTGGTGAGGTTTTGCTCGGCGAATGCATTCGAGTAGTAGTCCTTGGCCAGCACGTCGAGAAAACGTCCGTAGATCGCAGGACGGGTGTTGTTGAACTTGTTGATGTAGGAGTGCTTGAGCCAGTCAACCAACATTTCAGATCCGAGCACGACGAAGAAGGGGCCGAGCACATGTCCAATCCCAGGAGCGTGGGCGGTAAGTGACGACAGGATATCAGGCAAAAGGGTAAAGGATCTGGGCAGGATGGATGCCGCAGATCGAGGCGGCGTCTCCAAAGGGTTGCTCGAATTCGTCACGGTCGGTGAGAAATAAGCCGAAGACGAGCCCAAAGCACTCAAGCCAGCACTCAATCCTCCCGTCTCCACAATATTGCGAGACGCAATAATCAACAGCATCAACCAGAGTTGAAAGCGCTCCACCACATCGGCGCAGGTCAACTGAAACATATTCTCCTTCTCAAACTTCTTGAAGACGGTCGATTTGATCTCAACGAATTGATTGGACATCAGCAGTGTGATCAATGCGTTTGAGTAGGAGTTGACCGCGACATTCAAGGTGATGACTTGATAGAACAACGCGGTGGAATGAATGACAGTATAAGCTAAGGCAAGGAGGAAGAGCCAGAATGGACGAAGCACTTTGCTATGCCCATCAGGTCCTCGTTCGAGTGCCTCCCGAGAGAATAGACATTCGAGTACATCTTGTCCGATCGCAGACAAAAGTCGATCGCCGACCTCCAGCATATTGTAGATGACGTACAGCTTGATTGCTGCTTGCCCTCTGACCCAGTGGTACATACGACTTGCATCGAGACGCATCAGGATGAGGCAGGTACAAATGATGAGCAGACCTTTTAGGATATCGGCCTTATCGTCAGGCAGTAGGGCTGATGGCACTGACTTTGTTCGCCGATGACGCCGGACCCTTCCACCGCTTTCAGGGGTAACATTCCGTTTGTTAAGACTCGGGCGGCGTTTCTCGTCAAGACCACGAACCGAGCCATTCATATCTACCGAGTCCGACCTCTGGAGCTGTTCAGAGAACTCAGAGGCTTGGTGAATCAGGGTGGGCCTTGATGCCGAACTGCCTCTGGTCCTTCGTCGCTTCCACATCCTACCCGTGCCGGCATAGACGAAACCAGACACAAATTGGACCTCTGCGACCACATTGGCAGCCCAAGATTGCCCTAGAATATAGAACGATTTCAAGAGTCGTAATGGAAGGATCGTGAATGTGTACAGCCAGGCGTCCAGACAAGCGAACGTTCCAAACCACAAGACCTGTTCCAGTTGAGGAGGTAGAAGAAGGAAATTTAAAAGACGCTCAATCTTCACACGTGATGACTCGTAAGGGAAATCACTGGTCACGGATCTATGAATGTACAGAGGGGAGGGGCGGTGGGACGAGAGCTCTAGTTGTAAATAGGTCGGCAGAGACATCGGAGGCAACGGAATGGTTTTCGGCATAGGCGACGGCATGACGTCTCCCATGGTCGTCGACTTAAGACCAGCAGATCTTCCGTCCTCAAATCTGAGAGGACTAGGCGTATGCTTGGAGCTTCTCCTGCCAGCAGTTGCTGGCTGGGAATGGGGAGACTGCCTCCCTGGGGCTAACGAAGGGCTCGAGGTTTCCCCGGCAGCGTGAGCAGACCTTGGGACCGGAAGCAACCCGTTCGGTGCAGGTGCAGAGTCGTCAGATGGATTCGATACAAGTTGATTTTCTCTCGTGGCGGCCCTCCTCATACTGGTCCCACCTGCCACATGAAGGTCCATGGCATCCGCAGTATCAACACATTCTGAGTGTGATCCACTTGGCAGATCAAAAGATGGTGCCGGCAAATTCGAAGGTTGCAAATGAGAATCAGTAGAAGCCAGCGCCCGTAGAGGGAGAGACTCGGGCGACGATGTAAGCTCGTGTATTTTCTCAGGCGTCAGCTTGAAGACTTTCGCTTTCTGGTCCATCTGCGAGGCCGCATCAACTTGACTACGACGACGCTTGTGATTCTGTGGCGGCTTTCCATGGCCTCTGTCCGAGGTTGAGCCCATTGAGATGTCTTCCTGGAGCGCGCCCCGAGTCGATGCGGGCATTGACCCCGAGAGAACTATCGCTCCGTCCACGACGCCGCCCCTGCGACATTGTAGTTGCTCGTCCTTATCTGATGCCACTTCTCCTTGGCCCGCTTGCATACTTGTTCCACGCGGAGAATCTTCTACCGCCTCAATCTTTTTTTGGACGCTCAAGAGGCCCTCATTACCGTGTGCCTTGATTGCGATCTTCGGAGTCTCTGGCTCGACAGCCACCCTCTCTCTCGGCTTTTCATCTGGCTTATCCTCAAAGATGTCATCTTGAACAAGTCCACGTCCTGTGACAGATGCAGATTGGAGACACCAAAGTTGGTGCTCTCTTCCGGCAGGGTCGTGGCTTGGATCAGGTCGGCGAAATGGTGTCTCGATCATATCGGTGGATGAAATGTTGGACGCTCGATGCCATACCAGCAACTTAAGAATCGATCGATAGGGAAGGGAGCCACCACGGAAGAGCTTCAAATTCTCTTGTCCTTTTGTAAAGAGAAAGCTTACTCCCAGTCACTAGGCAGACCTTGCAGCTATGCCAAGACCGCTCCCCGACTAGAATTTCGCAGATTGACCCTCATCTACTACATATGCAATCTTGCTTGCGATGGCTTCTTCACGACAGATAGTAGAGTTGTTTCTCAGGTAGACACGGTCTTGAAGCAGGCCTTAGAGCTAATCCATCCCGGCTTTCTACAGGTTCGTTGCAAAATGCAGCCTACAGACGCTCCCAAATCAGTCTCACACTATCCGCCTTGCGCATACGCAGCAGAATGCCAAGCTCGCTGTTTTCACCAACAGCCAAAATGCGCTTTCGTACACTTTGGTGGCTTTCACCTTCTGTGTAGAATGGCCGCACGCGGTGTGCCTGAAGTAGACATGCAATTACCGCAACAAATTCCACCTGAGCGAACCTCTTCCCAGGACAATTTTGCTGGCCATCTGAGCAAGGGAAGCAGGAGCCTTTGATAGGGACAAAGAGCTCTTCGCTTTCCGGCTTGGTGCCCAAAGTAGGATCTGAGCCGTTCACTGTCGAGGAGGTAGAGGTGATCTACCGCAATGGACGCTAGGCGCGGGGGTCAGGCTTTCAACAGTTGAGATGTGTGTGTATTGCGAGAAGGCTGGGTATAACCATTATATTCGAATTGATTGGTATGGTTTCCCCGCCGATCTTGAGCATCTGCCACATCGGATTGGTATTCTTGTGAAGGGCCATGATGGGTGGGTAGGGCCGAATGGTTTCAAGCTGTTGACCATCTGTTAATGGTTGCTCCTCGAACAGGAGATGTACGATATTACACTCACAAGCACTGCGTGGCACCGTCTAAGGCGTGAGAATAAGTCTGCGTAGCTCCAACCTTCACTGCTCGAGCCGTCCACAACCTCTTGAAGCTCTTCGCCAGCCCATTGCTGAGCTTCGGGATAGGCAGCAAGCAGAAGCATGCTGTATGTCAGGGTGTTTGCAGTCGTGTCTAACCTGCAAAGTTCATCACAAAGATATTCCCACGGATTCCGGTGAGGGTAAGGTCCTTAGTTTCCTCCGCATTGCACTTGACATCCTTCTTTTGCTCATCTTCTGAGACTCGAACAAGCGATGACATCAAGTTCCCAGTGCCTGGCTTTCCTGCATTCACCAGTCGTCGCTCTGTATCAAACATGTCCACCATACACTGTTTGAAATCCTTCGTTGCCCGTCCGATGCGTTCCCATGTCTTTGGGACAAATGAGAGGGAAATACTTTGGTCGGCACTAGCATCATGAGCAGGGCATTATCGAGTATGGTAGCTAAAGACTCTCGATAGCTTCGAGCCACGTTGAGCCAAGCTCGGTGGAAGAGCGAAACTTGTATGACTTGCGCAAGCCGGCGGCTGCCAAAACGGTATCTCTGGCGATTCCTACAGTGCCTGATTGACCGCCGCGAGTCCACGCGTCAATCCTCTCTCTGGCTTGGGTCAACAGTTCAGACCAAACAACCCTGTTTGTAATTTTATTGAAAGGAGCGGCGACAAGCTTCTACGGCGTTGCCATTCAGTCCATCCCAACCTGGGTTTCAATGAGCCGTGTTAATCTCAGCCTCTGAGATACACACTGTAGAAAAACTCGGCCCAAAGACGTCGAGCATCTCTGTTGACATCAAGTGAGGAAGACCTTCGAGCTCATACACAAGCTCCACATACGATATAACTGGACAGGGCGCACAAAGTCTTGGCGACGGGCAAAGATATCATTGATGGCTTCAAGATCGCAGGCATGAAACCGGGTCTCGCTGGGGGTCACCAAAGCCCAAGCATTGCCCATCTCGACGTGCGAAGCAGCTCCGTCATGGGAAATGCCAATCTCTGCGCTTGTAACGACTGATACTACCCAGTCTGAGGGGAAGACTATCGAGGATGCTGAAGACAAGCGGCTCCATTACGATCCACGGAACGGTCATAGGGCTTATGGGTACCACAACCAGCGGCATGCCGCACACTCATGAGACAGGCGCGACGGACATTGTTGACCAGTGACATAGCACTACAAGACACCCAAGCCCCTCCATGGCCAAGCAAGATTGAGGGGATCATGCTGGACATCGTCATCATCAGAAAAGATCTGAAGGGCGACATGAGAAATTCACAAGCGATCAGATGAGCAAAGAGGTCAAGAAAGAAGACGAAGCGCTCAGACCGTGGACGAAATGGGAGATAATGGAAGCATGAGAGCACGACCCTCGCGCGGCGCAGCACTACACGATGCCGCATCCCATGGAGTTCTATCGATTTCTTGGAAACATTCCAGATCAATTGTAATTACGTTTCACCTTCGTTCAGTACGCCAGGGTTTACGGCGAGCTACTCGTGCCACTGGGGCGTTGGAATCCACGAATAGTTGTGCTGTCAAGGACCACGAGCTTCTCTAACTGGGAGAAGTCAATCTTCTGTGCTGAAATAGAGCTAGGCCATATTCGGAATGCAATGATGCTCTCTTCCACAGGGTCAATTCACAGATCCGCCGATTACGGGACTCATAGCCGCGGAGCAGTGGGCCATCGCTCGCTATAGAGATCACCTCTCCCCTGACATCTTATCAATCCGATTCTCAATGACGTTGCCAGGGAATTAAAGCCAGATCTATTACAGGCCTGGGTCCTCCCGCAGAATTTGAGACGCCTCCCAATTGGCAGACTCCAAACCTCCATTTCCGGTTTCATCCCAAGTCAGGACTCAGTAAATCGGGCGCCCTTCATTCCATTTCCTCGTTTCGACCACCTCTCTCCCCGCGCTCTCGCCTGTCCCATTAATCTCCTCTTCGGCCTCCCTAATCAAACCCCCACTCCTCCTCCCCTCCAGCCCCTTCACCAAATCAACCGGCCCAATCCATTCCCAAACTCTACTCCACTCCCCGGTCCTCTCGCCCTCACGATTCCCTGCTCTAACATTAGAGTTCTGCTCCACAATCCTCTTAACGCCCTGCCAAATCCTCTCCCTCTCCGCCTTACTAAACGTGCTCCTCAGAACATCATCCCGCAACTGTCCTACACTAATGAACCCCTCATTGACCCTGCCATCCGCGGCCTGCGCTGCCTGCGTTGCGAGACGGTCTAACGTCGTGTTGACGAGCGTAGGTATCTGCCCGGTCGCAGCTCTGTAGGTGGTGACTTTGTGGCGACCGTAGGCGGCGCTGATGAGGATGCTTACTAAAATCGAAAGAGGGATTCGATTGCGTGAAAGCGTTCGGAGAAGGGATCGTCGGATTGCGCAGGTGAAGGGGAGGCGGGCGAGGGATGTGCTAGAGAGGAGAATGTGTCCGGTTCTGTTGGGGCGGTGAGAGGGAGGCTGAAGTCAGTAAAATCAGTGACCAAGTTTCGCGTTGAATGTATAGTGAGGCTTGACGAAGGGATGATGTGAAGACGACGGATGTGGAGAGGTAGAGATTAATGAATCGGGACTTACCCATCTCGAATAACTTCGACCTCTTCTCGCCCAGTAATTTCTCCCAGCGCTCCTTGCCAGAGATCATTGAACTCGGCATCCGACATGCCCTTTCGCCTCATCTTGCTGACTTCCTCCCTGAGCGCTTCCTCCGAGATCTCCAGCTTCGGCCTGCTAGCTCTCACGATTGTCTTGACCTCCTCTCCGTCACCAGCGCTCTGCGGCTGCTTGACCTCTTCTCCACATTCATAGGCTGCTCTACGCTCTCTGAGCTCCTCCACAGCTCTGTCAGCCACCGCTTTTACCCTTCTGACTTTCTCACCATCCGGCTCACATGTAGGCGGCAGCGGGATCAAGCCTTTGAAACTCAGTGGATGGGGTTTCAACACAAAATCGTGCTCACATTTTACCTCCATGTTAAGATAGCAAAACGAATGTTGAGGGCACGGCTCGCAGACAGGCTGTAAGCTATCCTTGACCCACGCTGGGACGTCGGTATTGTAGTTGGAAAGCGACCACTCGGGCTGTCCAACACCACAATAGCCAATATCCATCTTTTCCTTACGGTACCACGCGCCAATTGAGCCCAGAAGCGTGAGAAGGACACCCCAGGTAGCGGATTTTGTGGCTGTACTGGTTGGTTTCCGTTTTCGGCGTATGAGAGTAGATTGGCGAGACGGTATGAGTTCACTGCCCGAATAGCCTTTGGCTGCTCTATCGCGGACGAGCTCTAGCTGTTCTTCCGGAGTGAACTCTTCAGTTGGTTGGATATCTTCTAGGCGACTCGCTTCGACGCGTGCGACAGGAAATTCGAAGGTGCTGCGAGATGGAGCCGTAATGCCGTCTTCCTGCTCCACTGCACGCTCGTTTGGAGATGTGGTTTTCCGCCTTGTAGTACTCGATTTTCTTCGATCCTCCTTCACGCTGCCAAGGCTTTTGCGAGACCTGCTTGTAGAGCCTGAGATTCTTCTACTCTCAGCAGATGGGGAACTGCCAGACTGGAATGGATTCTCATCTGTGAACGGACTTTCAACCTTCTCCCTCCGCTCCGACTTGATGGGCAGATCTGGCTCGTCGATTTGTACATGAGGAGGCATCACGATTGCAGGAGCTTCGCTCTTTCTTGTCTTTCTCGCGGAAGGCCTGAACTTCTCGGTGTCCGTATCTGTATCGGAAGCCCTGGGGTGTTTAATAGTACTTTTTCTTCCTCCGGGCGTCCTAGCCCTTCTTGCAGTCGAAGGTGTAGGGGGGGACTCCTCCTTCGCAGCAACGGCAGCCTCTGCTGCCCAAGTTGCCTTGCTCTTCCTACCTCTCGGCGTCTTTGCTGGCACAGGCGGTGGTGGCATCCCTTCCTCCTCCTCCTCCTCCTTTTCTCCTCCTACAGTGCTCGATTCCTGGCTGCTTGGCATATCCGTGATGCCTTTGCTTGTGCGCTTGGTACGTGCCCTGGCATTGAGGATCTTACGCGATTGAGGCAGAACTTGGTCTTCTATGAGCTGGATGAGCCGGGGTTTCTTTGCTGATGACGGATAGGAGATGTCGTGCGAGACGAGGATTGATCGTAGTTTCGGAACAGTTAAGGACGATAGTGTAAAGCCTGGCTGCAGGTAGGCCAATTCGTCGTCTGAGGTGGCCATGGTGGTCTGCTTGAAGGTCGATAGCTATGACGCAGGAGCTGGTAAAGGTGCGCAAATATTGGGCCACGACAGCGCTTCGGTTGTAGAAGTTGGTCCAGTCTGAGGGGAAACCATGCGCCTGCACAAAAGATAATTGCTGGTAACCAAAGTGCTCCAGAAGAGGCCACACAGAAAGTAAATAAAGCAGAGATCAAAACACATCAAGCACGCTAGCTGGAGCAGGCGCCACAATGGTGGCTGATGCCTGGAATAGGTGTTTTGCTGTGACTGAGAACACGAAAGAAGCCTAAAAGCGGATTTTTCTTGAGCCGTGGGAATACAGGCCAGGAAGATCGATAAGTAATGTCATACAGATGGGAAAATCCAGGTCGATCCTGTCCTGTTCATTCTTGTGCCCACTCCTCCGAAGACGCAAACCGTGAAAGCGGCCGTCGTTCTGCAAGAATGCTCCTGGCATGATGTTGGGCTCCTGGAAACGACACTTCCCGCTACGTTGGATTTGTGTGCGCGAGCGTGGGCCATCAGAATCTTCGTGCAATCATGCATTCTAGTTGCTGTCCCCTAAGTAGCTGGAGGGTCACATTCTTGCTCTCTTTGTTCAAATCAAACCTTGTGCTCTAATGTGGTCCCTGCACTGAGCCTACAACACAGCCATGGCAAGAGACGAGATCTATGGCATTCCCTAAGACGTGAGACGTCCAATTCACCCTCTCCTTACCTCTTTCGTTCCACCTCAACCCGCGAAAATTCGCGTAGAAAACTCTGCAGCTTGAGACTCCGTCCGTGGATCTGAAGGTTGCATCTCTGCTTAGTCTTCACGGTCCGCAGTCACCATTCTTTCCCAACTCCTTCGTGTCCTTCCCAGTGATTGATCCGGATTCTATTTCTTATCATTGGCCTGCATGTATTTATAAGCTGCAAAGGCGATGGCGCCGCCTACAAGAATGGCGGCGTAGAGTCCGATGCCCAGTGATGTGGTGGAACCTTCTTTCGGACCGGCAGAGACGTAAGAGGTGGTCGCGGGTTTCGGGGCGGGGTCGCCTTCCTATAAGGAGCGAGTGGTATAAGCAGGGAGGTCTTTCGAATAGTTTTGTAGAAGGGTAATAGCGGATCAGAGAATTTGGAGGGAGCAAGCGCGTGGGTAGGGTTGGTTGAAGTGGGCGGGTGTTTTTGTGACTTTCACTCAGTTGGAAGACGTGGCAAGTTTTTGAAGAAAGGACGAGAATAAAGCGGACTAAGATGAATCAGACGTACCACTCTCTTCAGTTCCCCGACTTTCAGGCCTTCAAGAATCTTTCGTGCTTCGTCTGAATGGCCGACGTCTTCGAACGCTTCGGTTGCGTCTTGGCCGCCCACGTCTAGGAGGACTTCTTCGCCGCCTCTGTAGAGAGCATTCGACATGATTAGTGAAAGATTTATCGGAGATATCAATCGGGTGGAATGTGTTGTGGGAAAAGGTATGCCTCTCGATTGCAGAGACGGGTGGTTCAAAGGCAGACAGGGTCAGGGGCGTTTGGTGTGGCATACGGATGTTCATCAACGAAAGTCGAGGCATTGTAGACCTTGTCGTGGATGACAACGTAAAGATCTTGTTTCGAAGAGTGATTGGATACTTCAGCGTAGGTGATCTCTTCTGTGCCGGACATCTTGATTGCACACGTGGACTCAGCGATGTGCTAATATGTCGAGTACGGCCGGTATAAATTGGGCACCAGGGAGATCAGTCGTTGAAAGATGGGTCAGAGGACGCGATGGTATGGAAACAGGTCAGCTGGCCGAAGTGCAATTGCTGAATGGAGACATTGAGTCGGGTGAGTGAAGCGGTAAGTATGGTGGAACTCGAAAGTCCCAACGAGGTCGCCTCATGCTGGTTGAGCCAAGCACTGAATGACGGCGTTCTTTCCGCGGCTGCCGTTCCACATAAGGGAAATTCTTGCCCGACAGCTCTTTATCAGTCCGAGAGATCTCCACCTTGCCATCAATTCATCAACACTTACCGCATTTCTTGCTCATACCAGCGAGGTTGAACGATGCAAGAACGCTTTCTCGGCAGTTATCGTCATGGGCTGTGACCGAGTAGAGGATCAGCGCGGATGAGGTGATAAATCGTAGCAACCAGCCTTCGACTGATGGAACTATGGAAAGAAAACGACAACAAATGCTGGCGGCATTCAGACCTTAGGACTTCTCAGGTACATGAGTGAGTATGCGCTGGTCTCGATGCCGCTATCCCGGATTATTGTTCCTTGAACAACAGGCTAGACAGTCTCAGTGAGTGGTCTCACGCGTCAAATCTTTCAAATCAAAGTACGACAATATCCAGTCCTCATTCAATTTCCCTTGCACATTCTCCAGGACTAGCCTTTATCTCTTAACTTGGGCGAGACTGGACGCTTTCTTCTGTGGAAATGATATCGCCGTTTACGAACTAAGTCATGCTAATGTAGCCTCCGTGTTCGCTCCATCCGCGACAAGTATACTCCAAACGATTGGAGTGATGTTTCTGCGCAACCAGCTACTAGATACAGTCTTCTAGCAGATATCTCAAACCAAAAACTCGCAAAAATCAAGAAGAGGTCTGGAATCGAATAACGAAGTCCATTGCGTCAGCACTGTTTCCCTCAGTGAAAGGCAGTCAGCTACGTCCCGAGCAGAGGTTTCTTCTCCAATGTTCGGCAAAGCACCTTATCGACCAACTACAACGAATGCTGGCATACGCGATTTTCTTCACTGTGAGCAACCACAACGGAAACAACCTCAATCGTTGGGACGCGGGTATTGCGAGTCGGAAACATAAGGGCAGATGTTTCTATACGACTCAGTTCCATTACCTACGGCAATCTCTCGAGGAGATTATCGAAGAACGTCTTTTATGGTATTCTGGTCCCTTGGGATGATGAAGAACGGATCAAGTGGGCATTGCAGCTGAGAGCGTGTGCAGCACGGACATTCATCAGATGAATGAGCCTAAGCATCGCTATACTGTCGTCCAGCAGCAAAGTTAGGTAGCCATGAAACGCATTGCAGGGTATGAAAGTATGACTGTAGTTCATGTGGAAGATGGCGCAAAGTGCTGATCGAGCATCTGGATAAATAGTATGAAGTGTGCTTCATACATATGAACCAAGGCTGAAGTGTTTGAAATGGCTTGGTGCCATTCGTGTTCGTTTAGAAGCTGTCAAACAGCCTAGGTCTCAGGGCGTCCATTGGTCAGGGTTTCGGCTAGCCTGCGCCCTG
>JAABUK010011534.1_pt1 | contig 11477 bp, 15 predicted proteins | sample 5559141 | NCBI WGS metagenome assembly JAABUK01 (sample SAMN10711869, study PRJNA513367) | rock metagenome | isolation source: Antarctica rocks | place: Antarctica: Victoria Land, Pudding Butte nord | collected 2016-01-03 | reverse complement strand
CCCTGCCCTGCCCTGCCCTGCCCTGCCCTGCCTTGCCGTGCCCCGCTCTGCCACGCCCTGCCCTGCCCTGCCCTGCCCTTGCCCTGCCCTGCCCTGCCTGGTACCTTGCATTAGCATGCTGCTATTCTGGCATCACTTCTTGTGCTGTGCAGCACTGTGATGTGCTGAATGCTGATTGTCATTCTCTTGTACAAAATAGTCAGTTTTGCTGCAGGTTTGATCGCAAAACCACCCCCTGGCTGGTGGCTACCTTTCATGCTCCCTTCTACTCATCATGTAAGCTGCTTCCCTGGTGTTCTTGCTTAACATCAAGTCTAGCCTTGTAATCCATACATCACAGAATTGAGTAGTCCGATCAACTGGATGATTCATGCTGAGCCTGGTATAGTGTCTAGTCCTCCTTATGGCACAAGCTGCATGTCACCTTTCCTCAGAGTCCACATGCTGTAGTGACAAACTGGCATTGGCAGTCAAGCAGCACTGCATGCTACTGAAGAGTGCAACGTCATAGTTGGGAGCTTACTGAAGCTGCCTGGTGCAGATACAGCTCATTACCTTGAGAATGAGTGCATGAGGCAAGCAATGGAGCAGGTGCTCTACACATATGGCGTTGATGTCATCTTTAATGGTCACTTGCACGTGTATGAGAGGACACTTCCTATGTATGTAAGTCACCAGTTAGCCTGAGTTGATCTATTGACATGCTGCAGCGTCCCTTTCAGTGTCTCTTTCAGTGCAGAGTCTGATCATGGTTGTGCCAAACAAGAACGGAGGCATCACACACATCATGCTGCACATGGACAAGTTGTTGTGCAGAACTCCCTGACTTCCAAAGCGTGGTGCTGTGCAACTCTGCAAGACTCATGAGTGTGCCTGTTTCCTTGGTGCAGAAATTTGCAGTAGATGAATGTGGACCAGTGCACATCATCATTGGTGATGGGGGGAATATAGAAGGCGTCTGTAAGCCTACTGCATGCTACCTTTGCCTATGTCACTCAAAGCTGCCTCTCAAAGCTGAAGATAACGTCTGCACCTGATGCATGCAGCTTGATGCATCATGCTGCCATTCATAACATGGCATGCTGTGCTGCGTACCAAAGATCCAGATTAGCTCATTAGCACATGGTAACCACAGAATCTGATGGCCTCCGCCTGAAGCTTTGTTGACGTTCAGAGCAATGTGTTCTCAGCAGTATGCTGTTGCCTTTGGCTGACCTAGCATAGCATGCTGTCAGTGCCCATTCACAGCATGAGTCTCAAACTGAGCATGGCAGCTTTGTTGCAGACAAAACCTATGCTGATGACCCTGGCAAATGCCCTACACCGTCTGTGCCTTCCTATCAGAGAGCAGGCGGCTTTTGCCCTGTTCATCCATACAATGGCAGCCTTTGTGCCAGCTCCCAGCCGGACTGGTCAGCATACAGGGAACCAAGCTTTGGCCATGGAATCCTGACCTTCATGAATAGCACCACTGCCCGGTGGCAATGGAACCGCAACCTTGACAATGAGGCTGTTGTGGCTGACTCTGTGTACATCACTAGACAACCATCTTGTTCAAGCAAGCAGTTGCATTTCAAAGACGATTCAGCAACAGATGTATACCCAACCACTACCTTCAGCTAGACTACAAACGGTCAGATTTAAGACAGTGCGTGAAGGACCTCTGGCTTGGCATGCCTCTGATTTAGCTGCCTTATCTGTGTAACACGTCGCATGTAGTATGAGCGTCATGGGGGGCCATGCCCAAAGCGCAAACATGAAGAGAGCTGGCGTTTCACAATGACAACAGTCAATACGTCGCATCAATTCCACCAAGTAGCCTGTGTGAAACTGAAAAAGATACACAGCATTGCATGCAACCGGCACAGGAGTGACCAAGGGATAAGCTTTGATTAATGTTGCATGCATGCAAAGCAAGCCAGAAACATGTGGCCAGCATGGGTGCTCCGTACAGGATGATGAAGTATCAAACAGTATTTCTGTAGGGCTACAAGCCAAGATCACACACTTTAAACACAAACAATCTTGACAAACAACATGGGTCTTGGAGCTGAACAGCCCCTTTACTGAATTCACACAACGCATGTCAGTGTTGCACAACAGGTTCACTTTAACATTTCAGAAGGTCACAAGTTTGTTGCTTTACTTAGTGCCTATATCAATCATTACGAGGCATGAGCAGCTGCATAAGCCGTTCCCACAAAGCACAGCTGTTGAAAATGGCATGTCAACAGCCAACTACTGCATCTGTGTCCTCCTCTGAATTGCCTCCTTCACTTCCATCAGCCCTTTGCGACTCTGTTCCATGGCCTCCTGACCAGCCAACATAGCCTGTTTCTGAATCTCCTGTACCCTGCCCCAGTCAATTTCACCCCCTCCCACATTTTCACCACCCCGGGGGCTAGTGACCGTGGTCATTGGGGGGAACCCCACGGAAGCTGAGGGGCCATCTGTCCCAAGGCTTGAGCCTGGGGAGGCATGATTCCCAGGGGCTGAGTTAGGGACTGGTGTTGGGGAGGCTGGGCTCCTTGCGGCAGCAGATTTCTTGTATGCAGCGGCTGCATGGTGTGCCTATGTACATTGCGATACAGTTGATCATGGACCTTGTTCATCCAGGCAGGAGGGGCGCTAGCCCCCCCCTGCATGGGGCCTTGCATGGGACCCAGCCCGCTGTCTATGAGATGCTGCAGCTGCGTCACAAGTCAGAGTGACTGTCAGCAATGGTGTAGGAGATGGAGGGTGCAAGCATGTTGGCTGCAACACACAACAGTTCCCAAAGCAGACTAAGCAAACCGTACAGGCAGGGAATGAGCATATGAGGCCCTAGGCTTGCTTCAGCGACCTGATGCAAAACGTCTGCAACAGATGGCGCAACCCCAAATGTGTCACGAGACAGTGACCCTGCATCATTCTGGTGCCGATACGCAAACTATCAAAAGGCTCTGGGTACAATGTGGAATGTGCTGCTTGATGCAGCATGATGCCTCAGCAGTGGGCAGTGAAGTACCTTCTGCTGCTGCTCCTGGCCAGCATTGACGGCCGACTGAGACGCCTCCTGGGCTCTAGACTGAACATCACTCACCAGGTCTTCTGCCTGCCCATCATCTGGAGCCTGCCCTGAGTCTCGACTCTGACTGGGCGCCTCACTCACGCTCTGATGGTAGGACTGGCCCTGAGCACTGCTGTGGGTTGGGCTGTCAGATGGGAACGCTGGGCTGTCCCTGCCTACAGACATTGGACCAGACAGATGTCAGTGAGGCTGGCTGGGATTGTAGCAAAGTCAGGAGCAGCAGCAGGGAGGCGTGTATAGGGGCAGTGCGGTATGCATGTAGTCATGGCTGTTGGGCAAGGGCGAAAAGAACTTTCTTGGCCTCTGCCCAGAAGCATCCTTTGGCGAACTCTGCATAGCAACTTGGCGTACACTGAGTTCTGCTCTATGCATAGTATTTTTGGCATAGGCTGGTTGTGCAGAAGAAAACAGAACCTAGCATGGCTTTCTGCAATTGAATGCGTAGAATGACAACAGATGCAACTTGACCTGTGAACAGACCTCATTGCATTGGTGATGAGCTATTGACTTGACAGCGATTCTCAAATCTGCAACTGGAATAACAGTGTTTTTGAGGTGCACAAACTTGAGCTGATGGCACAGCTCTTGGTCCTGAGTATTGACTGCATTGCATGGTAATATCACAAGTCAATAAAAGCTGATGTCTGGTTCAAGCCTATCAGATTGTGATAAGCACCTGCGCTGTAGGTTGATCTAAGACTTCTCTCAGCTTGTAGCTCTGGATGGGCCGACATCCCAGCCCTTCCCGCTTCCAGCGCCTCTGTGCCAACTGTAGACCTTCCAACATCTATTGAATTGCTGTTAACTGCCTGCCTGTTCTGTGACTCACGCTGGGGGCTGTCAGAAGCTGCTGTGGCAGTTGCATACTGCCGAGGCTGAGTCACAGGCTGGGCGGTGAATGTGCCCTCTCCACCGAGAATGGGTGTGCTGCTCAGCTGTACGCCAGAGATGCTGTTGCCAGTGATAGGCTGCATGCTAAAAGTCCCATTTCTACTTGTAGAGTGGGTGCCAGTCATGCCATCACCTGTGATCTGCGATGCCGCATTTGCTGCTGCTGGTGCTTGAGAGGTACTGGCAAAGGCAGTGTTGGCAGTGCTGTGACCTTGAGACGAGTCTAGCAGGTCAGTATCATGAAAGGTGGCAAGTCGGTGCTCTGCAGAGATTTCTGAGTCAGCAAAGCTGCTGCCTGCTAGAGCAGCTCGGCTGGCCCCTATGCTGTGTGAAGGGGAGTCAAGACTGATTGTCTCGTCAGCCATTGCAGCATGGGGGTTGTGGGAGTAAGCACCTGTCGAGCCTGCTGTGCCATTGACATTGGCAGTATCCTGCAGCATTGGTGCTGAGGTGTAGCCCCCCATTGGACCATTAGCCTGCAGCTGTGGTGCGGCAAGCTGCACAGGTACCTGCAGCATTTTGTTCAGCCAATCAGCACAAGACATGCATGTGACCGATGAAGCAGGGTGCAAGCATAGATTTGCATGCAAGGAGGTGGTGCTATTTGCTGACCTGCGAGGTCTGGCCTGCGTAGCCAGCGCCATCATCTTGCTTGAAACTGGCTTGTGCTGACAGAACAGCCTGCATGTTCGTTTAGTCGCTTTGAGAACAGCTGCCAAACTGCATGAGACAGCACTTGAAATTTGAGTAGCTGGAGTCACTTGCCTCCTTGATCTCCTGCTCAGCTATTTCTAACGTCACGTTGATTTCTTGCTGGACTTGCAGAACCTCTCGCTCAAGCTGCTGAATGCGAAGCTGGTTCTGTGCGTCTTCAGACACTGAAACAGGTGCCTCCTTCAACCTCTCGATCTCCTGCTGCATTCTCTCAAGCTCCTTCACTCGCGTTTGCACTTGCTCTCCTGCTTGTTGCACAGCGTCTTTCGCTTGCTCTGTAGCTCCAGCCACCGCCTCCTGCTGACACTATACGTTCAGTCTAGCACAGGCGTTGGTGAATTCAAAGTGACTTGAGCAGGATCACGACCGGGTACCTTCTGTTCCATGGTAGCACGTCGTGGTGACGGCGAAGCCTGTGCGGGTGAAGGTGGCACTGGCGCTTGAGCTTGCTGAGCGGGCGCATCCTTCGTCGCAGGTTTCGAAGAGCAAATCCCCATTCGGCTCGAGCTGTTTGACACCGCCTAATACAGGCTAAGGCACAGCGGCTCAAGGCCAATTGCTGAGCGTTTCAGTGATCACTGACTCCCTCTCCCTCAGTGTTACTCCAGCGCATCTGCACGATAGTCAAACCGCGGATTCGCCCGTTGCCGAAGTGAGCTGATGAGGAAGTTGTCTGAGTTTCAGGGTTTACATTCCCCATCGTTTATTGACTTGCCATGTGGATCATTACATATCCTGGGCCCCACAGGATTAAACAAGCAGCGTCGTGAAGGCCTGCTCAACATAGCAAACTGTACTGCAGAGAATCACACACTAAGCAAGAGCAAAGCCTGAATGTTCGACATCTATCAACAACAATCAAAAGTTATGTACTGCATGCAAGCCTATCATGACAATACGCCTTGTGGTAGCAGCTTGCATGTCAGTGCTTGCATGCGAAATCTCATCCATCTGCACAAGGATGCATTCTTATAGTGCCCCATTTCACTGCTATGCAGTACAGCCTAGCACACTGAATGATCCTTGGTAATGATACCCTGTCCTTGCAAGCACTGCTCCCATACACCAGAGCTGAGCTCATTCAAACCAGCCAACAGTCCCTGCCAGCCAGCATTGTATTCCATCACCACTCTGGTCATGTTCAATGACCGTGTGTCTGACCAGGTGTCCACATCACCATCATAAGCCTCCACCAGTGCCCCGTACAGTACCCTTGGGTTGGAGTCAGGGTTCAGCAGCCCATTCACTGCCGTACATGTGGCAGGGGAAGCAGGGCAGGAGGCTGCTTGGTTCTGGACATGGGTAGGGGGGTTTTTGCCAAATCCGGGGATGAAGCTATGGGTAGCATCTCCCAAAGCGTACCGTGCCTGCAGTTGCACTCCAGGTTTGATGCATTGGCAGATATGCATGTTGAATATAAATCAGCTTCAACAGCAAGTGTAGCTGCACAGTTGTGAGCGCAAGAGCAGGATACAAGTAACTCTAGGCAGCGAAGACTGGACAACACTCATGCACACAGCTGCTGCAATGAGAGAACTTTTGAACATTTATCACTGTCGCAAGACAATAGTGATGGCGACAAAAACAGGACATGCCAATCATGGTGCATGTACCGATGCAGTGTGGCAATGACATGCCAGCATCTCTACGCCCAGCAGCTGTAGCCACACTTCTTTTGACAATGTAACTACGCATGTTGTACGTGCGGGTAAGGGAGTAACAGACCTGTGTTTGAGCCCAGCAGCTGTATCTCTTGGCCTTCTTGGCTTCAGAGCCGCCGCCAGGTTTGATGTAGTTGGCGTACACTTGGGCAAGGAAGGCCACATTCATGGTGCTTCCCAAGGATGGACTGTACTGATTCCAGGCCCGACCCCTGGGACTTGACAAGATGACCTGCAGCAGCAGCAGTCTTGCAAAACTCTGCAATGATGACTGCAGCAGATTCAAGGCAAGCAATCACAGGGCGATTGCAAGAAGGAGACACGAGAGCTGCACCAATGGCTGTAGAGTTACTGCAACTGCAATTATGACTTGGGCATTGGATGAGACTGCATGCTAAGTGTCTATTCATACGAGAGGACAGAATGAAGAGGAGGAAATGAAGAGGACGGAATGAAGAGGATGGAATGAGAGGAAGGAGTGAATGAATGAACAAAACTGGTTGATGCATGAGTGAATGGGTGCTGATGTGGCTTGGTCTGTTGCACACAAGTGATGTCTGTTATACACGGTACGCCGCCTGATGTGTCATAGACTTCCAGAGCAGGCAGAGTAGCGCTGGGCTCAGTTCACACATCACACATTACATATTTGCAATCACACATCACATGCCTGCTAGCATGGCAAAGAAGTCAGCAAAGGCAGGTGAGCCACCTCATCTGTTCCACAGACCCACATCTTGAGGAAAGTCTGGGCTTGGGCGTGGAAGGTACCCCCATCTGTGAGAGTGGCCAGCAGGATGTTGGCAGCCCAGTACTGGTCCATCCAGTCATACCGGTACTCCGCACCCACAAAGTTGTCCTGAATGACAGCAGCCACAGCAGCTCAGGTGGATGCCATGAAGAGCACACATCTTATGTGGAAATGTGTGCAGCCACAGAGGAGCATGACAGACAGGCATGCTGGCCACAAGAACAGTGCCAGCGTAACAGGAATAGCCACATCAGGAATCAAGAGTACAAGTGCAACAAAGCACTGCAACTTGTAATCCAAAATCTTGCAGCAGATTTGGCTTGATTAGAGAGGAGAGTGGAAGGGACTTGGGGAAGGAGAGGGAAGGGGGGACGTGAGGGAGAGTGAGGAGGGGGGGAGGGGAAGGGAGGGGGCCGAAGGGAGTGGGAGGGGGAGGGAAGGGGGCTGAAGGGAATGGGAGGAGGAGGGAAGGGGGCTGCAGGGAAAGGGGGAAGGAGGGAAGGGGGCTGAAGGGCTCTTACCGAGCTAGTGGAGGTGGTCCCATAGAGGTGCGCCACATACCAAGTCTCAGCCTGAGACAGGTAGTCAGTGTCGCCTGTGGCTCTGTACAGCCAGGTAGCAGCAAAGGTCAGGTCATCGTAGTAGCTGGTGTCATTGTACAAGGCGATGGCACTGCCATTCAGATTGATGTCCTGCTCTGAGCACACCGTGACATTGTCGCCGGCTGCGACCTCCGCCAAGTAGGCAGCCGACAAGACATTGGGACAGTCTGGGACTTGCACCTGTGGCAGACATGCATTGTGAAATCACGAGGACGCAGCAGCAAGAAAGTAGATTATGTAAGTGTGAAGGCAGCAACTTGGCAGGATCAAAGAACAAATGGGTGGTCAGAACTGTATAGCAGATGACCACCTAATGCATTGCTGCATGCAGAAATCATATGCGCAAAGCAAAAGCAGCATGTACTCTTGAAGACACATACTGAATGAAGCCAATCTTGTACAAGCCAATAGGAAAGAAAGGAAAGACTACACCTTTCAGCATCAGTTTTATAAAAAGTTAAGCATCATATTGGGCTGCCCAGTATACAAACAATACTGTATGGCAGTCACTGAACATGCTACAAGTCAAAATGAGAGCTCACCCCATCTCCATAGGCCCCATAAACCTTCGTGGCATAGGCATACAAGGAGACGGCAGCCGTCATGAGCGTGGTGTAATATGCCGTATCAGACGACTTCCAGACTAGAGCCGTTGCAGCCAGAGCAGAAGTCATGGTGGCTGCCAAATTGGTAGCCCCCACATCATCCCCTGCAAGGTAGTAGGGCCGGTCCAAAGTGTAGTCCTCAGGCCTGCCCCAGTAGTCCTGGTCAGTGGTGTAGTTACCCACCTACATGCATTCATTAACACGTTTAGCATCTGGATTTGCTTAGAGTGCAATATGTACAATCCTGAGTAGCTGCCTCTTTTGACAGTCAACACACCAGCAGTGATGTGAGTCAGGTTGGAGAAGCATGTGCCTGACTCTTAACAGATGATCATGAGAGATGCAGTTCATCCAGTGATTGGTAAGTCAGTTGTGTTGCAACAAGACACAGATGTGCCAGCAAGGCAATGGATGCAGGCAAGGCTTGAGTAGCTAGCAGCAGCATGTCAGGGCTGATCAGCTACCCAGCCTACTTGTGTCACAGCAAGGACATAGCACCACTGACTAAGCAGAACAGCTTGAGTCACCATGACAGGACCACTGACAACTGCATGCCTCTGACAGACCACATGAGAAGCACATAAACCGCCCACAGCCTTTCTACGATCGCCTCACAGATTGGACATGAGTAATAGCTCTTTTCAATCCCAAAACCTCTATTTTTAATTCAGAAACGTCATCCCTACACTGGAAATTTAAACTCAGAAACGCTTGGGGACAGTAATAACGCGTTTCTACATTGCGGAGTTGTTTTAGAGAGCAGAGGTATCAGGTATACCTGGTAGATGATTTCCAGGTAGTCGGCATTGGTCCCGGTGCCGGAGCCAATCATCTTCATGAGGTAGTCGGCCCCCCACCGCACCTGGTACATGGTGTCCTGAGTCGCATTGGCCTTCTCATAGCCCTGCAGTCAAAGCAAAAGGACTGTCAGCATGCAGAAACAAATTCAAAGCATCTGCACATCAGTCAAGTTCTGACACAGGGAAGGTCGCAGGTCAGATGTCATTGCTTCAGCTCAAGCAGCCTCCAGATTTGATGTAGCAGCGCGATGTTGTGGTGGTGCAGTGTGATGGTGCAGACTGTGCATGTATCGAACATCAAGCAGCCGACAAGGGTAGGCATGAGATGCGGGCGTGATGAGCCAGCTAGTGAGAAAGACCTGAAGCAAGTGTGAGGGCGGGCACAGGCATGGGTGGGAAGCAAACTTACAGTGGGGAACTCCAGGAGGCCCCATGCCAACAAGGCAATGCTGAAGGCAGTGGGGTGGGTCATCTTGAGGTTGCCTGCGGGGCCCCCCTGCAGGTACCCCCCAGCGATGTCACGGTCCAAAGGACCCAACTCGTAGGTCATGGCGTCTGACCTCCATGTGACTGGGTTGTCCACTGGGAGTGTGCCCACCTTCTGGGCATCCAGGAAGAAGTTGGAGTCGTTGAGAGCATCCTGCATGTATACACAAATCCTTGAGATGACTTTGTTGGACGTTTCAGTCTGCTGGTCAAATGGTCAGAGTTGCCCCCTGACTCAAATAAATGAATGAATGAATGAATTTATGAATGACAGGACACACAAGTCAGTGCAGCTGACTTGACCATCAGCTACAGGTTGGTGTTGTGCATGTGCAAGACCTGTTGGTTTATGCTAGGTCTGACAGCTCTCGGGCAGGCTCAGCTGTCAAGCTTCATCACACAGCAGCTGCGGTGCACACGGCAAAACACAGCGCACAGCAGCTAATTTGGGTGTCACAGCAGCTAATTTGGGTGTCACAGCAGCTAATTTGGATGTCACAGCAGTGCTGTGGCACACTTCCAAAAGGCCATTACACGGAAAAGATGTCATTGTATTGAGAAGGGGCATACCTTGAAGCTGTAGGTGCGAGGGTAGAGGCCCCAGATGAGACCCACAGCAATGCTGCCACAGAAGAAGGAGAGCAGGATGCAGAAGCGGCAGAGGTACTGCAGGGACATGCCCTTGCTGACCAGCACGTACCACAGCACCAGGAAGTGGGGCAGGGCGTTGTACACACACCACACAACGGAGATAGCCAATGGAGAACTCACAGTGGAGCCTGCACAAGACACACAGACAGACAGGCTATCAGTGGTGGTGATGCGACCATGGGTGTATAGTGGCAAGAAAACAAACTTTGCAGAGGAGCCTGCACAAGACACACGGACAGACAGGCCATCAGTGGTGGTGATGCGACCATGGGTGTAGAGTGGCAAGACAACAGACTTTGCAGAGGAGAATGCACAGTAGAGCCTGCATGGGTTTATACACATGATTAACTAGAGAAGCGTGTTTCAGAAGATGGGGGCTACAGTTGTGCGCAGAGGCAAAAGTGGCAAAGATGACTGCACTGAGTGTGTCATCCTGTAGCAATGATACTACATAACAGACATCAAAGCAGGGAACATAAGACAGTGACAGCTCAGCAAGCCTTGACCGTGAAGAATTCCACAGTCTGATGCAGGGCAGTTTTGATACACACAGACAAGAGCCCTTTAGTTGCTTGGAAGGCAGCAGCAAGACAGCAAATGCAGCAGTGATCTTTGACATATGCATGGCAGCCATGCAGGTGTTGTGCCAGGCCCAAGCATACCTGTGAAGAGCTCAATCAGGCCGGCAATCATGGTGGCAAACAGCAGGAAGAAACATAGGCCTGGAACCCACAGATCCCTGAAGGCAGAGTTCATCAGCATGGAGGCTCCCTTCAAGGTGGTCTTGAACTGGATCTTGTCTCCAAAGACTGAGTTCAGGGCACGCCAGAAAGCCTGCACCAGCATGCACACATTAGACATGCTGCACTGCAAAGGAGATACAGCAAGATCCAAACAGAAAGGTAGCAAAACTGCAGAGAATGGTTGAAGCATCAAAAGGTCATCACCAGAAGCGATTTTGTGACACAACGTGCATTTGTGCCCAAAACAAGCATTCAGACTGTTTTGTGTTTTGTGATAGCATGAGAAATTATATCTCAAGAACACTGAGAAACAAGTGTGTTGGTTCCAGAAGCGCAGCATACCTTGATGTATGTCCAGAAGAGCAGCTGGTTGGCACAGTTAGCAAACCACAGAGCCTCAATGTGCTTGATGGACTTGACATAGTACAGCACAGCATTGGTGGCAATGAAGTAGACAGTCAGGCCCAGCGCTGCCCACCAGGACACCACAATGGGGAACACTC
>JAABUK010011532.1_pt1 | contig 11477 bp, 8 predicted proteins | sample 5559141 | NCBI WGS metagenome assembly JAABUK01 (sample SAMN10711869, study PRJNA513367) | rock metagenome | isolation source: Antarctica rocks | place: Antarctica: Victoria Land, Pudding Butte nord | collected 2016-01-03 | reverse complement strand
TGCACTCCACTGCACCAAAGCATGTAAACACACAATGGTGATGTTGAAGGGGCACAAAACTACCTCCATGACCCAAACAAGCCATGCCTCATAGACAAGAACAATGCACTCACAAAGCAGGAGCATCAACAGCGCGTCAGAGGGAAAAGGGGCAGAGCAAAGCACAGCATATGACAGGGTTGAACAGAGCCTGTGAATTCAGGTGGGTGACCCCCAGTGGGGGCCCCCTAGGGAGCAGAGGGCATGCCCTGTTATGCAGTGTCACAAGGCAGTCACATAGGCAGGGGCACACATAGGCAGGGGTACATATGGGCAGGGGCTGGGAAGGCTACTCGTGCCAGGCTATTGGTCAGACAGGAGTAAGGGTCTTGCCTGTGCAATTGTCAGGTGGGCAGTTGGGCCCTGGGCAGCAAAACAGAAGCAAAAAATACAATTTTGCTATTATACATCATGATCATGGCTGTTGTGAGTAAAAGATGCTGGAAAGATGTAGATGTAGATGTAGATAACAAAACCTGCTGAGAACAACCTGAGGTACCCAGCTCTCCATGGATTCAGGATGCACCACAGCGTCCGTCACCAGGTCTGCTATACTCTGAGTGCCTCTGATGGCCACTACAACAGACTTCTTCTCCCTGCACATCAGAAACTCATGTGTGCTCAGGCCTGATAGGCAAACAACGTCAAGACTGGCTGTGAGTACAGACTTCTTTTCCTTGCATACCAGAAACCCATGTGTGCTCAGGCCAGATTGGCAAACAACATTGAGACTGGCTGTGCATCACAATTCCTGGCTGCATGTTATCAAGACTGGCCTTGACAGTCCCCAGCAGGCCCCAGGGCATCCCCAGTGCATCAGGGCAGAATGCCAGGGGTCAGTTGATTAAGCATGCTGTCATTGCCCAATGCAGAGTGCAAGCTGGGCATCAGCTCTGAGCACAGGGGGGAGCGCCCATTCCTGTCAGTGTTCTGTCTGTCTGTCTATCTGTGGCAACGAAATATAGAAGGCAAACAGCAATCTGCCAACAAGGCAGTCACAGAGGGCACATCAGTAGTCAGCACGTCACGAAGGATGATTCCAGTTGCAGCACAGTTCACAAAGCTGTGGCACAGGAATCACCACTACAAGCTATTCAACTGCATCAGTGCAGTGCATGGAACAGGCTTGCAGCAGCAGCAGCTAACTTGTCCAAGATGATCATGTAGGGCAGGTGAGACATTGCTCTGTTGTCGTGACTCCAGTACAGCAGCTCATCCGGCTCCAGGTCTGCCAGCTTGATGATGTCAGCTGTGATAGTGTCGCCTGTGATGACCTTCTTGGCACAAATGCCACATGTTATCGGCGACCGCTGAATGGCACTGCAGACACAAGGAGCCCAATGTGAGTTTGTCAGATCAATAGCTCTTTGCAAAACCGAAACCTTTTTTTAGACATTGAAACGTCATCTCTACACTGGAAATCTAGATAGAGAAACATCTGGGGACAGTAAAAATGTGCTTGTACTTTGTGAAGATGTTTCAGAGCTTGTAGAGTGGCTCGGAACAGACTGACTGAGGAGAAACAAGACTTGCAGAAAATGCACAGCTAGCTCACCTCGAGCCAGATAGCATAAATCGTATTTTTAGTAGTGATCAGCTTCACAGGGATGCACAAGACAGGCTGCTGTGCAGAAACACGACTTGTCCTGCATATACCTAACTCATCATGACCTGGAGAACCTTTTGATTGTTATTAATGATAATAGTATTGTATATGTTTTAAGATTATCATTACTACAATTGCTATAATTTTTGGTTTTTATGGTTCTTGGCAATAGTGTGAGATGTGATTGCTGTGTCTGCATGGGAACAAGATACGCTTTTCACAGCCACATAAGGCCAGCACAACGAGTGAGGTTGATGCAGAACAGGACTACCAGTCTGACAGTCAGAGCCAAGCAGCCAGTGTGCAGTGCCTTGCATGCATCCAACTCTCAGCAGCAACACACTCTCAAGAGCAAACAGACAAGAGCAGCTGACGTTTCAAAAAGCCTGTGATGAACAAACATGTGTGAAAAAGGTTGAGCGGACATTACAAGCCGTGTGATTGACAATGAAAACAAGACACAGATGTGATGCAAAGCCTAGAGTAATGCAGCAGCCAACAGTACATAAATGAGTCAACTCCAAGGTAGTGCAGCAAGATACTGCACAGCACATTCTGCATGAACACCTGCAGGCACTGAGTGCCAGCAACCCTTGCATGAAGGGCCATGCCTCACAAGTCAGCATAATCACAAACATCACAACCTGGAGGCAGACGCCTCAGCAGGGAAGCTGCATGCTGAATGCCCACATGTCAGACTGGCATGCGTGAACTGCTGAAAGAGGACCCTACTTCTTCTCAGGGTGGTCGGTGACAGGAATGATAGCATAGGCTGCCACTGCATACTTCACGTAATGTGTGGCTACCTCCAGGTCATCCAGCTCCACAGCATTGAAGCTGCCTGCAACACAATAGACAGAGCATTCACATGTCTCAAAGCCCAACAGACCTTGTCAACCCTACTTGTCAGCAGCTAGTTGTGCATGGCATGGCTCCAAAAGTGTCTGTGCATGCTGCGCGACAGACAATCTGGTTGCAGAGGTAAGCTTGCGTTGGTGTTGCAGTTATGTACCAAGTCATCAGGCTTAGAAGTGATGTGCTGCAAGTGAAGTGTTCAAGAGAGCAATGCTGGCATCTGTGCTCAGATCTGCTATGACACCTGATGTTGCCCTCATTTGGTATCTTGAACAAACGAGGGCAACATCACGTGTCACAGCAGATCTGAGCACAAACACCAGCACACCTGTGCGTCAGCAATGCATAGAGGTCCACGAGGCGCAGCAGCCTAAAGTGCAAAGCTGTGGCCACTTCCTGAGCTATGGCCACTTCCTAAGCTGTGGCAGCAGCACTGGGAACATCCGCTTGCCGAAGCCATTCTATCATTCATTCATTCATTCATCCATCCATCCATCCATCCATTCATCCATCCATCCATCCATCCATCCATCCATTCATTCATTCATTCATTCATTCATTCATTCATTCATTCATTCGTCCACTCACTCACTCATTCCTTCCTTCCTTCATTCATACATTCATCGATGCACTCACTCCATCAAACACTTTTGTTGTGCCAGGGACAGGTGCCTAGAGTCCTGAGTCCAACCTTCCCGTAAAGGTCCTGTGTTGGCAGAAGCAATGACTCACCAGCATAAGCCTTGGCAGCTTGCTTTGCAGTCAGCACCTGCTCCATGCCCTCCTCCCCGTTATCTATATGCCTCAAGCCCTCTGCCTGTTCGGAAGGGGTGATGACAGTGGGAAATTTGAAGGAAATCTGGCGCTCCAAGGGCACAGCAAGCGAGGCAGCTCGGCCCATGTCGTCTGTTGGTTTGCTGTCAGGTCCTATCAGGTCTGAGTCCCCAATGTTGGCAAGCTCTGGGTGTGCTGTGTCTGTCAGAGGCACTCCATGATCATCCACAATCTGCAGAAAAAAGCATGGTAGGGGTGACAATTTGCCTTGCGGATGGTCACACTGTCTGTATTCGGATGCGCTGCATATCATAAAAAGAGTTGAGATCAGCTAAATGCCAGCTTGCAAAGCATTCAGCTGCATCAGCTGCGTCGTATGGTGAAGTACGCATGAATATGATAAAGAGTTAATATCCATGACATTTTTGAGTATGACAAGGAAAGTGATGAGTTCCAAAACATTGGACTGTCTGTTCTGCTGTATAGGCGCAAGGCATGCCTGCGCTTGGACAGACACATACAGGTCTGCTTGTTGCTGGTAAGGTCAGGTTTCAGGAGACTTGGATGGCTAGAGCTTCTTTTCCATGTGCCTTCCATTACAGCTTTTGTTTGATCAACTGTCAGGTCTGATATTGTAGGTCCTGATACAGCGTGGCAACTTACAGTGCATCCTGATTCACTACTCTAAGCAAAGGCTGCACATGATGAGACAGAATCTCAAGCAGAAACTTGACCTCAGCCTATTGGAGAATACAGATGCTCTTTTTGTAAGCAGTGGTAATGATGACAAAGATGATGTTAGCATATTGCTTTGGTCAGCAGCAGCAGCAGCAGCAGCAGCAGCAGCTGCCATAGGCAGATTGCCACAGATAGAGCAGCTGCCATTGCACAACAAGCAGGCAGAATGACAGGAGCAATGTCCAAGCAATAGGTTGCGTACCTTGCCACTATAGGTGGTATGCTGCAAGGATAGCTCACTGGGCGCTCCAAGAGTACCTGATGGCTCATTCATGCCTGCCTGCAAGAGCCCGGCTATGGGAACGCCATCAGGCCCCAAGGTCATGTAGTCATGCTCTGATGCCACTGACTCTTCCCTCTCAAAGCCGCTGGGTAGATCGTTAACATCCAAGCCAACAGGCCTTGGAGCGCCGCTGGCGTCTGCCAGCACCTCTGGGTCTATCTGGCTAAGGCTGACCACCGTAGGAGCTCTTTCGAGCGAAGCAGTGGCAAAAGGTGTCACTATAGAGCACTCAGAGTCGCTGGTTCGTCGGCGACTGTTTGGCTGCCCATTCTCTATGCCGTCGTCCAGTATGGCATAGCCTGACGCACTGGCATTGACTGTGCGCTTGGAGCCTCTCGGTAACTGTCGCAGCTGCTCGTCTTCGGCGGCCTCATCGGCGGTGACATGTTCGGCAGCAACTCCGCCGTTTGCATGAGTATCTGCATGAGGCAAAGCATTGCCTGTATCCTGCTTGCTCCGCCGCTCTTGAGTACGTTCAGGAGGAGGTGTCGCCTTGCCAGTGTTTGCTCTGCTTTGCGTGTCCACCTGGTCAATGTTCTCGGCGGTCTGCTGGTACCCCTCAGCAAACTTCTTCTTCCACTCCTCTGGATAGTTGTCTGGCATGGCAACAGGTGCATGGCCATTGGTCTCTGGGTTCAATTGGCCTGACTTCTGATGTCGCTTTGCAGGAGGTGCCTCAAGATCATCTTCTTCCCCTTCAGGAATGTCTGGCAAGCTCTTGTCATCGTCATCATCATCCAAATTGCTCCCTGCATCAAAAAGGATTGTTGTCAATACAGTGTATTGCAGCTCAATGCTTGACTACACTTGCATGCTTCAAACAGTGCCAGCAGGCACCAATCCTGCATGACATTTGAGCAAAGGCATGAGGAAGGCAGTGATGCATTGCATGCGGAGGCAATCATGGGCGACCTGGAAATACGCAATCATGGCCGTTGCATTAGCAACACAAAGTGAAGTAACAGGTTGCTGCTTGCATTGTGTGTTGCACTATGATTAAAGATGCAGCCACAGAAAGCCAAGACGCGGCCCATGTTAAAAACCAAGAATGCAAACAGCATGCGAGTACTGCCAACTGCCAGTCACATTGAAAAGCAAGCATGTAAGCAGCATGCAGGTGTTGCCAACAGCCACTCACGTTCATCCACGCTTGCTATATCCAGATCTGACACCTGATCCGTGGTAGTGGATGTGGCAGCGTTTGATGCCGCTTTCATGATGGGATTGAGGGCCTTCTTGATGCGGTTCTTACGCCGCCGGCGTTGCGCTGCTGCTGCCAACACCAAGGCAGCTGTAATGTCAGATGGAGCTAAGTCCACATTGCCAAACAGCCCTGATATCCACTGAGCTATGCTGGGTAGGGGAGCTCCCCTGAAAACACAAAGGAAGGTATCAGAGCCAGCAAAGCTGATTTTGGAGCAATTCAAGGCAATGCAGAGCCTCTTCAAAGGGGGACAAGTACTGCTGATAGAAAAAGAAGACTGCTGCACCTGCAGCGCATGAAAACAGCACAGCACATAACACAAGGACGCAACTCAGCTCTTTTGACTTGCAAGAATAGCTGCAGACATGGCTGCTCGGATATTACGCAGCCTGCTGTTCAGACTGGCAGAATACAGGTTTGTAGCGGCGAAGGTAAGCAGCCACAACAAGGGAATAACAGTGACATTGCTCTGTGACAACAGTGACATTGCTCTGTGACAATGCCACTGTTTCAATGTGTGCTGTGTGGTGCTACAGAATGGCAGGCATGCCATCTTGTACTGTGCTGCATGGTGAGACGTATAAGTCTACGCTTAGGATCATGCTGAAAGGTAAAGAGTGCATAGTGATGTGCTGTATTGAGCAGTGCTGTGTGGCAGTGCTGACCCCAGACAGACAGGAACAATTCCAGTGCATGCAGCCATGCATCGCTGTGCTGTGCTGCTTTAAGTCGCACGCCATGTTGCTGCGCTGTGATTTGCTGTTCCTGTTGTGTGGCATCAGCATGAGCAATAGAAGGATTGTTGCACGAATGCAGAGTTGTGCATTGGATGTACCTTCCGTCCACATCTTGTTTCACATCCTGGGCACATCCGCATAGCCATGACACACACAAGCAGCGTTTCTCCCAGTTTTCCTGCTTGCTGTGCTCTGGGAAGGCGTTGTAGATGCTGAAAACAGCAACACTGCAGAGCATGCAGAATGGACCGTGAAGACACATTGGTGAGGCAATGTCCAGGCTGGTCAAACTTGAGCAAAGGCTGAGGCGTGAGAGCAGGTCATCTCTGAAATCTGACAGGGCATCAAGAGTCCAAGGCAGCGAGATTGCAGGCACACACCCCAGCCAACTACAAACCAGATCTTGCAGACTATACAACGTCTGCAATGGCAGCTGGCTAGGTGGCTAGGTTCAGGTGGTGGCATCTGCTTGATCAAGACGAGTCAAGGTGGAAAACAGGTCTATTGTGAGACCCTGTGCTGACAATGCGGGTGCTTACATGAGAAGGGCAGTGAATGCCCATGTTGAGTAGGTCATTGACTGTGCGATGTGGACCACTGAGCGGCCCTCAGACCCAGTCCAGCACCCAGGGTACTTGTTGTGCACAATAGATGTCCCATAGACTGCATGGCAAGAAGTTGATTGATAATAGTAGTAATTTACAGGCGTTCCAGCTGATTGATCTTGCCAGGTACCTATCAGGTGTGCCTAAACCCTAGTCCTGTGTGCCAACATGCACTGACATGAGAAACTTGAGTTGCACCCAAGGGATGTGCGCTGACAGGGCGAGTTCCATAGACGCATTTGAGGGGCAGAAAAACCTCTGCCCACTACCCGATCAAGAAGTTGGTTGAGTACATGCTACTCATGACGCACAGGTTCAAGGCAACATGGCAGGAGGTAAGATGCACAGAACTCAAAGAACATTGTGCTCGGCAAGAAATATGTAGCATGTTGTCCATTGTCCTAAAAGTGGCTGTGCAGAACGTGAGTGGCTAAAAGTACTTACTTGCGAACGCAAGCTGTGTTACCCACAGGAAGGTCATGACATACAGGAGTGGAACGCATGCTTTCCTCTTCTGTACTTCCAGGGGTGTACCTGCACAGCAAGCACGTTTCATGCAGATCAGCTTGCGTCTAGTGCCAAACTGCTTTCTGCAAGCAGAACTGCAGCTGTCAACCTAGCTCTACAGTACCTCGACAGCCAACGTAAAACAATGCCACTTCAAAGATCCAAGATACGGCATAGATGGCCAAAAACCCGCCACAGATAGCTTGATATTCGCGGCCCGTCGTGTGGCACTTCAGATCAGGCGAGAACACATGGTACGCCCCGACCAGCGGCCCAAAGATAATAATCCAGATTGTATGTATGACTATCGCAAACAAAGCAGGTATCGGCATCATGTCGGTGGCCATGTGCCATCGTCTGCCATAGATTTTCAGTGCTGGCATTGTGGATGTCTACCAGACAGCTGCTTGGCAGCGTTTCTAGCGGCAAGCGGCCGCACAACAGGGCTGATATGGACTTTCAACGGGTGACATGACGCCTGTGCAGGGCGAGGCACAAGTGGGCGTACGTTCTTGACAGTAACTTCAGTGACTCAGCGACGCAGCGTATTAAGCAGCAGTCGCGTAAACCTTTCAAACAGTGTCACCCTCCCTCGCTTATGAGTGTACATGTCCTCTGCAGCAGAGAAGCATGTATGGCTCTGCTAATTTCCTCGGTGGTTGAATGCTGGCAGCAGCAGTACTGTTCAGAGTGTGAGCACTTGGCAACATCTAGTCACAACATTCATGAACAGGTTACTAATTAGGAGTTGGTGCAGGTTGCATGGGCCGCGCTCTCTATAAGTTGAATAATTTACTAATTAGCTAGCTGCCGGTGAACCTGTACATATGCACCTTTCACACCGCGTTGAGATACACTCCTAGTAGAGCTGCATCAATAGCAAAACAGAACACACACCATCGTTGTGTAACGCATGGTCCTATCATGCAAATGTGTACAATGTACATGTGCACTGCACCTCAATAAGCATCAACAGCAGACCCAGCAGCAGCAGTCCCAGCAAATCATGCAGGACGTTCTCCCGCATTTGCAGCTGATTTGGTTTGAAAAGCTAGTCTTGCAATGTACTGCTGCAGCACTGAAAGAAGGCAATTAGTCAATTTTGCAGGTGCTACTCGGCAGTCCTTGAGGTCACATAGAATGCAGCTGGTGCTGTACCAGCATATTGGCCTGCAGGCGCAAGCCCTGCACAAAGTAGGCCAAACTCAGGACCACGCGAAGCTAGGCACTAAGCTAGACAGTGTGAGAACAGCAACTATGACTGACAGTGCAGCTCAGATCTAATTGTACACAGGTCATCTACCAAACGGACCACAATCACTGATTACCCACCACAGCAGTACAGCTATGCATCTAGAACTAAACTTCTGCACTTACGCACAACTACAAAACAAGGTACCGTCATGGGTTATGAGCAACATAAAAACGTCATAATTCCAGGAAGTCAACTTGTGAGGAATTGCAACAAAGTGCATGGCATTACTGACGCCGCACATGAGACGTGTGGAAGGCCATGATCAATTGCTTGATCCAAAGCAGCATGGCAGATCATGGCCCATGGTAGGCAGGGACCCATGTACCATGGATGCCATACCCCACAGGGCTAGCAAGGGGCAGCACAGCTATTGGCCCAGCCTCAATGTCAGCAGCATCCAAAAGCACCAACTCACTGCGCTGCAGCTTTGCATCAAACCCTACAGACAAGATCCATCCATTGTCTTCCTGAATGCCTGCTGCAACGCCATCACAGTTCCCAGCAGGAGAAGAAGAGGTGTTGGAAGGCTGATCAGCTGGATCATGCACATGTGATCCCGCATGTGACGCATGTCTCTGCTCAAGTGGGTTCAAGCCAGGGTCATCAGACTTGCTACGGGGGATGAACTGGGGTTCGCCCATGAAGTAGTGGCTGCCCTTTGACCACAGCTGCATGTGACCAGTTTCTAGATCATACCGAGCCACTGACTGCGCAGGCATGTTCCGTGTTGGGTGCAAAGCAGCGCCTCCATAGATGTAACGGGCTTTCCTGCCTGCAGTTGCCAGAGATAAGAATGTATCAGCACAAGCAGCACAACCGCGATTGACTAACGTTGCGCGCTGTGAGTGTGTCAGGCTGTGCTGCATACGTTGTAGAGCCTGGCAGGAATTATATAACAAGTGTTACCTAACAGCAACAACGATTGACATGATGGTAGCAATGCTCACAGCAGCAGCAGCAGCAGCAGCAGCAGCAGCAGCAAGTCTAGCAGACAGCGCAGCACGTTTCTGCTATCAACGAAGATGGCGCAGCAAAGCCTGTCAAGCAGAATACGCTTTCTTGCACATCTGAGTGGTGTCAGATCACTGGGTGCTCACCACCATCAGAGTCAAGATGGTGCTGCTGCATCACACAACATGCTTTGCAACAGTGTAACAGCATGCAGAATTGCAGCAGTTGCAGTGCAAGCAATTGAACGGTGGTCCATGCAGGTGAAGGCTTTGCACACAACAGAGCTTCAGACAGAAGCGTAGGCAGCACATGTCATGACATGCATGTCACCTGCAAATGCTGGGTGCACTGAGGGGAATTCAAAGGCACGCCTGCAAAGGCACTGCTGCTGATGCCTCCCATCTGTCATGTTGATGTCATACCGCCAAATCTGTGGAACAGGTTGTAAAGCCATGTCTACCTCCTGTACACACAGACAGACATGAGCAAGCAAATTTCACAAGCATGCTGTGTGCAACCTACCTTGTGGACTAGCAAGTGCACATTGAGGAACAATCATACAGATCGTCAAGATTACCAGAATCTCAGGTCAATTTCTGTTTAAGACCTACTGAAACGACAATATCAGTGTGTGACTCTCACAGCAAGTGATGAATCACAGTTGTCTTACCACAAATGACCTTCCTTGTGTAGCTGCTTGCGCACTGAAATCTGGGAACTCATCGTAGCGTACGCAGATGATGACCATGCAGTTGGTGTCTGGGTCGTAGTAGGAGTTCCCCTGATGGAACACAAACCCCGGTTCCACCTGCACAGTGACAAACACACTGCCTTGCCAATCATCACCTAATGGCCGATGTACATGTATTATATTGACTAAAACGTGTACTTAGCCAGCAGGCATCAGGTACGTGCGATTACATTATTATTGTCAAATGTCAACTGTCAATGAAAGGTTAAGATAGAACCTAGTTGAAACACATATGCAAAGTGACTGACATGCCCCTGACACATGCACTAGTAGGCGGGCTGCAACTGCATGTGAACAATTAGACAACATGCATACGGCTTAGCACCCTGCAAGATGCTGATGTGATGCTGCAGCATGAGTCATGATGCTGATGTAATGCTGCAGCATGAGTCGTAAGGGGACTTCAATGCTGTCACTGCAGAAGAGCAGCAACTTGCACTGGAGAAGAACAGCAGTGCCATGTATTCACCTCACAAACTCGATGACCTGACTGATGAAACAGCCTTGAAGCTGCTTGCTGGCTATGTTGACTGGGACTGGAACCCAGTCCCAGAAGGCCCAGTTTGGCTTGTTCTTGAAGCTGTTTGCTGGGCAACCCAGAAGTCTCAGAAGCCCCATCTCCATCTACAGCCCCATCACTGGTGTTGCTAGTAACGGTAACAGACACACCAGTCCCACTTGTACTCACGCCAGCAGCGTGCCCATCGCTCTCAACACTGCCACCATTGCTGCTGTGAGCTGCGCTCGGCTGCTGCTGCTGCTGTTGCTGAGAAGCAGGATCAGCTTTGACAATGGGGCGTCTGAGCAGATGCACCTCAGCAGCTTTGTTGTCTATCCATTTGACTGACGCTGCAGCGCTGACTTTGCCCAGCAGGAAGGGCGCAGGGTCCAGCTTCACAGGGTTCTGGACTATGACGTAGTGGGTAGGGGTCAGGGCAAAGTCATGCAAGAAGGTGTAGCCGGGGGTTTGGTGCTCTAGCCTACAGACCTCGTTTCCATCCTGTAGTAAGAGACAGACATGCTTCGATACTGCTTTGGAGTGCTGCTAGTGTGACAGGTGACACAGCAGGACAGAGGATCCAGATGTGAGGCATGTTGGGGAGATCTTGTTGGGGGAAATGGGGGTGAGGGGTGGGGGGGGGGGGGGTCCGGGGTGAAAGCTGTAGGTAAAA
>JAABUK010011531.1_pt1 | contig 11482 bp, 5 predicted proteins | sample 5559141 | NCBI WGS metagenome assembly JAABUK01 (sample SAMN10711869, study PRJNA513367) | rock metagenome | isolation source: Antarctica rocks | place: Antarctica: Victoria Land, Pudding Butte nord | collected 2016-01-03 | reverse complement strand
CAAGGGCACCGTGTAAATGCGGTATAGAAAAGACGCGTAGGAAGCTTCGATTTTCCGCGAGAGCATCAAGGAAACGCCCACTCCGCGGCTCAGAACGGAGAGGGTGACCATCACAATTGCCGCGCCTATTAATCCGTAACGCGATAAGACGAAGGGAACCAGAAGCACAAAGAGCGCTGCTTCACACGCCAGCAGCCGCGCGTACCATTTCTGACCGCCAATGTGCACCAGGATGGTGGCGGAGTTGTATTGGGAGCTATTGACTGCTGCCCCGATCATCAGAACGTACAGCAACGGAGTGCTCTGTTCGGCGAATTGCGGAGTCAGGTAAACGGAAAGGAACGGCCTTCCGTACACGGCCAGGAACACCACAAGATAGAAATACAGTGCGGCGCAATAGCGGTTGGTCCAGATACACATTTTTGCAATTTGGGACCGCTCGCCGCGCGCGTAAAGGTCGGCCGCTTTGCTGCCGCTTACGATTCCGACACGGCCTACAGCGTCGGCGGGGTAATCCAGCAGCTTTTGCGGCACGCTGAAATAAGCTGCGAAGCGCGGGGGCAGCTTCATGCCAATCAGCAATACCGGGCTCTGCACCAGCACGCGAAGTGAAAGTGAGATGGCGAAATTGTGTGACGCAAAGGCGGCCATCTCCTTCAAGACTTTTACGTTGGCGAGGCTGGGTGAGATTTTCAGTTCAGGGAAAATCTTCTTGAAATAGAGAAAGCTGGTGACGTAAATAAAGAGCTGGCTGCAGAGCAGGACTAAAGCCATTTCGCGCAACCGGTATCCGCTCAGAACCACAGCCAGCATGAGAAGCGTGCGTATGGCGGAGGAGATGATCCAAAGCCGGCTGGTGATGTCGAAGCGCTGGAATCCTTCGAGCGCAACATTGAAAACGTTGAAGACGATACCGATCGACCAGCTGATGCCGACGATGAGAATGAGCGTACCGAAAATGGGGTTGGTTGAGTGGAAAAGGCTGCTGACATGGGAGCGCCCGACGATGGTAAGGCCAAGTGTGAGGAGGGCGACAGCCGAAGAATAGAGGATCGCAGTACTCAGCACGCGGTTCACTTCCGTGGGCTGATCGAGCGCGCGGTAATGAGCTGTGTACTTCAACGTGGCGTTTCGAAAGCCAAAATCGAGCAGCCAGTAATTTTCGACCATGGCGAGAACCAGGGTCCAGATACCGAAGTTATCGTCGCCTAACCGGCGGATGAGAAAGGGGGAAAGGAAAAAGCCCGCGAAGAGGTTGATGGCGACTCCCGACCAACTCCACAGGACGTTGGTCAGGAAGTTTGACGTTCGGGTTGCTGCTGGGGGCATTCAGGAGGACGCAAAAGCGGTGTGTAAGCCCCAAGTATGGCACGGTGCTTGATGCAAGCTTGAGTGGAGTGCGATGTAATAGCGGCTTGCCTTATCTACTTGCACTCGATCAGGGGACTACCAGCTCCCGCGCGCTGGTGTTCGATCATGACGGTACTATTCGCGCGGTAGCACAACGGGAGCACGCCCAGATCTATCCCCAAGCGGGATGGGTGGAGCATGATGCGCGGGAAATCTGGAGTTCGCAGATTGGCGTCGCGATTGAGGCGTTGGGGAAAGCGGGATTACGGCCGCGCGATATTGCCTCGATCGGGATTACGAACCAGCGCGAGACTACTATTGTGTGGAACCGTGACACGGGCGAACCAATCCACAACGCGATTGTCTGGCAGGACCGGCGCACCGCCGGCGCGTGCGACAAGATTCGGCGCGAAGGTCACGAAGCGCTGATTCAGGAGCGCACCGGGCTGCTGCTGGATGCGTATTTTTCGGCGACGAAGATTGCCTGGCTGCTGGACCATGTGGAAGGTGCGCGCGCGCTGGCGGATGCGGGGAAGCTCTGTTTCGGCACCGTGGATTCGTGGCTGGTGTGGAACCTGACCAGCGGCGCGCTGCACATCACAGATGCGACTAATGCATCGAGGACCATGCTGTATAACATCCGAAAGGGCGAGTGGGATGAAGATCTGCTGCAGTTGTTTCGGGTGCCGCGCGCGGTACTGCCAGAGGTGCGGTCCTCAAGCGAGGTTTATGGCGAGGTGAAGACTTCTCTTGGGCTGGAGGGAATTCCCATTTCAGGGATTGCCGGAGACCAGCACGCGGCGCTTTTCGGGCAGGCTTGCTACAGCGCAGGGCAGACCAAATGTACCTATGGCACGGGTTGTTTTCTGCTGCAAAACACCGGTGCGGAAGCGAAGCATTCCAAGGCTCGCCTGCTTACCACGCCGGCCTGGAAGACCGGCGGGCGAATGACTTACGCGCTTGAAGGGAGCATTTTTATTGGCGGTGCCGTTGTGCAGTGGTTGCGCGATGGTTTGGGTATTATCCGCGCGTCCGCGGATGTGGAGCCGCTGGCGCTTTCAGTGCCCGATAATGGCGGCGTGTATCTGGTGCCGGCGTTTGCCGGGCTGGGCGCGCCGCATTGGGATGCTTATGCGCGCGGCACCATTGTCGGCTTGACGCGCGGTTCAACGGCGGGGCACATCGCGCGGGCATCGCTTGAAAGTATCGCGTACCAGGTGGCTGACGTTCTGGATGCCATGCGTATGGATTCCGGGTGCGAGCTTCCGGAGTTGCGCGTGGATGGCGGAGCTTCACAAAACGATACGTTGATGCAGTTTCAGGCGGACATTCTGCAATCGCCGGTGGTGCGTCCGGCGGTGACGGAGACAAGTGCGCTAGGGGCTGCTTACCTGGCTGGCTTGGCGGTGGGGTACTGGTCGGGTGAAGCGGAAATTGCGGCGCAGTGGGGCGTGGAGAAACGCTTCGAACCCGCGATGCCAGCCGCCGATGCAAAGCGACTGCGTGGGCGCTGGACCTTGGCGCTGGAACGTGCAAAGAGCTGGGAACCTGAGGAGCCTGCAGTTTGAATCGGGCCGCGATGATGGCGCGTGCCCATGCGCGCACTGAACCTTGGGACATGATTGTGGTGGGTGGCGGCGCGACGGGGGTAGGGGTCGCGATCGATGCGGCATCGCGCGGTTACGACGTATTGCTGCTGGAGCGGAGCGATTTCGGAAAGGGAACATCCAGCCGGAGCACGAAGCTGGTGCACGGCGGGGTGCGCTATCTGGAGCAGGGCAATATTTCGCTGGTGATGGAGGCGCTGAAAGAGCGCGGCACGCTGCGAAGCAATGCGCCCCATCTGGTGCATGATCTTGGTTTTGTAGTGCCGAATTATGACTGGTGGGAGACGCCGTTCTACGGTTTCGGCCTGAAAGTTTACAACCTGCTGGCCGGGAAATATGGGTTCGGCGCTTCGCGGATTTTGTCGCGGGACGAAACCGTGGAGCGCTTGCCTACCATTCAGACGAATGGTTTGCGCGGCGGCGTGATTTATTTCGATGGACAATTCGATGATGCGCGACTGCTGATCAACATGGCTCAGACCGCGGTAGACCAGGGCGCGACGTTGTTGAATTACGCTCCCGTTCTTGGGCTGTTGAAGGACGCGGACGGATTCGTGAACGGCGTCCGGGTAAGCGATCTGGAAAGCGGCGTGGAGTGGGAAGCGCGCGCAAATGTGGTGGTGAACGCGACCGGCGCATTTTGCGACGCTCTGCGCCACGCCGCCGAGCCGGATGCGGTTCCGATGATTGCCGCAAGCCAGGGAATCCATCTGGTATTCGAGAAATCGTTCTTGCCCGGCGATAGCGCGATTATGGTGCCGCATACCAGTGACGGGCGCGTGATGTTTGCGATTCCGTGGCATGGCCACACGCTGGTAGGCACGACGGATACTCCGATTCCGGAGGCGGTGATAGAGCCGCGCGCGCAGGAGCAGGAGATTGAATTTGTGCTCTCCACAGCGGGTGAATATCTGGCGCGTGTACCGACTCGGGGCGATGTGCTGAGTGTGTGGACGGGGATTCGGCCTTTGGTGAAATCTGGCACGAGTGGGAATACGGCGGCGCTGTCGCGCGACCATACGATTCAGATCGATAGATCGGGATTGCTGACTGTTACCGGGGGCAAGTGGACCACTTACCGGCATATGGCGCAGGACTGTGTGAATCAGGCGGCCACGTTGGGGTCGCTACCGGAGAAAGCTTGCGTGACCCGGAGTTTGAATATCCATGGGTATCACCAGAATGCGGGGAAATTTGAGGATTTGGCGGTATACGGGGCGGATGCGGCGTTGATTCGTGAACTGCAGGAGGCGCGTCCGGAATGGGGCGTGCCTTTGCATGCGGCGCTGCCTTACACGGGGGCGGAAGTAATTTTTGCGGTGCGTGAGGAGTGCGCGCGCACGGTGGAAGATGTGTTGGCGCGGCGCTTGCGGGCTCTGTTTTTGAATTCGCGCGCGGCGGTGGCAATGGCTCCTCGTGTGGCGGAATTGATGTCCTTGGAGTTGGGTGCGGGAGAGGCTTGGCGCGAGGAGCAGGTCGCGGCCTTTACGGAGTTGGCTGGCGCTTATATGGTTTAGCGGGTGGCGAAACCGGCGCTACCTTTTGTGCACTGCGGGTTCCAGGCGGCAGATCAATAGCTCGCGTTCGTAAATCATTTCCGGAGGGAGATGATCGTGAAGCTCAATGAACAGTTCTTCGTGGCCCATCACTTCGGTCCGCCAGGCTGTGGGGTTCAGGTCTTGAATTTTGTCGAACTTATGTTTGGGAAAGTCTAAGCCTTTCCACTCCAGGTCTTCATAGCGCGGCACCCAGCCTATTGGCGTCTCGTTGCCTAAAGCACGACCTCTGGCGCGATCCACGATCCAGGTGAGCACGCGCATGTTTTCGCTATAGCCGGGCCAGATGAAATTGCCGTCTTCATCTTTGCGAAACCAGTTCACGTGGAAGATGCGGGGGGTGGCGGTGAGCAGGCGCTGCATGCGCAGCCAGTGCCGGAAGTATTCGCCCATGTGATAGCCGCAGAAGGGCAGCATAGCCATGGGATCGCGGCGCACCGCGCCTACTTTGCCGGCTGCTGCGGCTGTGGTTTCGGAGCCCATGGTGGCACCGATGTATACGCCTGAGCTCCAGTTGAAAGCCTGATAAACCAGCGGCATGGTGGTGGCCCGGCGGCCACCGAAGATGAAGGCGCTGATGGGGACGCCGTTGGGGTTTTCCCATGCCGAATCTATAGTGGGGCACTGTGAAGCGGGCGCAGTAAAACGGGCGTTTGGGTGAGCGGCTTTTCGGCCCGTGGCCCGGCCGATTTCCGGCGTCCAGTGCTGCCCTTGCCAATCGAGGCATGCGGCCGGGGGCTGATCGGTCAGCCCTTCCCACCACACGCCGCCTTCGGGTGTGAGCGCGACGTTAGTGAAAATACTGTTGCGCGAGAGTGTTGCAATCGCATTCGGGTTTGTCTTCGGCGACGTGCCGGGGGCCACTCCGAAGAAGCCCGATTCGGGATTGATGGCGTGCAGAACGCCGTGTTCGTTTGGCTTGATCCAGGCAATATCATCACCGACGGTCCAGACTTTCCAACCCTCGAAGCCAGCAGGCGGAATCAGCATGGCGAAATTCGTTTTGCCGCAGGCGCTAGGGAAAGCGGCGGCGACATAGCTCTTTTCGCCAGCCGGATTTTCGACGCCAAGGATGAGCATGTGCTCCGCCATCCAGCCCTCATCGCGCGCCATGTTGCTTGCGATGCGCAACGCGAAACACTTCTTGCCAAGTAGCGCGTTGCCGCCATAGCCGGATCCGTACGACCAGATTTCGCGCGTTTCCGGGAAGTGCACAATGTACTTTTCAGTATTGCAGGGCCACGGGACATCGGCCTGTCCGGAAGCAAGCGGCGCACCAACGGTATGCATGCAGGGGACGACGCGCTTGGTATCTTTATCGATCTCTTTGAAGACGGGCAGGCCGATGCGGGCCATGATGCGCATGTTGACCACAACGTAAGGAGAATCGGTGAGTTGCACGCCGATTTGCGACATGGGCGAACCGATAGGGCCCATGCTGAAGGGCAGTACGTACATGGTGCGGCCGCGCATGGAGCCGTTGAAAAGCGTCTTTAACTTCTTGCGCATCACGAAGGGATTTTCCCAATTGTTTGTGGGGCCGGCGGAATCTTTCGAGAGCGAGCAGATAAACGTGCGGTCTTCCACGCGGGCGACGTCGTTTGCGTCGGATCGTGCATAGAAACATCCCGGCCAGAGGTCCTGATTGAGCTCGGTGAAGGTGCCGCTCTGGACCATTTCGGCGCAGAGCTTGTCGTACTCGGCTTGTGAGCCATCCACCCAGTGGATCGCAGCCGGCCGGGTAAGGTGAGCCATTTTTTCCACCCATCGGATGAGGTTTTTATTCGTGCTCAGCGGAGAGCTCGAGCTAGGCAAGGACATTCTTTCTATTGTATTGTCTGAGCAGAAAAGCTGGAGACGAACGTGAGCTTAACGCCGGATCAGAAATGGGTGGTGTTCCGGTAAAACAGGTTCGGTTCCACGTACGTATGCGTTCACAGTTGAAGTGGTTGGGCTGGGGCGAAGTGACTCCGCTACCTGGCAACGAAAACGGCTAGCGGGTTTTCTTTAAGCGCTTGCAGCGCTTCCACAACGCACAGTGCATTTAATTCCGCACCGGCTCGCGTGGTGTGGGTGTGTTCGTCTGCGAAGAGGGGATCGACGCGTTCGGGCCCGAGCGTGTCATAGTGCTTCGCGATCGTTTCGGCTAGATCGAGAACCTGTACCTGTTGCAAGAGCGCTACTTCCCGTGCCCATACGGCGTAGGTGTCACTGCGTGGAATCTTTCCGTCTTTGAAAATCTTGCGTGGGACTGGCGTGCACACCAGCGGCGTGGCTTGGGCCGCCTTGGTTTCCGCAATGTATTTGCGCAAGTACCAGCCGTACGTGTGTACCACTTCGTGCTTCTTCAGAATGGGGTTTTCAATCTCACGTGTTTCTTCCCCGGTGCCTTTGATTGAGCCTCTCGCACGCGAGGTGTCATCGAGCGGTCCGCCATCGTTGTGGCCGAATTGCATCAGGACAAAATCACAGGGCTTCAAAGCCGCGAGCGCCTTCTCCCAATGGCCTTCCGTGAGGAACGTGCGGCTGCTTCGGCCTCCTAGAGCTTTGTTGCCGACCTGAAGCTTTGCAGAATCGAAGTATTGCTGCAGCAGGTCGCCCCAGCCCCACTGGCCGTTGTTGCCTTGCCCGCTGCCGTTGCGAACCGTGGAATCGCCGATGAGGAGCAGCGTAGTCATGTCAGTTTAGTTGCCGTAGGGCTTGCTGGCAGGGCGAATCGGGTCACGCGGGAGCGTGAAGTTCGCCATGGCATCCGGATGCGCGGGGTCGAACGCGGGCAAGCCATCGATTAAATGTTTTACCAGCGGAAGCTTTGCATCGCGAATGGCTTGCACGATGCATTTCGCGATTTCGTAGCTGCCGTAATCGTTGTGATGCGTTTTGTCGCCGGGGGCAAATGCCTTCGGCGCTTCTTGCGGACCCAGGGCTTCGTAGAACGGCTTGCTCATCGCGTTCAGATCGAGTAGCGGCACCTTCTCTTCGGCCGCAGCCTGTCGCACTGCTTCCGGAAAATCACCGAGCGTGTTCACGATGTGTCCCGCTTCGTCGAAGTTCAGCCTTTGCACGGGCGTGATCAGAACCGGTATCGCGCCGTGCTGGCGGGCTTCGGCGACAAAGAGCTTCAGGTCGGCCTTGTAAGTGGTGAAAGCCCCAGCGCGTTCGCGCGTATCTTTTTGATCGTTGTGGCCCATTTGGATCAGCAACCAATCCCCGGGCTGGATCACGCTCATGATCTTTGCAAGCCGGTTCGCGCCAAGAAAGCTGCGGAGCGATTCGCCGGATTCGCCGTGGTTTGCAATCGCGATATCGGGCTTGAAAAACCGCGTTACCATTTGGCCCCAGCTATTGAAAGGCTCGCTGCCCTGATCTGTGGATGTGGAATCGCCGGCGATGTATACGGTGGGGAGCCGGTCGGCTTGAGTCACTTCGATGCGGCGGAACGACGGATTTTGCCCGGAAAATTCAAGAGTGAGCTTGTCATCCCAGGCCCATGCTTCCGAGGTGAGTTCGCGATCTTTCAACTTGACCTGTGTGCCGCCTGCGATTTGCGGTCGGCGAGTATTCACAACGAAGCTGCGCGTTTCGAAGTTTCCGGGCGCGGTGTGAATCTGCTCCAGCATCAGGCGGCGTAACTCGGCCTTTACCGTGGTGATCGAGTCTTTCGTGGCATCGCCCAATTGGAGAGTCACGCGGTAATTACCCTCCTCCGGTACCGTAACCGAAACATAGAATGTGCCGCTCGCATCCACTGCTTCCGGATGATGATCGTTCAACACTATAGCGGTGAACGGTTCGGCTGCGCTTAGGAGAGAGCTAAGCGCGATGAGCGTGAGTAAGGTTCGCATTAGAAGTAAACTTTGAGTCCGAACTGCAGGTAACGCTGTTGGTTTAGGCGGATGTTGCTTTGCAAGCCGCCGCCGATCGCGTTGCCGGAATTGATGTTGTTGCGGATCTGGTAATACTTGAACCCATTGCTCGAGGGATCCAAGATGTTGAACGCCGTGGCTGGCGTGCTGACAAAGTGGGCGGGCAAGGGTGTGGTGTAGAAGTTGGCGGGCAGCGTGCCGCTTGCGTTCTGCTGAGAAAGGATCTGCTGCTGGAACGCGTCGAAGGCAGCGGCACCGCGCAAATCGCTGGTAGGGAAAGCGGTGGTGGGGTTAGCTGCCGCCCAGGCGTTGTAGACCGGCATCAGACTGGCTGCTGTCCAATTGAACGTGGGATAGTTGCCGAAGATATCCGTGCCTCCGCCTACGTTTGCCGCGGTGCGGAAGTTTGGATGATTCAGGGCATTCAGTGCGTCCACGCGTAACTGCACCCGGCGGCGTTCTCCCAGAGTGAAGTTCTTCTGAACTGATAAATCGAGCGTCTGAATGCTGGGCCCGGTAATTCCGCTGATGGTGCGGGGTGCGCTGCCCAATTTACCGGCTGGCGGAAGCTCAAATGCAGAGTAATTCACGTAAGGTGCGCACTGCGCACCTGTAGGACAACTGCGCTTCCAATCGGGATTGTGAAGCGGAACGCCGGGCACGATGTCCGGCCTGATTTCATGCGTGTGCGTTATATCGATGAAGTTGTCCGCTGCAATCGTTGGAGTGAATGGATAACCGGAGGTGAGGCGCTCCACACCGGAGATGTTCCAGTCTCCGAATGCGATCTGCAGCGGCTTCCATGCATGCGAGCCGAAGAGTTGGCCCTTGCCGAAGGGCAGATCGTAGACGGCGACCAGGTTCCACGCATAAGGGATATTGAACGTGGAAACCGAACGGTCGTTAGCCGCCGTAGCGCCAAAGCTGTACTGGCCGCCGCCCACACTGCCCGTGGTTAACGCCTGCTTATCGGGGCTGGCATCGGATGCGTTGTCGATGGATTTAGACCAGCGAAAATTTGAGTACATGGTCAGGTGCCGCGCCTGCCAGCGGTAACTGATCAGGGCGGAGTGGAAACTGCTGTTGCCGGAAGCGTCTAGAAAGGTGCTGATGTTGGAATACCCCAAGTACGGAGAATCGACAGAGTATAGGGGCACGGTCAAATTTCCGCCACTCACATTTTTGCGGCCCAGTGGATCGGGGACCGTGGTAGTGGCCTTCACGTTCAGGTTTTGCAATGAGGCCAGATAGCTGGCCGGAGGGTTGTTCAACACCACTGACGGCATATACAGATGTGTGCCCTTGCTGCCCGCGTAAAAAATTTCGAAGATGCCGTGACTGCCGAGCTGGCGCTGTAACGAGAGGCTCCAGTTCTGCAGATACGGGATAGAGGTTTCGCCGGAAAGAATGTTGCCGGGGAAGATCACGGCGTTGTCGTAAACCAAGCCGCTGGGGTTATCGGTAAGCCCTAGGACCTGGTTCACGGGAACATTCGGGACATAAGGCGGGTTGCTGGAAAGGCGTGTAACGGGAACGGCCGTGGTGCCATCGCCCACGGCAATGGGAGTGCTGATGGTCTGGCCCGCGGTCTCCCCGTAATTGGCCGCGCCCGATGTGAAATTCGGAACGGGGTTGCGGTTCTGGCCTGTGAGTGGTGAATGCGAAATGCCATAACCGCCGCGTAGCACCCACGAACTGAGCAGACGCAGTTTCGGTGTGTAGGCGAAGCCGAAACGCGGTTCAAAATTCAACCAGTGGATCGGCGTAAGGTACCGGGAGCGGTCGCCGTAGCCTGAGAACGCGAATGGAATCACTGTCCCTTGCGTCACCACTGGCAGACCGGTCGCCGCTGAAGCGGGCAGGCAATCGGGAAGCTGGCAAGGCGTGGCAAGCTGCATGGTTTTTGCTTGTGTTGGATCAAGAAAACCTTGCCGGTTATTCAGCTCCGTGCGAGGCAGTTGTAGCGAGTACCGCATGCCGATATTGAGCGTCAGGTTTTGCTTCGCACGCCAGTCATTTTGGACATAGCCGGCTGCCGCGCCCCACCGGTAATAGTAGGGTATGGCAGTGTTTGCCAGAACGATGGCTTGTGGCACACCAAACAGGAAACTGGCGACCGGGTTGCCGCCTACCGTCGCGATAGTGCCCGGTGCACCAGTCTGATTCGTCTGAATGTAGCGGAACTGGTAGTTGCCACCCGCTATGCTGTAGAGCGATTCGGCATTCAGGAGAGCGCGTGAAAGGTCCACGCCAAATTTCCAGGTGCTGGCGCCATGAGTCCAATAGACGTTGTCGGCGATTTGATACTGCTGTTCCAGGCTGTAGCCCAGCGTGGAAGGCTGTGCGCCTATGTTGGCGGGGCTGCTGCCGAGATCGAAAATATTAATGAGCGGCAGGCCGCCTTTGGTCTGTGTGGGCAAGCCATATTCACGGCTCAGGTTACGGCCGGAAATTACGTCAAACTCCGGCGAAAGCTGGCCGCTGAAATCCGCGCGGGTGTAAGCCAGGCGAAGTTCATTCACCACGCTGGGCGAAATGACTTGCGTGTCGCTTAACGTGTACTGCTTGCTCTTGCTGTAAGTACCGCTATTGCCGTTCGTGGGATACGCCGGGTCATTCGCGCTGATGCCGACGACAGGCGCGGTGGTGAAGCGGAAGCTTAGATGGTTATTAGCGCCGAAATTGTGATCCGTCTTGATGTTGTAGCGTGTGCTCTGGTTACTTAGGTACTGGTAAGTTACGTAATTCTGAATGACGCCATTACTGTCCAAAAAATAGGGCGTGTTCGATTTCGGGACTAAATTGAAGAGTTTGACCGCGGTAGGGTCCAGCATGGAGGGCGGAATCTTATTGCCTGGAAACTGCGGGTATGTGGAGCCGGGGGTAAGTGGCGCGATCACGAACTGGTTGCCTACTTGAGTAAACTGATTGTAGATGTTCGTGTTTGCGTTGGGCTGAAATGCGGTGGCGGGAAACTGGCTCAGCAGGGAGCGCGGCACGTAGGCGTTCTGCATATTTAAGAGCACAAGATTGCTGAAATCGCCAGAGCGCATGGCATCGGTGGGAACGGTGGCCAACTGTTGTTGCTTGTCGCTTTGATAGC
>JAABUK010011529.1_pt1 | contig 11482 bp, 14 predicted proteins | sample 5559141 | NCBI WGS metagenome assembly JAABUK01 (sample SAMN10711869, study PRJNA513367) | rock metagenome | isolation source: Antarctica rocks | place: Antarctica: Victoria Land, Pudding Butte nord | collected 2016-01-03 | reverse complement strand
GTGCCAATGCCCAGGTACCTTGCAGGTGCATCACAGGTGGTTGAGTTTCAGTCATAGCAGAGCCTGCCACAGTCTTGACTGTTGTTTTACGACGTCATAAGGACAGATAGCAGTCAGAATATTAACATTGTTGTGCAGACATGCACGCACCGCCACCTGATTTGGCAGGAGCAGCCTCAGCTGTTCCCACCAAGCCCCAGACAGACCCCATGTCCTTCCCGCCAGGTCTCATACCTCAGCTAGTGGCCGAGAAGCTGACGACCGACCCCCCCTACTCCCCCCTGAGCCCCCTTGACATTGACCAGGCTGGCTTGCCATCCACGTCAGAGCCAGACTCCTACCTGCAGTCTAGAATTGACAGATTCTATGCCGAGCTTCAGGTAATAGCAGCAGACGATTTTCTTGGTACGACTTTTATGGTGTTCATTGGTGTAAGGCTGCATTCTCTACTGATACAAAAGCTGAGACACTGTTGCTGCTTGGTGTGCTGCAGCCTGTGAATTAGATCACCAGCCCCTTGCACTCAGCTGCAGTCACCGTTGTCAACGTTTCTTGGTCAACCTTGTTGTTGAGCAACAATTGCACAGATTGTGAGCAGTCTCAAAAACCTGCATTACCTTATCACAGCCTGACTCTCGTGTTAGCCCTATGAGTTTAGCTGGAGTATGCTTCAATGTCATATCTCTACCTATCCATCCATTCCCTTGTTTGTTTGTTGGTCTAATGATTGATCATTTTACCATCCTGTTTCTATGTCTAGTTGTTTGTTTGTTCATCTTGACATGTCTTGACAGCATGGTGTGTGGTAGGATTGGCGACCAGGAGTGCAGCGCACTGATGGGGGCAAGCCCAGAAGGGCCCTCAAGGAGGAGCCGGACGAGGACAAGCCCCGCAAGCCATTTGACCCCAGGGCAGAAGTTCCAGTCATGCCTTCAGACGGCTCCTTTCAGGGATCAGGTGAAGCACCCCAATTGTGGTTGTCATGCCTGCAAATGCTGCATCTAGAGGCTGAGGAACGTGCATCTGTCGCAATCAGCGCTGCATATGACATCAGCTAGGATTGTTGGACATCTCTCAATTGCAATTCAGCTTGACACTATGTGCAACTGGATCCCAATGTCTGCATAGCCATCCTTGTGTGTTTGTACTGCCCCCCAACAGATGCAGTCATCATTATTACATGAGCAGCCCTGGGCAGCCCGGTATAATACTTGGCTTTGCATTGAATTGACGCCGAGAGGCGTAGTCTTCTTTTCTTTTCTACATGAGCAGCCAGTTGATGGTAGGTTTTGCACCTCACTGCAGGTGGCGGCGGTTTAGGGTTTGGGAACGCAGGTCTTGGCTTCCATGGTGCTGCTGAGGAGCAGCCTGCTAATGCATTTGACAGCTATAGGGAGCAACGCAGTGGCCGCTACAAATCGTCCCTCATCAAGCCCCCACCCACAAGTTTCTCTTGAATTGGATTTTGTAAACCGAACTTGACAATTTCTTGCCTATCGTCAGTTCAGTTGATACCAATATGGCGAAAGTGCGTCATGACGCTTAGTCACATCTGCTGGCTCCATGTGTAAGCTGGTTCCAGGCAAGGATCCGAGATTGCAAGAAATTGTGTATGAGCAGAAGTCTAGGGATTGCGCCTGAGTGTGCAGTGCATGGTGCAACACTTACGATTTAACGTGACCCTCCAGGAGCCAATTGTGCTGCTGCCTCATATGGTATCAGGCGTGCTCTTTGTTGTGCATCACAGCATGTGGCATGCAGCTGTGCTCAGTGTTGGGAAAGGAGTGCTGCTAATAATCTGATGATGGCCTCAACATATGAACAGCAGCATCCAGGTTCAGGTGCTGTTTCCTGATTTGCTTTAAAATTGAGAGCTCAAAATATGCCCTCAAGGATGCACTGACCTATTGAACCTGTTATTAAAAAGAGTCACAGCCATATGCAGAGTGCATTTATGCATCACTGTGAACCGGATTTTATGGCAATCTGGAATCCAATCTGTTTGCTTAAAGCTGTTCATTACATAGCTATCTTTTGGTCTGACCAACTGTATGACCAGGACAGACAGCAGGTTAAGGCTGCACTGCTGCCCCAGGACCCAGATATTTTGGTCTCCCACGCCGCACCTGTGAACATTGATGAGGTTTCTCCCCTCTCAGCCACTTGGACACTGATCAGGCTGGCTTGCCATCTCCATCAGAACTAGACTTTAACCTGCAGTCCATAGTTGACAGGTTCTACATGGCAGTTTCAGGCAAGAGGCACTACCCAAATTGATTGCAGTGTTTCAGCTGTCTGCAACACAACTTGTGACCTTCTCAAATCATGTTACCCAGGGATCGTGCATAGCTTTCATGTAGCTGGTGGCCATGTATACTGATCTATGCTGCTTGGCATTATACTACAATCTCTAACAATGTCACAAGACTGGTAGCTGGGCAAGCAGCGCATCAGTGTTTACAAGCCTGGTACCGGTACTGCCCGCAGAGAGGAGGCTGCTGAGGAAATGTCTTGCAAACCTTTCAAAACCAGGGCAAAGACTGTGCCCATGCTTTCTGATGGCTCTTTTGAAGGAAAAGGTAAGTATGAGGTCACCCTGTTGTGATTTGCGCAAGCTGCCCAGCCAGAAACTTCTGCCCAGCCAGAAACTTCTGTTGAAGGAGGTGGTGCTTGCACTATAGAAACGCAAGGTTTGGCTTCCAGACATTTTTTGGTCAGCAGCATGCCAAGGCCTTTCATAGCTACATGGAGCGGCAAAGCAGTCGTACAGATCATCTCTTGTGAAAACAACCTAAACCACCTGCCTGACTGGCAGCGCATATTCAGACAACTCTGATGATGTGTACAACTAGTAGGCCAGCAACTTGGAGTGAAGCCCAGCAGCAGGAGCAGACCAGCTGCACAGCAGGTGTCAGTTGAACACCTATAGGTTTGTAAGCCTGAAAGGGACCGGCTTCGGTCGAATGTCTGCTCAAGGCACGCTTGGGCGGTTACCGTGTGATGACGCAATAGCGCGTCGAAGCTGATCAAGCGGTCACCATATTACCTGGCTTCAAAATGTGTATGACGCTTGGAAAACTCACGTTTAGTTTCTGACTTTTGACGTTTGACTTTTCCAGTGGTTTCGGCCTAGGTGAGTACTTTTCACCAGATTAGGCTCTGAACTATGCACGGCGACCTGACGACGCATATTCTGCTGTTCAACGCGCAGTCCCACCGCCCGTGTTTGATCACATCTTTAGCGTCTAGTTGCTCTGGTCTGTCCAATCCTGGCTCACCTATCAATTGGGCTGTTCACCCATGAGAAAGTAACGCTCGCAACCTCAACTTTGCCAAGTGAGAATGCTGATGACTTGACCAGCACATACCAGTAGCATCCGTCAGGGTGAAGCTAGATGAACAATAGGCAACATGAGTTCAGAGTTGTCAGTTTTGAGGTGGTTGGACAAGATGGCAAGGGTGAAGTTGTGGCCAGCTTGTTACAGCAGGTTTGGTTTGCATTCTTGTTTATTGCTCTGCTGCTGCAAAGTCATTCTTGCACCTTGCTGGGAGCATGTGATCCACTGACATTTGGGAAAGCGTGCAGGCTGCAGCTAAGACTGCCAGCAGCCCTCGTGCTGGTCATGCTGACCAGCAGATGGTTTTCAAGCATCTGAACGGCACTGCCAAGCTGTTTGGAGGTTTGTGCTATGCAAAAGCCCGCGTTCTATGTCATGTCATGCTTAGATCTTAAGCTACCCTGTGTGTTCAGACGCTGATGTGGACGACCACAGACTGACAGCGTTGCAGGCCTTTTACGCTGCTACTGCAGTTCTTCCAAAGATCGAGTAAGCAGTGGCTGTGCTTCACGTGTGGATGGCGCAGGATGCCATGTTGTTCTGGCAATGTGATTGTCTCTGAGCATTCAGCATATGCACATTCAAGCACATAAGCGCTCACGCACATCCAATCGTCTGCAAAGTCCATGGCAAATGACTGCTAGTTTGCTTGGACAGCATGCAGAAAATGGTCAAGTCACTGTGCATTGTTGTGCACACTACTGCATAAATTTCATACATACCGTCACTGCCCTTATCTTGCATTTTGCAGGTCTGCAAAAGAGCTTTTGCAGCCCAGCATGCATGCTGATATTGAGCAGAAGGCTTTACAGTATCAAGCCAGCTTCAAGCGTGACCTAAAGAAAGAATACGAACTTTTGGATGACAAGATCGATGAACATCTGACTGATTACGCAAGCAAAGCAAAGCAGTATTCGTTCCGCCTCCCAGCGCTGCCACGTCTCCCCACACCCCAACAGCTTGCTGCAATTCTCATGGATTCAGCAGATGTGGAGTCAGGAGTGCTCTCAGATCTTGATGATGTCCAGCAACAGACGATACACGATTTGGTGTTAAAAATCGCGGATGGCTCTCAACATCCCATTGTGCTGGCCTTGACTCAAGACATGCAAGATGACGCTCTGTATGCCACAATGCTAACTGGGGACAAAGTGGAGCTGTCATGGAGAGCCCCTGCAAACTGGAAGGGATTCACAGAGGTTCTAGTGGTTCTGCGCAACCCCAAGGACGTTCTGGAGGCAGATAGTGTTGAGCCTATGCCCAGGGAGTACACTCTGCCAGCATCACTTAGCATTGAAGCAACACGCTCAGGGTCAGGTGGACAGAGTGCGTACTCTCTGGCATTTCAGCTCCTCATCACGATTGTGGATGGAGAGCCTGTCAAGGTATGAGTCATCACCTAAAGCAGCCATCAAGAGCAGAGGATGCCAACTTTGCAGGTGTTGCACTCTGCATCTGAGGCCGTAGAGTCAAGAGCCTGTACGAAAATTGGAACTGATGGTGTGAGCATGCCATTGACCACCATGACAGTTGCCCTGTTCTGAACCATAGCAGCGATGCTGCAAGCTTAGTGTGTGTTTCATCCTGAGTTGTGGCAGCAAAGCTAAAGGCATCCTTTTTTTGTGTAAGACTGCATGCGATGTGAGCATGTGTGCAGGTCATATTGCTCAAGAGGTCCCCTAGCCAAGCAAGCAAGCAGAGCTTGTACAAGCGGCTGTATGATGGCATGCTGAAGGAGCACCAAGTCCAGCTGGACACCAACTCCATTTGCAACTTCAATATCGGCCCAGCAGTTGGCAGTCCTGGCCAAATATTGAACTTGGTAAGTGCACCAGGAGAATGCCTATGTGGGAAGCCCAAACTTGGTCATTTATGTTGTCCAGCCTGCGCTGGACTAAATTGACAGGATAACACCAACTAGAATCCACTCGCTGCAGTCAACCTGTTCTTTGCCTTGCAGGACGTTGTGCAGGGTGCCATGCTAGAAGAGGTAGTGCTGGAGCGCTATCTGAAACTCATGTCAGTAGAGGAGTTCAGTGCATTTGGCAGTGAGGGAGCACGAGGCATCAAGATGCAATTCACAGTGAATCTGGCAGCACGAGCTGACAAGATTGGGCCTGAGCTTCTTCCAAAGCCTCAAGCTCGCCTCCAAGAGGTGTCAGAACTTGACGAACTGGAAGTTGCTGGTGTCCAGCCAAATCAAGAGGCTGTGGCTCAAGAAATCCTCAAGCGCATTCTGTTGATTACAGGTGAGTTCAACAAGCCCAGTGTGCAGCTTGCGTCTGACAACTGGGGGGTCTCTGTAAATTGCCGGTGTCATGCCATTTGCCTCTGCATCAAGCGACCTGTCCTTGATGTTGTCAACTAATTGCCAGGTCTGACATGTGTGCTGCAGCAGTGTTCTGCCTTCTGTCAGGCTTCTATTCTGCCTTTTGTTCAGGGTGTGCTGACCAGTTTGAAGGGGACCCTGCCTGGGTCAAGAAGAGCATTGCAGAGCTGCAAAAGCGATTCTGTCAAGGCTTGGCGTTCTTTGTGGTAGCTCCCACATTCCAGACGCTCCGACAGCAGACCCTTGAGCGCATTGTCAAAGCTGGCCTTGCAGAGGGGAGCTCTGAAGATGTTGTGAATCCATACAGTTGGGCATCCAAGGCAAGATTGGTGCATGTATTGCCCCACTGCCATGTCACCTGTTATTGAACTGTTGTATATTTGTGCAGCTGCAGTGTGGTATTGATTGTCTCATCACCTTCTTCTACAAGCCAGTTGCCTGTGCAGCCAACAACAGCAAGTTTGCTTCATGACACAAATCAATGATTTCAGCAGAGATGCAAAGGTACCATGATGAAATACCCGCTGTGCTAATGTACTCCAGCTGTTGTGCAGGAAGCATATGTGCGTTTCAGAGATCAGGTCAAGGACCCAAATAATGAGAACAAGCTTTTCGTGATGATAGTGGATGAGTGTCATGTTGGCATTACTGCCAATCAAGCCCATGACATGATTGTGAATGACTTCAGCTGGGACAATGGAGATGAGGCGCAGCGCTGCAAATGTGACAAGTCAGGAGTGCCGCATCCAAGCAGCGGCGAGCTTTTGCGTCAGGACAATCTTGTGACAATGCTTGTCAGCGCCACCCCTTACAATCTGCTGACGAGCAAGTCAAGATTGCCGCTCAAATACATCTTTTCTGACTCTAACAATGCTGCCTGCACAATTTTCCAGAAGGATCTGGCCACTGGTGACTGGCACAGCGGCAAGGGGAGATTGACAGCTCAGGAAGTAACGGGTCTGCAGCATCAGAAGGTATCATGGTCACACCTCTTCTCAGTGTCAAAACTCGCACATCAAGGGTCTTGAAGGCTCCCCACAAAGCTTGAGTCAGAAGTGCTCTTGTGTGACTGAGCACATCTTCAACTGACAAGCTCTCGGCCTTGAGTCTACTGTATATGCCTCTCAAAAGTCATATGCATGTAATGCAGTTGTTACAAGACCTTCACGTGGTGGACTGGGCAGCTTGTGAAAAGCCAGCAGCGCCGTATCGGCGTATCGAAGACTACATGACATCACCTTTGAAGCCAAAAAGCAACACGCATGGTATTATCAGTGATGCTGAGTTCTCAAAGATGAAGTCAATTGCTGACCGCTTCCTCAACCCCAGGTACATAACCTCCTCTACAGCCTGTCGGTCCCCAATGGTGAAATGTATGATTGGAAATCTCAGTGTTGCTGTGCTGCATTTCTGAGCATCTGTCATTATTTCTGTGGTAGACAGCATGCCAGTCAAGTGCTGCATCACCCTCATCAATTTGTGTTTCATGGCCAGTGCAAGCTGAGGCTGTTTTCTGGCTCTTTTGCAGCAAGCAGGGTAATACGGCTAGTAAGGACGGCAGAGTGCTGAATGTGAGTGACTACACCCTCATGGTCAGCTACGTGATGTCTCTGCAATATTATGCAATCTTTCGGTGCGCTGGACCTGACACTGATGGTCATCCTTTGGACCTTGCCATGGACGTTCATCAGGAGGAGTGCAGAAGAAGGGTGTGGGACACTGCTCGGATACATGCCTATACCAATAGCATTGATCAGATTCTAACACCCACACTTGGAGAGGACACTCACCCAGACCTATCACGTGTGGGGCGTGAGATCATTGAGAAGGCTGCAAACTCTCCTTGGATTGGAAAGATCCTGAGTGGTGAAGACCACAGCAGCATAGTTGACCAAGCAGCGTGGTCCGCTGAGCCAGACTTTGTCGACAGACTTAAGATTTGGTTTGCATACAAACTCCAAGGAGAGCAACAGCGCCACACAGCTGGGCATCATCTGGACGAGGACGACGAAGTCTTCAACGAGACAGACAGGGTTGTGGAAGCTGTCCTGCGCTTGCGCTTTGACAGCTCAAGTGCTGACAATCAGCACACTGAAGGTGAGCAAACCACAACACAATGCCGTCTGATGGTAATGGGTCATGATCTGTTGTGATGCTGGTCTGTGACCCTCCAATCTGCATGTTTGTCAACAGACTGGCTCATTCAAAGATGCCATGTAATACAGCTAACTGTATGGTGTACTGCTCTACTTCAAACCTATGGACTTGTGCATTTGCATGCACTGCAATATTCGATGCTCTGAGTTGTGTGATTGTCATTCAGATGCTCGGCAAGCTTGTAGCAAGGCAACAGGAAACATGGTGGTCATACGAGTGGCAAATGCTACCGTGGGTGGCGAGTTTGGTGCAATTTTGAATAAGGTCCTCTTGCACAACAGCACTGGTGGACAGCACACCGAGTGGATGACACCTCAGCAAAACAGCCAGGGTTGGCAGCGCTTTGAAGTAATCTCTGACATGGGCAGTACTGAGCAGCAGCAGCTAGCACAGAGAATATCTTCATGGGCATACACTAGGTGACTCAGTGTCATACTAATGTCGTCGTGCAGCACTTGTTTAAGGCAGTTTGACATGCCTATCCAGACACAAATACACCGGAGCCCTGATGCACTTGTTTCTGCTTTGTACTCGACTCTTGATGCCTGCTTTCCTGCTGGTCATGTTTTGCTGAAGTTACTGTGCTCATTTGTGTGCATGAGCAAGGTCTTGACACTGTGTAATCTAACTCAGCATCTGCTGGTGCTGCGGCAATCTGAACATCTGGACTGAGCTTTCAAAGCTGTTGCAGGGATTTGCCTTCTCAGCACCCAGCTCTTTCAGAGACTGGCTACAAAGCCTGGCTCGCAGAAGCACGTCTTGACGCTAGTCTCCGCTCATACCGAGACTACAAGAGTCAGACTATGGGAAGCAGGGGTGCTTTGCAGTACAGTGACTTGCATGGGCTGCCATGCATTCTGATCCTATGTGAAAAGGGCCGCATGGGCGACACTTTTCCGGAGACCTTCTGCTGCTTAGATTTGCGCATTCGCACTGCGGTTCAGCTCAGTACATTTGTCCAGGAGTTTGGACGATTGTGCAGATACCCATCTGTGGTATCAGCACCTGAAAGTGCTTTCTTCAGCCTGGACCCAGCAGTACAGCATGACCCAGAGATGCAGCGTCAACGTATTCACATGCTCCAACAAGCATTATGCTATGCTCACTCGACGACTCAGGCACAGCAGCCCTTGACCATGACAGACCTGCTTGGTGAGCACTCTTGCCATTTGAGCTTGATAGGGAATTACAACAAGGCAACATTGATCGAGGCATTTTGTGTCTTATCCACCAGATGTGTCAACCCATACAAGACACCAGGATTGTGGTGTGTCAGGCTTGCCAAAGAAGCTGTCAGCACCACACACCATGCAACATAGCATGCACAACTTACGGATGTGGCATGCAGGCGCTGACATAACAGTGGAAGAGTGGCAGCTGCGAGCTGAAGCCTTAGCGCTAGCTGATACTTCAGTTTTCAGAAAGCTGCAGCGCAGCCTGAATGCTTTCGGCCATTCAAATGCTGGCCAACAGTTGCAGCATCTGCGAGATGCTCAACAGTCTCTTGAGGGTGTGACGAGACTGCCAGGCACTGGTGCAGCAGTACAGCTTCGTACCCAAGAGCTTCTGCCTGCATTACTGCAGCGCATCGAGTCTGAGCTTGGCACACAGACAAACCGCAAAGAGCTGTGGAAGTTGCTGCAACAGTCAATCTCTGGTTTGGCAGAATGGCGTCAAGCAGTCTTGTTTGCATGGGATGGCCTTGGTTGTCCAAACAGCGATGCCTCTGCTGCCCAAATGAGCAAAGCAGTGCGTCTCTTTGTTGATGGCCAGTATGTTGTGGATGCCTTAGATAGCACAGATCTGGTCTGCCAGTTCCTGCAGAAAGACAGCATGCTAGCAAAAGCCATTGCAGCATCACCTATTGGCCAGATTAGCTTGTCCAGGTAGAGACTCATTCTCAAAAAGCTCTTGTAATTGGCTCACTTGCTGTTTGCTCACTACTAGACTGCTCAATTGTCACAAGGTGGGTTTGAGATGCTGGCTGCAAATGTTCAAATGCTGATATGCATCAGCTCATGTGCATTGCACTTGTCTCATTGACACTGCTGTTGCTTGCATGTACACATGCCAAGCTCAGCGGGAGTTTGGACTGTTAACATCAATCCTGTATGCTTTGATTCAGGTACAAGTATGACTTGCCGTATGCATTGGTAACAGAGAAGGCGTCAGAGCAGATTGCAAGAGCAAGAGCAGTGACAGTGAAGCATTGGCTCAATGAGGCTGGGTCTGACATGTATGCAGAGGAAATAGTGGACAACTTTGCTAATGTGAGTTGACATGCAATGTCTAAGCTTAAAGCATGCTTACATTTCAAGAGTTATGATTCAATGCTAGCATGCCTGGCATATCCTTTTGCAACGTAGCAACTTTCCTGTAGGTGACAGCTCTGATGCTTACTCTTCATGTCTTAGAATGGCACATGCCTCTCTTGCAAAGTAGGACCTTTGCTGTGTGCTGTGTCGCAGCTCTCATGCTTTGTGTCATGAGACGAGAGGCTCACGCCTTTGCTGTGTGCAGGCGGGGTCTATGGACAAGTTCATGCGCAAGATTAGACCCAGCGCTGCACTAAAAGGTGCCCATCTGAAGGATGTGCGGCGCCATTTCAAGCCAACTGATCTCAGCTACGACAATGTGGCAGTCCACCAGACCCATGAGCAAAGGCTGCTTCTCAAAGCGGAGCCTCAGGTTGGAAAAACAGGTATGTCACTATAAGTATAGAAGCCATGCAATAAACTTGACTCAAGCAGTTACCTGCAGCACATTGATACATGCTGTGCTTTTGGTGCCTCACCAATTTAGCAGGCTAGAGGTATCATGTGACACAGGATGAGTCCAGTTGGTCTGCGTAGGAGCGTACATTGCCACTTTGATCAAGCTGAACCAGATTCTGAGGCCACTACAAATGCCATCCCCAGCACCACCTTCCCTGGTGGCACAGCAATGGAAGCAAGACTGGGACCCTGCGCGATGGCGATGGTCTTACTTCATGGATCTGACAGACAACATGTCTGATTACGGTTCACTCAAAGCATCCAAGTATGCTATCAAGGTAAACAGAGCAAAATAGCATTTGGCACTCAGGTTTTTGCCTTGCACATGGAGCTGCAACAGTCTAAGGCTGATTGTGAAAGCAGCTGACGTTCTTTTGGATATAGACTGAGGATTGGCCTACCTGACAAGGCCAGATAGCAGGTTGCTGCTGTGTCGTATGTTTGACAGATTGGCTCAACCGCACATCGATATGGCCCATACCTGCGCTACATTGTTGCTGGCAGATTACAGCTGACCTTGCTATTGTCAAAATCTTTGACGCTGGATCTATGATGCATGTTTTGTCTGCAGCCAAATCCAAATCCTGTATAACATTTGGTGCATTATCAGCTGAACTCCTTCTCCCTGCAGCTACTGACTAGTTGCTTTTGTGCTGCTGTGACCCCTTGCTGACGAGCTGGAACTGTCAAAGTGGCTGGACAAGGCAGCTGCTGACTCTGAAGATACATCTGCCGGCACCTGCAGTGTAATTGCTTATACAGCGTGCTGCATGCAGGTGATCTTACAGCGCGTCTGCCTCCTGGCCAAGGCAGTGTCTGTTCAGCCTGGCCATGGCTGGTTGCAGCAGTATGTGAATATGCTGCTCAGTCCTGAAGGGGAGTAT
>JAABUK010010667.1_pt1 | contig 11482 bp, 11 predicted proteins | sample 5559141 | NCBI WGS metagenome assembly JAABUK01 (sample SAMN10711869, study PRJNA513367) | rock metagenome | isolation source: Antarctica rocks | place: Antarctica: Victoria Land, Pudding Butte nord | collected 2016-01-03 | reverse complement strand
AACAAGAGCGTCGCCATCGGCGCGTCCTCCCCCGTGAAGGTCAGTCCTTCCTTGACGAACTCGACGCGGATGCCACGCCCGGTGAGCGCGCGGACGATCTGGCGAAGATCATCTAGGTTGCGGGCGAGGCGGTCCATGCTGTGCACGACGACGGTGTCCCCCTCGCGCGCGAAGCGGAGCAACGCATCCAGTTGGGGGCGCGCGACATCCTTGCCCGACGCTTTATCGGTGAAAGTGCGGTCCACGGGAGTCTGTTCAAGCTGGCGGTCCGGGTTCTGGTCGAGGGAGCTGACGCGGATATAGCCGATCCGTTGTCCATTCATGATACTACGTCCTCCATCTGTCAAGATAGAGTCTAAAATGTCTGGGTACAGTTGTCAAGAAACAAACGAAACGATGCCAAACTGACGTTCAAGGTGGCAGCCACCTGACATCAGGCTGGGGTAGACTCCAGCCGGATAGATTCCGGCGCATTGTTCGATGCGCCAAAGGACGCGACGGCCGTCGCGTCCACTCTATTCCCTTTCGCCGCTCGCCCCCCACATCGGCGGCGAACACGGGCGCGTAGAGCACAAGCGGGGTGGGAGAATCAGGGCAACCGCAGGCGCTCACCGGCCCGCGCCAGCGCGAAGAAGTTGCGCAGGACGGTCGCGCCGTCCGGCTGTGCGGCGCTGTAGCGCTCCGGATGGAACTGCACGCCGAACACCGGCCGATCCAATCGCTCGATCACTTGGATCGGCGACCACGGTGAATGGGCGCGCGTGGCGAATCCTTGAGGCACATCCTCCAACTGCCAGTAGTGCGACTGGAAGAAGGCGGCGGTCGGGTCCAAGCACCGGAAGAGCGGGCAGCACGGGTCCACCGCGACGGGCAGAAAGCCGCGCTCCTTCCGCCGTCCGGGGGCGAAACGCGGGTCGGGATCGGCCTCCCCTGCTTGCAAAGGGCCGAGCGGGCCCCACGGCGCGCCATGGGCAAAGCCGATCAACTGGTGCCCGGCGCAGATGCCCAGGATCGGCACGGGCGCGGCGCGGATAGTGGCCAGGAGCCCGTCCAAGGACGAGAAGTCGTACTCCGCCCAGTCGGTGATGTTGCCGCCGATCACCAACGCCGCCGGCGTCATGCGCTCGACCTGCGCGGGGGAGACCTCGGCGAAGGGCAGCGAGAGGCACGGCCCCCTGGCCGCCGCCGCGAGGCGGGCCTGTGCCGCTTCGATCTTAGCCTGGTGGGCCGGGCCGGTTTCGGGGTGTGCGCGCACCCTGTCGTGCTCGGTATCAACGTACACGACGGTCATGGGTGGGATGACTTGCCACATCCCTGTCAGAGTTTCTTCGCATACTCCCAGTTTTCTTCCTTCAGGCTCGGATTCGTACCGAGGTAGGCATGGTTGGACATGTCGGCGGTGTAGCGGCTGGCCGGGGGCGTCCGGCCGAGTGCCTCGGCCATGCTCCGGATATGATGCGGGCCGGCGCCACAGCAGACGCCGAGATAGCGGACACCTAACTCCCAGGCTTCCCGCGCGAAGTCCGCGATCTCGTACCGGGTGCAGGTGAAGGGGTCCAGCGCGGTGGGGAACGGCCGTCCGCCCGGCGCCGCCGGAGTGGCAGGATCACGAAGCGATTGGAACGAGGGCTCCTGTTCATCCGTCCGGTACGGCACGGGAAGCGCCGCGACGTACCCGGAGACTACCGCCCGGATCTCCTTGAGCAACGGGAGCATCGTCTGCGGCCCGCGGCTGCAGTTCAGTCCGACGACATCCGCGCCCCGCTCCTCCAGTCGCCGACATGCTTCCGCCGGTGACCATCCCTCGCGCGTCTCGGGCTGTTGGTGGGCGACGAGCGTGATCACGGCCGGTTTCCCGGCCTGCTTGATGACATCGAGCGCGATGAGCGCTTCCTCGCCCCACGAGAACGTCTCGCCGATGATGAAATCGGCCCCCGCGTCGACCGCCCAGCCGACCTGTTCCTCGAACATCGCCCGTACGGTCCGCCGCGAAGCGTCGTCCCCGACGAAGACGTTGGTGTTGCAGATGTCGCCGGCGAAGAGCGCGCCGCTCTCCAGCGCGACTGTCTTGGCGATTGCGAGGGCTTGCCGATTCATCTCCTCGAGCAGATGTTCCTTGCCGATCAACCGGAGTTTCTCCCGATGCGCGTAGTAGGTGAAGGCCTCGACCACGTCCGAACCGGCGTGGACGAACTCACGATGGAGTTGCGCGACGAGCTCCGGGTGCTCGAGGACCACCTCGGGAACAAAGGCTCCGGCTTGCAAGTACCCACGCCGCTCGAACTCGAAGAGATAACCCTCGGCACAGATTACCGGCCCGGCCTTCAGTCGCTCCAGGAGGCCAATCCTGCGGGTAGAAGCGTCATCGTGCATCTGCAATCTCCTTCAGAAATGGTTCGTCGCGGCGACCGACCGCCCACGCGGTCAGCGTTGATGGATCACGGCCTCGTTGCGGAAGACCGGCGGGAACGTCGGGTCGGTGAGTGCCGGTCGGTCCGCCCGGAACGGCGCGATCGGATACTCCGTGCGGCCATCGAGGGCCAGCTGACTGAGGATGCGACCGATGAGCGTCGCGAACTTGAAGGCATGGCCGGCGTCGACAGCGACGGTGATCTGCGGATAGCCGGGTGCGGCGTCGATGACGAAGTGCCGATCGGGGGGCATCGTGTAGAGGCAGGTCTTGGTGTACAGCTCCGGGCCGAGAAACTGCGGGATATGCGACTCCAGGAAGCGGATGAGCCGCGCGTGGGTTCGCGGGTTCGGCTCGAACGTCCGCGTCTCCGCCGTCACCTCATCGCCACCGACATCCTGGCCCGCCTTCGTGGCGACTTCCCCATAGATGGGGAATCCGTAGAACTCTTCCGGCGCCCGCCAGATCCAGATCGGGAACCGGTCGGGGGTGAAGTCGCGCAGATGTGGAGTGGCGAAATAGGTGATCTGTTCCTGTGTGACGGTGAGCGGCCAGTGGATGCCGATGCTGCCGAGGAGGGTGCTCGTCCAGGCGCCGGCGGCGATGATCAGATGCCCGGCGGTGAACACGCCCTCATCGGTGATTACCTCGACCGCCCCCGCGCGCGGCCGGATCGCGCGCACGGGAAGATGCTCGCGGATCGTCGCCCCGTGACGGCGCGCGAGCGCGACATGAACCGCGTTGGCCTTGCGGGCGTCCACGATGCCGCTGTCGGCCTGATACAGTCCGCGGGCGGCGCCCGGCAGCCGGAATTGCGGCCACCGATCCATGATCTCTCGGGCGCTCAACTCGTCGTAGGGGATGTCGTGCGCCGCCATCGTCGCGGCGCAGTGCGACAAGTCTTTCGGTCCCGTTGCCCCGATCATCTCCAGGTCCAACCCGCCGGTCTTGAAGAGGACCTGCAGTCCGGCCTCCGCTTCGAGCTGACCCCACAGGTCGTAGGCGGATGTGGCAAGGGTGGTGTAGTGCGAATCGTGATACGAGAGGCGGATGATCCGGGAGTGATCCTGCGAGCTGCCGCGATCATGCCCAAGGTGGAATTGCTCGATGGCCAGGACATTGGCGCCAGCCCGCTGCGCCAACCAGTAGGCGGCAGCGCTGCCAATCCCGCCGCAACCGATGACGATGACCTCGTACGTGCGTCGCATCCTGGCATACCTCCGTGTCCAACCGTTGCCATCCACCGTCCTCGTCGCCATAGCCTGATAACGCGACTCGCGCTCATCCGCCGCGCGTCACGGGAGAATGGCTCTACGCTAAAGCAAATGCTCCATAAAATCAAGTCAATGCAACGTTATGATTCATCGCGCAGTCGGCGCGTCAAGTCACGAATATCGCGTGCGGAAGGGAGCGCCTCGATCGTCGCGAGCAACTCCTCCGCGCGCCGCGCGCCAAGGACGGGTGTAACGAGCCAGTGATACTTCTCCGTACGTTCAGCATCAGTGAGGGGCACGTCAGGATCGCCATGCGCCGCGATGAGGCCGGAACGGGCACATCGCCCATCGGTGGTCTCCACCTCCACCCAAGCGAGCGCCCGATCGGGAAAGGCAGCTTCGATGCCCGGATCATGCACCATCTCCACGCGAGCCGCGAGTGCGCGACGGTCGGGATCCGCCAGGGCCGACTCCCGCACCTGGTCCGGTCCGACGGCGCCATCGATCAACGCACAGGCAACCGGCCACGGAAGGCTGAACTGCGCCTCCTCCGTCGAACGGGGGGCGGCGTTTCGCAGATGCAACGCCGCCTCAAAGGTATGGACACGCACACACGCGATGTCCGCATAGGCGACGCCAAGTTGCCGAGCGGCAGCGCGCGCCCCGTCAACCGCCGGTTGTGCCCAGCGACAGCAGGCGTGCGGCTTGAAATAGAGCTGCATGATCAGCCATTCCCGTCCGAGATCATCGAGGGGTATGTTCGCCCCATCGGTCGTATCGAAGAGGCTCGGGATCCCGGTGCAGTCGCGGGCGGCAAGTTCGGCGGAGGCAAGGCCGACCATCGCACCCCAGCCGATGCCGTCCTTGAGCATGCTCGGATGATCGACCGAGCGCATCTCGGGTGTCATGCACGCGTGGAACTCGCCGACGCCCATCGCGTGCCAGATCTGCTCCGATGTACAGCCGAGCAATCGAGCCGCGCCAGCGGCCGCACCAACCGGTCCCCATGATCCCGTGCCATGATAAAAGCCGTAGAACGCGTGCAGGATATGACCGGCCCGCATCGCGACCTCGTACGCAGCGACAAGCGCCGTCAGGAATGCCCGTCCGCTCGCGCCAACGTGCTCGGCTGCCGCGAGGATACCGGGAAAGACCACCGCACCGGGATGGCCTTTCAGCGGGCGATAGCCGTCGTCGATGTCGAGTGCGGAGGCGGCATAGCCGTTTGCCAGCGCAGCCCCCACCGCTGATGCAGTGAGCGATGAGCCGATAATTGTCGCATCGCCGCTCCCATGGGTATGCCGCGCGTACGCGGCGAAAATTTGCGCCACGCGGGTGCGACTGCCGCCAATCGCACAGCCGCAAAGGTCGAGCAGAGTGCGGATCGCCTGATCCTGCACCGGAGCGGGGAGATCCTCCCAGCGCAGCTCGGAGACGAAATCCGCCACGCGGCGCGTGCGCGGCCCCTGCACAACGAGGTGGTCTTCCGACCGAAGGCGGCGAGCCGCGCCAAACGAATCGTCATGGCGTCGCTGAATCACTTGATCCACCTTTTCCTCAGGTACGAATCATATGAATGATGAGACAAACGTTCGCGATTGTCAAGAAACGGGGACGGACATCCCGTCTTGACGCAGTCGCCGTGCCGGCCGGTGTGGACCCCGCAATGATTCACACGATCATCGTTCCCTGATGTGACAAGCAAAAGCGGCACACGGTTTCGCGAGTCGATCTCTGAGATGGCGCGGAGCCGCCCGCCTGTCCCCCTCGCTATTGCTGCCTTTCGACGGATGTCCGGATGCCGGACCTGGCCCCCTTGACAGGGAATTCACCCGACCGTACTATACGAACGATTGCGCAGTAACATAAGGAAGAATCATATGCTTCATGCTGTGGGTCATGACTTCCTCACGCGCATGGCGACCGCGCAGCCGACACTGACGCCGAAGATGACCCGGCTGGCGGCCTTCGTGAGCGACAACTATGTGCGGGTGGCATTCATGAGCACCCGCGAACTGGCCGCCGCCGTCGGCGTCAGTCTGGCCACCGTGGTGCGGTTCCCGGCGGCGCTCGGCTACCAGAACTTCGACGCCCTGCGGTCCAGCATCCAGGATCGGGTGAACTTTGACCTGACCGGGGTCGAGCGTCTCCAGCAGTTGCCCACGGCCAATCGCTCGCCGGCGGCCCTGTTGCGTCGCATCATCGATGCGGACTGCGAGAGCCTGCGCGCGCTGGCGCAAACGTTCTCGGAGCCGCAGATCGAACGCTTCACCAATGCCGTGCTCGCCGCCGAGCGCGTCACCATTCTCGGCTTCCGCTATGTCAGCCCGCTGGCGACCTACTTCGGGTATTCGCTCAGCAAGATCAAACCCAACGTCCAATCGTACACGCAGGCCGACTCATCGCTGTACGACCGCGTGCGCCTGATGGACGCTGGCGACCTTCTGATCGTCATCGCCTTCGCGCGCTACCCGGCGGAGATGGTGGCCCTCGCGCGCTATGCCCACCGTCTGGGGGTCCGGCTGCTCGCCATCACCGACAGTCCGCTCTCGCCGCTCTTGCCGCTCGCCGAGGTGTCGCTCTTCGCCAAGGCCAGCATGCTCGACTTTGTCGGTTCCCTCGCCGCGCCCGCCGCGCTGATCAATTGCATTGTCTCGGAACTCGGCGTGCGGCTGGGGGAGGAAGCGCGGGCCCGCCTACAGCTCCTGGAGGACGCCGCTCGCGAGGCCGGTATCTATGTGCCCGGAGGTGGCATGCTGCTGGGGGAGGGGACCTTGCTCGCCTGGGAAGATCGCCAGTCTGACGCGGTGTCGCCGCAGCGGGGGAGGAGCCAGTGATTACGCTCGAGGGAGTTTCCAAGCTGTTCACCTCCCACGGTCAGACGGTGCGTGCGGTGGATGATGTTAGCCTGACGGTGGGGGAGGGCGAACTCTATGTGCTGATCGGCCCGTCCGGCTCGGGCAAGACGACGACGATGCGGATGATCAACTGCCTGGAGACGCCGACGACGGGGCGTATCGTCGTCAATGGGCGCGATATTCGCTCCCTGAATGTCGTGGAGTTGCGGCGTAGCATTGGCTACGTGATCCAGCAGGGCGGGCTGTTCCCCCATTTCACCGTCGCCGATAACGTGGCGGTCGTCCCGCGTCTGCTCGGCTGGCCGCGCGAGAAGCGGCGTCAGCGCGCCGAAGAGTTACTCGCGCTCGTCGGTCTCGCCCCGGATCGCTTCGCCGATCGCTACCCGCGCCAGCTCTCCGGTGGCCAGCAGCAGCGCGTCGGTGTGGCGCGGGCGCTGGCCGCCGACCCGCCAATTATCCTGATGGACGAGCCGTTCGGCGCGGTTGATCCGATCACGCGCAAGCAGCTGCAGCGCGAGCTGCGCCGAATCCAGGCGGCGGTGCATAAGACGATCGTCTTCGTCACGCACGACATCAGCGAGGCCTTCCTGCTGGGCGACCGGATCGTCCTGATGGCGGACGGGCGCGTCGTCCAGAACAGCACACCCGCCGATCTGCTTCGTCGCCCGGTCGATGCGTTCGTCACGGCGTTTATCGGTGAGGATCGTGGCCTGCGGGCCTTACAATTCACCACCTTGGCCGAGCTGGCTGCGCCAGCGCCGGGCGATGTCCCGGCGGGTGGCCTCGTCCTCCCCGGCACGCTCCCGGTCCTTGAGGGAGCACGGCGGTTGGGCCAGCAGGGATGCGCGGGGGAGGATGGCTTCTGGATCGGCGACGATACCGGGCGGCCGACCGGCTATCTGGCCTACCGGCGGCTGGCCCAGCTGCTGGGTGAGACGATCAGCATTGACACGATCGCCGAGCAGGAACAGGAAGCGGTGTCCGATGCACTATCTCATTAACCACCCGGATCGCGTGCTGGGATTGACAGCCGAGCACCTCCGGATCGTGCTGATCAGCATCGTGGTGGCGATGCTGATCGGCATCCCGGTCGGCATCCTGGTGACGCGGCTGCGCTGGCTGGAGGGGCCGGTCAATACGACAACCAGCATGCTGTACACGGTACCGAGCCTGGCGCTCTTCGCGATCCTGATCCCCTTTACCGGCCTCGGCGCCTCAACCGCGATCATCGCGCTCATCCTCTACTCCCTGCTGGCAATCGTCCGCAACACGGTCGCCGGGCTTGATGCCGTCAGCCCGGCGACGCTCGACGCGGCGCGCGGCATGGGCATGACGTCCACCCAGCGATTGCTGCTGGTGGAACTGCCGCTCGCGCTGCCGATCATCCTGGCCGGTGTGCGCGTGGCGACCGTCGCGGCAATCGGCATCGCGACGGTCGCCGTGCTGGTGGGCGCGGGTGGCCTCGGCCGCCTGATCTTTGACGGCATTCGGACGCTGGACGGTGATCGCATCGTCGCGGGTGCGCTGACAACCTCGTTACTCGCACTGGCGGCAGATTGGGGCCTGACGCGGCTCGGCGATGCCCTGCGCCGCGACGTTGGGCCGGTCGGCGCGGGGAGGTAACAGCGACAATGCACAACCCCTTGATGTTCATCACCTATATCCGCGAGCATCGGGAGACCTTCGTCCGGTTACTCTCCCAGCACATCCAGTTAACGCTGCTCTCGGTGCTGCTCGGCGTCCTGATTGCGCTGCCACTGGCGGTGCTGGCCACGCGCGTCGCAGCGGTGGCCAAACCGATGACCTGGTTGGCCGGGGTGGGGCAGACGATTCCAAGCCTGGCCGTCCTCGGCTTGACCCTGCCGGTGCTGGGGATTGGCTTCCGGCCGTCCCTCTTCGCGCTGACGATCCGGGCGATCCTGCCGATCTTCCTGAACGCCTACGTGGGGCTGCGCAGCGTCGATCGCGCGGTAATAGATGCGGCGCGCGGCATGGGGGCCAGCGATGCCCAACTGCTGCTGCAGGTCGAACTGCCGCTTGCCAGCCCGGTGCTCTTCGCCGGGATACAGACCGCCACCGTCCAGAATATCGGCATCGCGACCCTGGCGGCGTTCATTGGCGGCGGCGGGCTGGGCGATCTGATCCTGCAAGGGCTTGCGACGGTAGATACCCCGGTCCTCCTTGCCGGGGCGGTACCCGTCGCGCTGCTCGCGATGACGGCAGAGATCGGGATGGGTCGTCTGCGCCGCCTGATCGTGCCGACCGGTCTGCGGGTCGAGGTGGCGCGCTAGCTGCCGGTCTTGTGGCCAGGTGGGGAAAGGGGGAGAAGAGACGTGGAGATGGTCCACGGCGACACGGGACTGATTGCCGCTGCATGTATCACAAAAGGAGTATCTGACATGACAAAGAGGCGCAACATGCTCTCGATGACCGGGGGGAGCCGCCGCCCGTGGCTCCTCATGGTCGCTGCCGCCCTGCTCATGCTCGCGACGGCCTGTGGGGGGTCGGGGTCGGGTGGCGGGAAGTCGAAGGTGATCATCGGCTCCAAGGACTTCACCGAGAATATTCTCGTGAGCGAGATGAACGCGCTCCTCCTGGAGGACGCGGGGTATCCGGTTGAGCGGAAACTGAATCTCGGCGGCACTGCGGTCGTCAATCAGGCGCTGGTCAGTGGCGACATCAACACCTACACCGAATACACCGGCACCGGCCTCACGGCCATTCTTAAGCTGCCGGTGCAGACCGACCCGCAGCAGGTGTATACCACCGTGAAGGGGGAGTACGAGAAGCAGTTCAAGGTCACCTGGCTCAACCCATTGGGCTTCAACAACACCTACGCCCTGGCCATGCGCAAGGACCAGGCGACCCAACTCGGCGTGAAGACCATCTCTGATTTGAAGGGGAAGTCCGATTCGCTCACCTTCGGCGCCACCCAGGAGTTCCTCACCCGGCCTGATGGCATGCCAGGGCTGACGAAGGCGTACGACCTGAAGTTCAAGGATCCGAAGGGCATGGATTCAGGGCTCACCTATCAGGCGCTGGCCTCGAAGCAGGTTGACGTGATCTCTGCCTTCGCGACCGATGGGCGCATCCCGGCGCTGAATCTGGTCATATTGCAGGACGACCTGCACTTCTTCCCACCCTACTTCGCCGCCTCGGTGGTCCGCCAGGACCTGCTCACCAAGGACCCGAAGATCGCCGACGTGCTCAATAAACTGGGAGGCAAGATCAATGACCAGACGATGGCCGGCTTGAACCTGCAGGTCGATCAGGATAAGAAGGACCCGCGCGACGTGGCCCGGGCCTTCCTCAAGCAGCAGGGGCTGATCAAGTAGCGCTCAGAACGGTCCGTGAGTTCGAGGAATGCCCCGCCATCAGGTGCGCTACTGGTTGGAAGCGAACGTGCCGCGCACGAAGCTCGAAACATTGGATGAGAAGCGCGCGTGGCACCGGATGCTGTACGACGCGGGCTACTGCGGAACGGGGCGGCCGGAGGAGTACGGCGGCCAACCAGCGCGGCCGATGGAGCAGGCGATCATCGCCGAGGAGATGGCGCGGGCAAATGCCCCGACGGGGTTGGATCACCTGGGCATCGATATCTACGTCGCGATTGACGAAACGTAAATAAAAGTACGCTAAGGGCCAGGCACCAGCGAGAGCGGCGGTGCTGGCTACGACGAACTGTCCGATTGGGGTAGACTCTACCCTGACATCTCAGTGCAGGTAAACGGTCATGACGATTGGCCTCGCGCTGTCGGTTGACTCTGAGCGTACTTTGATTGACGTTTCGTCAATCGACCCCTGCTATGGCGCCTGAACGGCGAGAGTCGAGCTAAAAGAGGCGGGGAATGGGCGACGCACTCACACCCTCCTGCGCATGTCGCACGGCACCACAGCTACCGGCATCGACCACGCTGCTACATGCCACCCGGGTATTGATCCGGGTATTGAAATAACACGTGATCGCGATCGTCGCGGATACTCACGATGGTCTTGCCGACGAACTCCATGGTGCACCAATGCACCTCCACGAGCCCCGTATGCGGGAACAAATTATCAAGACGCAACTGCATGGCATCGGCGGACGGTGCCGGGGGCGACGCGAGAGACATATCGTATCTGTACGTTGTTTGTTTGTTATATGTAACAGTCTCCTTGATCTCGCAGGGACCGGCGTAGCGGCTGTACGTCTGCAGTCTGTTCACCTGCGCGATATGGCGTCTGCGTTGCCAGCGTACGAGGATGACACCCACTACCGCCATAATCACGAGCGAAATACACAATTGGGATAGGTTTACTGTGTACCGCTTCCGCACCCACAAGGGCACGAGGATCTCTGACATAAAAAGGATGACAACCGCCGAGAAATAGATTCCATAGAACCTATTCTGCGCGAAGAGCGGAATCTCGCGGAGCGTCGTGCGCATCTCGTCCGTCATCGGCAGGGTGGAAAAGCCTTCTCGTTCCTTGCGTTCCGCCGCACTCAGGGGCGGGCGCCGGGCCTCGGTATAGCGGGCTCGCACCTGCGCCCACGCGGCCTCCTGTGCCGCTTTCGAGCGATCTGGTGATCCCACCGGGTCATCGACAGAGGGCAAGGATTCTTCGGTCACAGGGTCCCCCGAGGACGAACGGGCATCGACAGCAAACGGTGCACGGATCATAGCACAACGGAAGAGCACACCACGCGCACCCGCGTCGCGACGGGTGCGTGGTGCAGTATCCCGGGCTTCCCCGGGCTTCGTTTGCTGACCCGGCGGTGCAACGGCGAGGGGAAGGAGCGATCCACCGGTTGTCGTCGCAACCGCCTTCGTCAGGCAGTCGAGGATTCCCACGGGGCGCTGCGCTTGCCGTGCCCCTCCTTGCGTGTCTGCCACCTTATACTCTTTCACGATAGAGATGACGTGATGGTGTTGACCCCTTTGCGCCACCACGGATAGTTCGTCATGCGGATCACAACCTTTGGATGGTTCCATAATCGCTGCAACTCTGCCGTGAGGACG
>JAABUK010011528.1_pt1 | contig 11483 bp, 10 predicted proteins | sample 5559141 | NCBI WGS metagenome assembly JAABUK01 (sample SAMN10711869, study PRJNA513367) | rock metagenome | isolation source: Antarctica rocks | place: Antarctica: Victoria Land, Pudding Butte nord | collected 2016-01-03 | reverse complement strand
CGCCCCCCAGCAAGACCCCATTACAAATCTTCAAAAGCTTCATGTTGAACTTGCGCACATCATCTTCAAGGTGGGTGTAGTGGGCCCAGAGCTCGTGGTATGGACCTTCAGTGCAGATGGAGAAGAAGAGCGGAGGTTGATCCCTCGACGGTGTAGGCGGAACATCGGAACTTGTCGTTGAGCGCTTGACCAGCTCATTCAGAGAAAGCTGTATCTTCAGCCCAGAAGCCCCGGCGACTGCAGCCTGGTTCTGTGCTTTGAAGACTTGTCTGCCGGTTGAGTAAGCCTTGCCCTCAACAACAGCAAATGGGAAGACAAGATCTGACGCAGATTGCGTGGGCATTGCGATCAGCAGTGATTCTGCGGGCCCGCCTCGCTCGCTCGGCATCATGGTGTCCCCGAGCTCTTCGAGAAATAGCCTGGCCTCAGTATTGTTGAAGGTTTGCGATGAGAGAGCGGAGATGAGAGCCGTTTTTTGTGTGCCCATTAAGATGTGGGGGTGTGGTGTTTTGATTGGGGAGGTTTCTATGGCTTCTTTCGCTGGGAGGGGGCGGGAAGCGGGTGGAGGCATGGTGCCCGCTTGGGGTGACCTGTCCATGGCGTTGAAATTTACCAAGAAACTCCAGTTGAAATTCGACTCATGAGTAACAGGCTTAAGCTCCTCCCGCCAGGCGGCTTTTGCAGTGAAAAAGATGTTATTAGGCCTCATAGCTTCGAGCGCAATGTAGATTAGACGAACGGAGTCATATTTGCCAACCGCAGTCCGGACTGTTTTCTTACAGGCCTCGTAGAAGTTTTTGGCTATGTCGCGGAGTTTAACGCGGCGATCCTCGGTGACTTTGATTCTGACAATATCGTCGATAGCGGCTTAGATGTTGCTAGGCGGATCAGTGTGGATATAGATCTCGGCGGCCGCAAGATATTTATAGCGGTAGAAGGAGGTAGTGTAAGAAGAGAGTTTGGATCGGACTGTGTCCGCTTCTGATGATGTGACCATTGACGAGGTCCTTTTGGCTGCGGGATTCATCTCTTCCCCGTTGAATATTCGTAGGTTGCTCTCAGAGAGCTGGTCTTTGGAGGGAGGGAGTGTTGGGGACTGGTTTGAAGGGCGCAGGCCTTCTGGCTCGTCGGCTTCAAAGTTTTCTTGCGGGTGCTTCGGTTTGGTGTGGGCCAGCTGAAATATAGGTGCCTGACGTGTGGTGGATGCCTGGACGTAGGAAACTGGCGGCTTGTTTCGCAATCGCGCGCTGCTTCGAGTGCCAGAGCGCTCTGTGGGCCTCACAATGGGGGTCGCGTCTAGAGGGCCAGCTGCTGGTTGCCGCCGGTTCTTCATGGCGGGAGCAGAATTAGCTCGACAGGCCTGGAAAGAGAGAGGCGTAACGCGCAATGAAGTGCCGGATATATGATGACGGGATGATCATAATCACAAGGGTGCAAACAAATGCCAGCTCGCTCTGGGGTGCTGGAGGTCCCTAAGGAGACATCTCAGCCGAGGCTTTCACACACACACACCATTTCCAACGTTGAAGTCGGATGTGAGAACCACTGAACGTTCGTACGTCACGTAGGTCCAATTATCTAACTATTCCAGTCCTTCGGCGGCCACCGGGGTGGACGTCACAGGGATGCAATTGGCGATCCGGGGAGGCAGGGAAAGGGAGCGACAGATCGAGAGGTCAAGGAAGATGAAGATGATGAAGAGAGAATATCCGTTGTGTCACTGGAATGGTAAAATGCCTTGTTCGGAATAGTGGCTTGGCCGAAATTCCCAATAAGGCATGTTACCATTCCAGTGACACAACGGATAGTGATGAACGAGGGTATGCAGGAGGAGGCCTATGCTGAGTAAGCCACCAAGGATGACCTACAACAGATAGTCGCAAGGGCGGCGAGGGGACGCCTTACCCGATCGGGGCGAAGTACCAACCTCAGGAATGTTGCTCCCGGGATTTGTTATGTAGAATATACTGACAACAAGAAAGCGCGATTCCTCTGCTACTTGGTAAAGTCCCATTCTAGGGACCCGCATCTTGCGAAAGGGCTAAACTTGGCATCAAATTTTCTACTGCGCCGTGATGAAGATAATCGTAGGACCCTTGAGAGACGTTTGCTCATTCCACCACAGGACCATGCAGGTCAAGCACAACTTGAAGCCCTGCTCAGCCTTCCTGCCTAACCTAAGACTCTTGCCAAATCCAGCGCTCTCAATCGCCATTCTTATCCTCCTGATCATCGTTTCCTTCCTCCTTCTCAGCTTGCTCCGGATCAAATCTGACCAGCCCGTCATCGCCCAGGGAGAACCCATGTAGATACCTCGGCTTCTTGTAGCCGTACAACCTGTCGTTCGGCAAGAAGGTGTCAAAGCTCACATAAGCATTGAACACTTCGTCGATGAAGTAGATACCGCAGTTCAGCGTTCGAACAGTGGCTTCAAATTTCATGCCAACGAAGAGATGCTGAAGTACGGCTTCTTCGACGAAGAATTCATATTCGTCTTCTTCTGCCTCGCGATCTTGATGACTTCCACCGCTTCCCGGCTTATCTTCCGAAGACGCCATCTTGTGCAGAGCTTGCTCCTCTAGCGTCAAATCATCAGGCGGCGCAGAGGGGTTCTTCCATCCCCTTGTATAGATCTTGCCAATAGGCCGAAAGTCCTTGGTCCTCTGTTTGTAAAAGTCGCGTGTCTCATCGTCTGGCTGGATGATTTCTCTTACCTCCAACCCAACCTCCGTCTTCACCTTTGTGACTTTGATCTCGTTCGCCATAGCCTTCTCGTACCAGAGCTGGTACTGCTGTTCGCTGCCAGCACAAGCCACTGCAAATTTGACTATCTGTCTGGCTTGATCGTCTGTCTGACCAACAAATCCTCCCTCGTCCTCAGTCCAAGACGTTAGACCGTCGTACCTCCTGCTGTAAGCGCCGTCGAACAAAGTGCTGCACGCAATGTTGAAATCGCCAGGTAGCCATTTCTGCGCCTGCTGAATTGACCAAAGTTCCCCGTTGGCCTTGATACAGCACTGTCTCGCTGCTAGAATTTGCTCACGGTACTCCGGACACACATCGTGGTGAAGGAGGTAATTCATGAAGTTGCTTAGCAGAGTAGTGATAGTCTTAACGTCCGCTTCCGAGTCAAGAGCATAGAAAAAGGGAATTCGGCGGGAAAGGAAACCTTTCATCACACCCTCGAAATCCACAACCCATCTCGAGGATTCCTTGCCAATGTCCCGAAAATCGTGTGACAAAGCAGTCTGAGCCATGGCGCGAGTGAGTGTGTCTTTGTCCATTGACTCTGCGTCACGTTCCGAAATGCCTTGGAACATGTTCGGAGTGACATCCAAGCCTCCGTAGGCGAGGTACTTGTGAAAGATATCACTAGTTTTGGGAGTCATTCTACGCCTGCGCTCGAAGCGATGGATAGCAGTTATGATCCGCCTACAAGAGCAATCAGAAGCTGTACAATAGGATTAAGTTTGGAGAATGTAAAGAGTCAATCTCACTCTGTGAATGGAAGGTCTCTATGATCTTAGTCAGCTACCTGTCCGTAAGGGGGAGATTCGTTGCTTACAAGTCATAGAGTTTCTTGTCTTCATCGTACTCTGCGGGCGTGATTGGAGCATCTGCACTGTACTCTTCGAATCCAGTAGGAGCGTCCTGTAGGATCCCAGATCAGCAGAGCTAGGCCGAAGTAGAAAACATATTACCAATCCCCTCTTAGATTTCGACTTCTTGCTTTTGCTCTTCTTCTTCTTCTTTTTCTTAGGCTGATCAACCTGAAGATGGGAATCGTCGAAAGCGCCCAATTCCTCGTCGGACTCGCCATGGTCTGGCGGAGTAGCAGCGGAGGCTACATCGGGACCCACAGGAGTTGCCTCACTTGGCTTCACTCCGCCTTGAGGCGTAGAAGTATTGCGTACGCTTGCCGGAGATCTATCGTTACGGTCGAGATCATGACCTAGAGCACCAGCAGCTGGAGGACAAACAGCGTGATCGGCATCATCTTGAACCAAGCTTCTGTTACGAGCTGCCTCTCCGAGTTGTTCATTTGTGGTGTCTGTCAACGAAGGCATCTTGTGAGGTTGACGAAGAAGGCGAAAGAATATGCAAACAAAGTCAGGCAAGACTGCACTTCTGGTAGCCAGGAGTCTTGACAAACGCAACGTGAGCGAACGATGATCTAGGTCATTTAGCGAGTGAGAGGGACAATTTCCCAGCCTACCCTTTCAAAATCTTAATAACAAGCTTAATTCTGATATCTCAAATTGGAGCAGACTGAGAGAATCTGAACGGACGCTGCGGCAAGACTGAGTATCACCAGATAAGATCAAGCAAGGCGTAATCCCACTATGCGAGGAAAGCAGCCACGATTATGGCAGTACTACGTCAGTATACGAAGCGTCAGTATACGAAGCGTCAGGGTTAGCAGCGACATCTGATAGCTTGAATACTGAAGAGATAATGGGGTAGGAATGTTCGATGGACAGTTCCCGCGCAGCTTGAACGATCAAAAGGTACTTTGCACTCCGAGCCTGATAAAATGAAGTGGGTAAGGGAGTCTGCCTGCAAACCGACTGCCTTGTCACGCTTTTGCACATATTGAATGCAGATAATCATGCTTACCAGTAGACTAGATCGTGAGTGGGTACGGAGTTTCAAGGATCTGAGGACTGGTCACTTTGTTAGTTGGTCTGGAAGGACTTGTGAATGACTAATTATAGCATTTGGCTCTGCTAATTACTCTTTATTTGCAAAATATAAAACACATATTCTCAACCTCGTCCCGCAAAGCTCGACCGCCCTGCAACGGGGCGGATTCCACATACTGGCTCCAAAAGTGACCTACTTTGAAAGATGTTCTATCACTGATCTTTCGACAGTGCATTTCCATGCGTCTGCGTTCGCCTTCCTCGTCCAACCGCATGCTCACCATCCCAGCACCTCTACTCTCCTCCATCAACCATGGCAACGCCCAAGCCTCAGCCAGATCCCTCCACCTTCATAGCCTATTCCCACGCCGCCGCCGGCCACGATGGCGTCCGATCCGACCCCACCGGATCCATCCTCATCAAACCCTGCACACCCGCCGAAGTCGCGTTCTACGAATCCGCTGCAGCTCATCCAGCCTTCCAGGAATACATGCCTACCTTCATGGGTACGCTCAGTCTGAACGATAATCACGAACTCTCTACTAATACCATCCTCGCGCCCGTGAAAGCGGATGGTCTGCACAAAGGTGATGCTGCGGGTTGGGTGCCTTCGGGTGGGAAGAAGCTCGATACGGGATTGTCGATCGTCCTGGAGAATGTGACGGCGGGGTTTAAGCGGCCGAGTGTTATCGATTTGAAGCTGGGAGCTAGACTGTGGGACGATCGTGCACCGGAAGCGAAGAGGAGGAGGTTGGATGAGGTTAGTGATGCTACGACCAGTCGCAGCCTGGGGTTCAGGATTGCAGGCATGAAGGTCCATCGTCCTGAAGGGAAGGCGAAGCCAGGGGCTAGGTTTCAGGAGCATATTGAGGTCAAGGATGATGGGTACCTGAGCTACGACAAATATTACGGAAGGGGTTTCAGCGCCGAGAATGTGGGTGAGGCGTTCATGGAATTCTTGGGAGGAGAGGAAACTTTGAACAAATCTGGCCGAACAGGACATATAGCAATGAGATTGGCAAAGGAGGTGAGAAATCTTGTTTCCGTGTTGGAGAAGGAGGAGAGCAGGATGTACTCAGCTAGCATACTGATGGTTTATGAGGGCGATGAAGAAGCAATGCAGGCGGCGTTGGAGGAAGAGAAGCGAAAAGCGACGACGACAGCAAATTCAAGGAACGAAGATGAGGAAGACGAAGACAGCGAAGAAGATGATGATGATGACGAACAGAAATCGAAAGTGTACGACATGCGACTTATCGACTTCGCACATGCTGTGTGGACTTCTGGTCAAGGCCCAGACAAGAATGCTCTCAAAGGAGTGAGGAGTGTGCTGAGGATACTCGAGCAATTGGCTGCAGGTGACAAGGCCTAAATACATGAGAAGCACCGTTTTTGCTGGCGTTCGTGGAGATACCCCTTTATACTACGTTCATATTTTAGCTACGCTCACGGCCTTAGCAATGATTTTCCTGTGGTTCTTCTTGCTTCTAGATCTTTGTGAGCCTGTACAGCATCTTCCAACTTGTACGTGTGATGTATTCTGATCTTCAACTCGCCCGACTTGACAATCTGGAACAGCTCCTTCGCGTAATGTTCGAATTCCTCTTTCATGGTTGTATAACCGACCACCCATGGTCTCATCACTGTAATGTTCTTCGCCGTTAATCTTGCAAGTGGAAAAGGGGGCACTGGCCCAGAAGTATTTCCGAAGAACACGACCCTGCCTTTTCTGCGAGCGGCCTCTAAACTGTCTTCCCAGGTATCTTTCCCAACGGAGTCGTATACCACAGCTACACCCTCACTGTCTGTCAGTCGTTTGTCTTCGCCTAACCATTTTGGGCCACCAGCGCTTTTATAATCAATGACGTGATCAGCGCCGTTCTTCTTCGCAAGCTCACACTTCTCTGGCCCTCCAGCAGTGGCGATTGTCCTGGCGCCGATAGCTCTCAGCAATTGGCACATTATCAGACCAACTCCACCAGCGGCAGCATGAAGCATGACCCATTCTCCCTTCTGGACCGGGTAAGCTTCTCTGACCAGAGCTAAAGCAGTAATCCCCATCAGAAAACCACCAACAGCATCCTCATTACTGATCCCATCCGGAATCTTAATCGTCTTCTCCGCCGGGACAGCGGAATATTCAGCATAAGCTCCTAAGTTCATCCACATAACGCGATCACCCACGTTGAATCCAAGCTGATTGGAGCTAGGCCCTACAGCAGCTATAGTGCCTGATGCTTCTTGTCCGATAATGGCAGGCTTGGTGGGCAGCGGGTACAGGCCAGTTCGAAAGTATGTATCAATGAAGTTGACGCCGATAACTTCGTTTTTGACAAGGACTTGATCTTTTGAGGAGTTGGTGTGGGATAGTCTGGTCTGTAGTGAAGCTCTTCTGGGCCCCCGTTCTGCTCTACAATCACTGCTTCCATGGTTTTGGGAATAGTCGATGCCATTCTTCGAGATGGCAGTTGCGTCGAAGTAGGCAGACCAAAGGACAACTGTGAATCGAGGGCAGCGGCACGGTGGAAGGCAGAAGTCTAGATATGGCGTGGGAGCTTAATTGAGGATTCAAAATCTCGTGCGGGGTAGAAAAAAACAACTTGACCGACGCTGGTGGAGTTTTGAGCAGCCATGGTCAATTCTGATGCTCTCTGTTACATGTTGTTCTATCCAGAACGTAATTTGTGGGTGGTATCGGTTCCTTTTCTCCGAAAATCTTTGTCTGGTAGCCTGGCGGTTGTCAGGAGAACTGAATCTAATTAAGTAGCGCGAGTACCTTTGATGTATTGGCAAATAATTTGCATCGCTGCCCCCTTTCACTTCTGTGATCTGCTCGCAATCAAGCATTGTTGATTTTTGGAATACACACAGGCACGACATTACAGAGAATAAACACCATGGAAAAGTATCGCCAATATCGTATGATGAAGAAGATCAAGAAGCTGCTCAATGCACCAGCCAGGAAGGAAAGTTATACTCCTTCCAACGACGTCTACATGAGCAACAGGAGCTTGAACACTGAAGACAATGTGGTCGATCCTAATCGCAGATTGCGAATGACACAAGTGGAAGTCCTCACTCGGCTTCTGCTGCAGCAGATTAGCCGGATCGAAGAGCTTTACGCGGGCCGTTGCCACGAAATCAATAATGACTCGAATCACGAAATTGACGAGACTTGTATAGGGATTGAGATTTTGTTCGAGGAGTTGGATCGAGGTGTCTTACTCACTGAAGCAGAAAAGGCCGCGCAAAGGCTTGAAAGAGCGAATTCAAGACCCACGGCTAGCTATACACAGAAACACGCCAGCGTTGACCTAGGTGCTTTAGGCAACCAGATAAAAACTTGGCAGCAAGAGAAAATTCGGCGGAAGAAGAGATCTGACCGACTGGAGAGAAGTATTCGCGAATTATCACTCAACGTTAATGACGTTCGCTGCGCTCAAATCTTACGAGACCGGAAGACATCTGTCGCTGCGTTGGAATCGACGATTGACCACGGCATAGTGCTTCTCAAAGATGTGTTCAGAGAGGTCGAGATTGCTTGGGCGACTCATAAGCTGGTAGCCTGATCTTCTTGGTAAATCGGGGCGTTGCCGACATGCGATAATGATACTCAAAGCAGGAAATTCAACAAAGAGCAACCAATGTGCCGTACCACCTCACTCGAACAACGCTGAATTCGAATTGGTCGACCTCCTAGTATTCTCGAGATTTTACGCCCAAGATCAGCGCTGCGGAGCAAAACGACCCCGATGTTTCATGCACAACGTCTGAAGTGATAGTGGGTAACGCAGAGGCTGGCAAATTACTTTATATCTTGACATTGTACGAACCACCCCAGCTGCAAAGCTACCATGGTGGACCTTGGCATAGCTGAGGCGGCATGAAGAGCCGGAGGAAGATCTGAGCGGACCTTCAAGCAGGCAAAGAATGCCACAAAGCTCTGAGAGAAGAAGGTTCGACGAACAGGAGCTTTCATCCACCAAGAATTTGCTGGACTGAAAGCAGGTTCCCAGGCAGCGAATGTGTCTAGAAGGCGAAATGAAGCCTGTCTACTAATTAGGAAAGCATTTGATTTCCGGCTGAAAGTTTGTCTTTGTTGCCGCGGTCTTACTCTCTTGGTGCTCCGATGCTATCGAGATGCCATCATGAAGAATGTAACCATATCACTATATTGGCGCGTCATGCACCTCCAAGATCTCGCAGGCTGTTCGACATTTTTCACTTCATACAAATCTCCTATTCTTCACCGAATTTGATTGTTCAGCAAGCGTTTGGCACGCTTGTGATACGGCGTCCCGTTCATCAGAGTTGGAGACCAGCTCGAATGGCCGAGCAAAATGCAGTGAGGTTGGGTAAGAGCGAGGCAGTTGAGGTTCCACCGTGAGTTGGTCCAAGCTGGCGAGGCAAACTACGTCTAACTCCGTATGTTGATGGAGTTGTAGGGAGTGGAATGAGCAGGTGGTGGATGACTGCGATGTAAGAGCGCCTAACTGCACTGCGAAGCCCTCTAGGGTGAGACCATGATATCTATTTCGCGGTTCCAACTTCGACCGTGTCCGGTATTGTTTAATGTCACGCGGCACTTGCCCATTTGCCAGAATACGGCACAAGCACACATCTCTCTGGCTGATAAGCATTCATTGCGAGCAAACGGCAGGCCGCTACATCATATGTATAAGCCACCAACCTTGATGATTCGCCCTTTGACTGCCTGTACGATCCTGCGGCATGATTTGAGTACGAATCTACGCATCAAACACCATCAGGACCAAGATGAAAGAAGAATCACATGCTTGCTGACAGCTGGAGAAAGACGGCCATGTCTCTCTCGCCACGTCCATTCCCAGACTGTAGATAGTGCGGAAAGAGATGAGTAACTCGGTAGATTTACCCGGTATCTTCAGATGCTGCGCCCCACTGGAGTGGCCACTGGCCAGATGTGGGAGCGCCCACCAGATTTGCATTCGGCCTTGGGCATATGCAGCAAAGGTGCCGAATCAAGGATTTCCCATCGATGCTGACGATCATGATTTGGCAACGTAGGCAGTAACATGCACGGCATCGCTACAGTATGCCGATCAGGGCATTGTCGTCTGTCTGCACTCGCTATTCGACCGTCCGAGGTACTGCTTACTCCGTACAGTAGACCTCAGGGTCTACGAGAGACATCGGCACTGATAGACCTATGGCCATGTTTATGGTACCAGGATGCCTGGTGTGAGCTTAGGATATCTCCCTTCTCGTAGTGATGGCCTAAGCTGGTGTCGAAGGGGTGGTCGATACCAGGGTGATAATTACTGGTACACCCGCGGACCACGCTTCCCCAGATCCTCGTCTGACAGCAGCGTTGTGGTGACAGAGGGGCCTTATTTTGACATCTGATTTCGGGTGGTGGCTTGAGCAACCATCCAGAGAGCGGGTCTTGGACACGTACGGAGTAACTGAGAGCATCCTCAATTCAAGCTGTTCGAATCAATTTTCCTCTGAAAGATTGGGCCGGCTTAGATGCGTCGTTAGTCAGGGCTGTTGGAGCTGCTGGAGAATGATCGGCAAAGCTTCGTCGGTGGAGGCTGCGCTGCTTCTCACCAATCCTCCACCGCCTTTTCAATTCCTTGTGGCCTCCTCTCATAGCCGCACATCCATTCCACTCTCTCTTCCTCTGCGCAAAGCTTACATCAGGGTGATCGAATCAATTCAGTGGCTCTCTCGCCTCTTCTTGCGAGGCTCCGCTGGAGGTGTCCCAGCGACTTGTCTTGCAGTGGCCCCAAGCCCGGCTCAGCCTGCATATGTTTAGTTATGCAACCACAACTAGATCGAACACCACTCCTCCTCCTGCAGACACCTTCCCACGAGGCCTCCACTCTTTTTGCTGGGATCCTCTTTCTTCTGTTCATTTAATGTTTGACCCGAAACCCATCTTTCCGACGTTGTCTTCCCAACCGTCCTACCCTCATCTGCGGTCCATTGTGTTTGCTTGTACCGGGAGTGGCACCGTCCGACGCCTCGAGTTCGGCGTTTTCGGTGTGATTTTAAACAGTCAGCCTCGCTATCTTATATGAGTTGAGAGGTCTTTACAATCGAAACATCACGCTGACAGCTGGACCATTGACCAACTTGAACCTACCCAGCAGAAGGATATCATGAGGTTGTCCTCTCCAGCTAACGCAGGAGTCAGGTACAGGAGCTGAATGGAAATGGAATCACAATGGCCGCCATCTCCACGCGTGGAAGATGAAGAATTGGCACTCAAGAATGAGATTACACACAAACCAGAAGTGAGCAATAAAACTGAAGCGGAGGAAGCTCGTTCTCGTGGCACTGTCGACCAGTACCCAATTATCCTTGACATCAATCATGACGCCGATTCGAAACACGGTTACACTTCAAGTACGGACAATGAAGGTGATAGCGTTAGAACGCAGTCGTCAGACGACAGCTACGGGCCTCCCACGCCCCCGAGCTCCAAAGAGGGTCGGAAATATGTTCCATTTCCCACAAATCCACCCAAGTCGAGGTCCTGGACCGGAGAGGCGACTCCATCTTCAAACATCAGCAAGGAGCTGAAGGAGGAGGTTACTCCGCGAGGTCGGCCAAATATGCCGCGGATCCAGACTGAACTTGGGAGTGGTTTACAAGGCATGATCAGTGGTCAAAGACGAGCCCCTTCACCGTACGCATACGCTAAGCCAGATGCCCCTTCGAAGAGGGATAGCTACCAGCGTGTCTCTGGCAACACGTTTCTCTCACCGGACAACATCGCCCCTGGTCAACCATTTCCAACAGTCGATAAGAACAAGCGTCCTTCTTCAGCCCGGCCGCGATCGAAGCCCAGATTGA
>JAABUK010011527.1_pt1 | contig 11484 bp, 11 predicted proteins | sample 5559141 | NCBI WGS metagenome assembly JAABUK01 (sample SAMN10711869, study PRJNA513367) | rock metagenome | isolation source: Antarctica rocks | place: Antarctica: Victoria Land, Pudding Butte nord | collected 2016-01-03 | reverse complement strand
CTCGGGGCCGCTCGGGCACCCCGAGCCTACCTTAGGCGCCCGAGGCAGCTTGCCTAATGGCCCCGAGCCGCTGGAGCCGGTTTTCGATTTGCCGACGTATATACGTATATATATATCTTATTACTGCTCCTATATGGCCTATATATATATTTATATATATCTTATTACTACTTTTATATGGCCCGTATATACCCCTATATATAGTTATATATACGCGTATATATCCTCTATTAAGTAGTATAAAGATTAAGATAATTAGGAAAGTAGTTAAGAAATACTAAACTTTATATCTAATCTAGACTAGCCTCTTAGCACTAGCTATATATAGTTTATAGAAATAAGAATAAACTATATATACCCTTATATATAATTTATATATACGTGTATATATACTCTATTACTATTTTTATATAACTTATATATACCTCTATATATAGTTATATATACGCGTATATATACTTTATTTACTACTTTTATATAGTTTATATATACCCCTATATATGGCCTATAGTTTCTATATATAGTTTATATATACGTATATATATACCTTATTACTACTCCTATATAACTTATATATACGTGTATATATACTCTATTACTACTCTTATATAACTTATATATACCTCTATATATAGTTTATATATACTCTTATATATAGCCTATATATAAGTTTATTACTACTTCAAAATATGGCCTCTATATATCGTTTATTACTCCGCGTATATATAGGCTATTACTGCGCTAGTCCAAATTAAATATAAGATTTAGTATTTTAACTACTTTCCTAATTATCCTAATCTTTATACTACTTAATAGAGTATATATACGTATATATATAGGCTATATATAGGGGTAGTAATAGGGTATACGTGTATATATAAACTATATAAGAGTAGTAATAGGGTATATATACGCGTATATATAAACTATATATAAGTATATATATAAATTATATATAGGAGCTATAGACTATATATAGGGGTATATATAGGCTATATAAGAGTAATAATAAAATATATATACACGTATATATAGATTATATATAGGGGTCATGAGCTATATATAGAGGTATATATAAACTATATAAAAATAGTAATAATGTATATATACGCGTATATATACGCTAGATATAGGGGTATATATAGATTATATAGGAGTAGTAATAAATTATATATAGGGGTATATATAAACTATATAAAAATAGTAATAAAGTATATATACACGTATATATAACTATATATAAGGGTATATATAGCTTATATAGGAGTAGTAATAGAGTATATATATATATATATATAGGCCATTTATAGGGTAGCCCTATAAAGAGAGTAGAGAGGAAGGGAATAATAGGTAATCTCTTTTCTTTTTTAATAATTCTTACTCCTTCCCTTCTACTCCCTTCCCTATTAGAAGAGAAGGAAGCGGGGGTTATTCCCTTCCCTTCCCTTCTTTATTCCGTAGCGTAATTATAATTTAGGATAATAAAAAGAGAAAGAGAAATAAAAAAAAATAAAAGAGTAGTATATTTTAAAAGCTTAACGTCTCGTATAGTAAATAAATTTAAATAAAAATATTATTTAAGAGTTTAACCTCTCGTATAGTAAATAAATTTAAATAGAAGTATTATTCGAGAGTTTAACCTCTAGTATAGTAAATAGGTTTAGATAGAAATATTATTCGAGAGTTTAACGTCTCGTATAATAAGTCGGTTATTTAGATAGAAATATTATTCGAGAGTTTAACCTCTTATATAATAAATAGGTTTAGATAATTAAGAAAGTATTATTCGAGAGTTTAACCTCTTATATAATAAATAAGTTTAAATAATTAAAGAAATACTATTCGAGAGTTTAATCTCTCGTATAATAAATAAATTAGGATTATTTAATTAAAATAAAAATTTATATTAACTTATCCTCGTTTTAATTATATAAATAATATATTAAAGTATTACTAATTTATATAACCTATCAATTTTAATTATTATATAAAAGTATAAGTTATAATTAAGCCCGTTTAGGTAGTATATTTATATATATTTTTACCTAAATACTTTATCGTATTAACCCGTATATTTTTTAGAGGCTCGAAAAAAAGTAAATTATTTATTATATAAAAACTATTATAAAGATTATTTTACTCGATAAATTAATAATAATATTTTTATTATTTTTAATATTTATTAACTCCGACTCCGACTCTTTATAATTTTCCTACGACTCTTTACTCTTTTTATTCTTATTATTATTTAATAATTTGTCCGACGGCGCTCTAAATATATCGTTATATATAAAATAACGAATTATATAATTTTATTATTTATAATTATTATACGACCCGCTAAAGTAATTAAATAGGTATTAATATTTAGGGAATATTTTCTCTTTATTAAAATTAATTTATCCCGGTATAAAATATATTATATAAGGCCTAGTTACTCGGCGGAGAGTAAAAGCGGTAAAAAGAAGGTATTTATAACTTTATATTAAAATCGTATTAATATACGACGGGCGGCTCGTATAAATTCGTACTATTATTATAATTAAAGACCGAGCGGCGATATTTCGCTTTAGAAAACCGAGTACGGCCTAATTCGGTACGGAGTATATAAAGGGGCCGAGACCCTAGTTAACGATATTAAACTAAATACGATCGCTAACGTAATTAAAATAATAGAAAGTAATTACGTTTACTTAAGATATTTATATAATAATTAATTATTATATAATAAAATTAAAGAGTTATATAAAGAAGAGTTAAAAAATAAAAGATATATATAATAAAAAGTAAATATATATAATAAAGAGGAAAAAAAAAGAAGGGGAAGGAATTATATAAAGAATTTTTAATATAAACTCTTAACCCTACCCTTTATATTATATAAATCGGTTACGTTATTATCCTCGGATATACTTTATAATCGATTACGATATAATTTATATTAAGGATAATTTATTATATAATATTTTAGGGCTAATTAGGTAGGAGCTTTATTATATATTTAATTTTAAATACTTTTTAAGCTACGATTCTTTAATTAATTTTAAATAATTATATAATAAACTTTTAATATATTAGGAAAAATAATCTCTTCGTATATAACTTAAAGTTATATTATATTTTTAGAATATTATTATATAATTCTTAAAAACTAGTTAAATAGGAGTTATTATATATAATTTATTTTAAATATTAATTAAACCCTAGTTCTTTAATTAACTTTAAAATATTATATAATAAATCGCCTAAATACCGGGAATAATAATCTTTTCGTATATAATTTATAATTATATTATATTCTTAAAATATTACTATATAATCTTTTAGAGTTAATTAAAGAATTATAGTTTAAAAAGTACCTAAAATTAAATAAACGGAGTAACTTCTATTAATAACCTAATAACGATTTATACTCGTACGAGAAATAATTAAAATAGATTTATACTCGTACGTAATTTATATTCTAAACGATTTACTATATAATCACCGCGTTATCGTTAGCGGATTATCTGGTTTTAAAGCCTGCGCGGTAGGGCCGCAGATTATTTTTTGGTTTTTGGTTTTTCGGTTTTTGGTTTTTGGTTTTGTCCTATCTTCAGCTATCGTCCGCCGTAGACGTGGCGCGCTAGTGATAGGGCCGATACCCTACTAATGAAGTCTCGACGGTTCATCTTGAACAGGTGAGGGCAACCATCTCCCATAAGATCTTCATGCTGGTTGGCCTTTAATACCCGGAGAGTACGTAGTAGTGCGGTCCAGCAAATGTATGCATCATGTATCAATGCGGGGCCGTGTTGGTGGTGTGTGAGGTCTAAGTTTCTGCGGCAATTCCGCGCATTTGACTAACATGCTTTTACGTTTTCAATCCCAGTCTGACGATGCTCTGCGACAAGGGCAACTCTATGAGAACGTGCCACAAGGCGCTGGAGAGGTTGAAGCGGTCTCCCCTCTGGAGTCGGGTCCCCATTCTCAACTTGATCAGACCAAATTTCTCCCCCCCCGACCCGCCCTTCTACGATGACTATGAGGTTACTCATCTGAAGCAAGGGCACTTCAGAGCAGCGCTCAAGTCCAGGAAAGACTGTTGCAAATGAAAGCACCTATCCCAAGAAGTCACCAGTCTGGACTATGGAAGCCTGTTTCCCCTCCTCTTAGGCCTGCTGGGTCTCGGTCTTGTACTCGCTGTGGGCCATCATCTTGTGTAGCGCTTCTTCAATGGTAAGCCCATGTGGGCTCATTCGCAGACATGGATCGCCCGACTTGCTACTGGAAATGCTTTCATCGTGAAAACTTGCTGGTCGCTAGCGATTGGTCTCGCTCTTCAACATGTATTGTGCTACACATTTCGGCAGCAGTATATCCATAATAAGTGCATGAAAAAGCTGATGAAAATTGAAACAGATGTCCTAGCCCTGTTGTCGGTCAATGCAATGAGATGTGCGCCTACTACGATCGGACTCGCCGCGTTCATCTGGATTCTACCAGTGATAGCAATCATAAAGCCAGGGACTCTCTCAACCGATGTTGAAAGAGGGCACTCAATGCACTCTGGAGAATGCAACATAATATGTGGAGAAGCTCGCTCGTCCAGTCATGGAGGGGGACAACACCCTATTCGGCTCGCGGCGCCGATTTAATTGCACCTACCAGATAACCTTCAATGGACCCAGCCTTCAGTGTACCGAAGAGTGGAACTACACATGGCAGTATACAATGGCACAATCCCAGTGAACGAGTTGGCAATCGTTGACGATCTTCCTTGCGAGTGGACCTACCCGGGATTCGGCAACCATGGAGAGGTCCCTTTCTATGCGGCTTCGATGGACGTGGACGACTCTCCAAATTGCATCGGGATTTAGTATCTTAATAACTATAGTCTTAGCCCTATACCTGCGTCCACGTCTTCTTTGACGCTGTTGGAACAAACCGATGCGTGGCAGACGATATCTTGCACCCTACAGAGCGCTACATACTCTCGATACATGACTTTTATAATAGGTATCATGCGTTGGAATACTACCATGCTCTCGTCGATGGAGCCGAACTATACCGAGACGGCTTTCTCGGCATACGGCGTCCTTGACTAAGTATTCTATACTTTACTACTGGGTAGCATTTGGAGCTCCTTACCTAATCTAAGCTTTTCTGGCCCATCCCTGGATCGCAACATTACCATCGCTATTCGAGGCGCGCAAATACCGCTTACAGATTTGGTCACATTGATTGAGCTTGAAGATCCTCGAGGATATCTACTAAATCAGATTATGGATTCCAGTGATCCCAAAAGCCTTCCAGGCAACATCACTCTGGAAATTCATCACTGGTGGACAATGACCAAGCCATTCGTTATGAGTCTACTGGAGGGTTTTCAAAACATCCCGCTCAGCAGCCTCGCCGAAAATACAAACTCGCTGAAAACTACGTGCGTGACGACTACCAACGAGATTTTCTACCCTTACAAACTTGAATACCTTCTTCTCACTTACTTGCTCGGCTTCCTGGCGACCTGCTGTTCTCTCGCATTTGGCACATATGCTCTTTATTGCGACAGGGTCACGGCAGGACATACCTTCTCGCGGATCCTAGCAGCGACACGGAATCCGGCTTTCGATCGAGCTATTCTCGCAGAAGAGCAGTCGGTACAAGGAGAGGGCTTCTTCAACAACGACTTATGTAAGGAGAGCTTATTGCAGAGGACGGAATCGAGCATAGTGAAGTTGCGCCGAAGGGCCTGGGGAGGAAGGCTTTTGGATTTGAGGGACAAATTAGCAGGCTCAGAAGGGGTTTTGAGTACAAATGGCGCAGCTTAATTGGCTGTTAGCTCAGAATCTCTATCGCAGACTCTAGTGCGAGTCACTCTGGACGAACCATATGAGGCCTTACGAATTGCAACTGGCGGGATTGCCTGCTTCGAAATGTCGCACCGTGGTGGCCACTTTGCAAAGATAGGGAGCATCACCGCAAATCTAGTGCGGATGTAAACAGGCGATAGCCCACCGAAAGGAACAGGATACCTCGACGGGGGTGGCTTTGAGGCTTTGATTGGAAGAGTTTCAATGCCAGATCAGGTCGTGGTCAGCAGGGTAGGAGGCAGGTCTTTCGGTGTGAGAGTGGTGGGCACACGGCATGATACCATGTATGTGAAGCAATGGATGATTGGCATTTGGACATGGTATATATAGAGGAATTGCTCAGACTACCTGGACTTCGGTTCTGGATGATCTCTCTGTTTTTGGCTATGAATCAGTTCATTTGAGTAATTACTTTGTGGGAGGGCACTGGCATTATTGGTGCAACAATCCCTCTGCCAAGCGATTTCGCCTGTGGGCAGGGCTGCTTGCGCTCCGGCTTTCTCCTGGACTTCTTTAAAGATCTGGCCGTTGGGAGTCTTTGTCGACTACAGGCGTCTGCAATTATCGACGTTCGTTGGCTTGCTTTTTATATATCGTTCTGTTGATCTACATCAAACACGATGAGTTTCGTCTTAACTTTGATGCTCTATCGTAACTGGTGGGTTCACTAATCCTGCTGCCTATACCGTCTAGCGGCTTCAACCCGCCGTGAACACTTTCCTTTGAGAGATGATAAGAGTCCGCGCTTCTATTCTATCTTCCCACTTCCTTCAATCTCGAGTCATGTACGGCTAGCTTCAAATGCTCGTATAACGCTCTGATAGAAAAAAACGTTGACTGAAATCTGATTCGTGTGTACTGACTACATTCTTCTTGCTCGCTGCTCAGCAGTCATGTTCCAAGATCGGTGGCCTCTATCCTTCTTCCAAACAACAGTTCTTGCGGCCTGTTTTTACGGAGCCTATTACGTGTACTGGCAACTCACCGTCGGTGTATCGCGCCGCCGCCTCAGCACCCTTCACGCCTGCAAACCTACCCGCAAATGGCGCGCTCACCCCCTCCTCTTCGGTCTCGACTTCTTCTATTCGACCTACAAAGCACTGAAAGCGCATCGCGCGCTCGAAAACATTGCAACCCACTTCTGGCCTCACGGCGCCAACACTGTGCAGGTAAATGTGCTCGGGAAGACTTTCGTATCGACCATTGAGCCGGAGAACCTGAAGAGTGTACTGGCAACGGATTTCAAGAATTGGCGTGTGGGGAACGAAAGGAAGAAGTTTTTGGGACCGCTCTTAGGGGAGGGGATTTTTACTAGCGATGGTGCTGCGTAAGTGGGATTTCTTTTGAAATAGTTGTTTTTTTTGTTGGTAGTGAGACTTGAGAAGGGAAAGGTTTTTAAAAGGCTTGTTCCTGGACTCGTCCGCTGAACATATCTTCTAACTCAGACATCTGACTTCAATCTCTACAGGTGGCACTATTCGAGGGAGATGTTGAGGCCCAACTTTGTTCGGGCGCAGGTGGGGAATTGTGAGATGTTTGAGGGACATGTACAAAGTCTTATCAAAGCAATACCCAGAGATGGAGGAATGGTTGATCTGCAGCCACTGTTCCAAAGTTTGACTCTTGATATTGCTACCGAATTCCTTTTTGGGCAGAGTACGAACACTCTATCGCCCGAAGGTGGAGACGCAGAAACCAAAGAATTTGCACGCGCGTTCGGCGACGTCATGAATGCTTGGGGTGCGCAGGACCAGGGATGGGAGATGTTCGTGGCGATGACGGTAGGCTTGTATCTGCCAAATTGGAAGTTGAAGGGTGAGTATAAGATTGTGCACGACTATGTTGATGGGTTGGTTGTGAGAGCGATGAACGACAAGGACAGGTACGAGTATGAGAAGGAGAACACGGATAAGAGGTCTGCTTTTCGGAGTGGAAGATATATCTCTCTGTACGAGCTACTGGATCAGACGACGGATAAGGTTAAGATCAGGTCTGAGTTGCTGAACGTACTGGTTGCTGGCCGCGATACCACTGCCGCTCTGCTGTCGAATGTGTGGTTCGAGTTCTCGAAACGGGCAAGCATGTGGGCGAAAGTCCAGCAGGAAGTATCAACCCTACATGGTCAACATCCCACCTTCGAGCGATTGAAAGAGATGAAATACCTCCGTGCCGTTCAACGAGTCCTTACGCCTTTACCCCGTCGCCCCCGTGAACAGCCGTGTGGCAGAAGTCGACACAGTATTGCCTGTCGGTGGCGGCGAAGATGGAAAAAGTCCGGTCTTTATAAAGAGTGGACAGATGGCGCATTGGAGTGCTTACATTATGCATAGACGGAAGGACTTTTATGGGGAAGATGCGGAGGAATTCAGGCCTGAAAGATGGATTGATGGAGAGGAGGGGAAGGGATTGAGGGTTGGGTGGGAGTATTTGCCCTTTAATGGGGGCCCGAGAATCTGTATTGGTCGTGAGTTGGTTTTCGGTAATTCCTTACCTTCTTTGACTCGATTTTCTCGTTCTTCCTTCCTTGTTTACCCTCATTTTATCATCGTGTCTTCTGTGGCCTGGTTGACTGACTTGTTCATAGAGCAGTTTGCCCTCACAGAGGTTTCGTATGTAACTGTTCGCCTGATGCAGGAATTTGCAGAGATCGAGAGTAGAGACCCGGAGCCGTGGCGCGAGAAGTTCACAATTGTTTGCACGGGCCTGGGTGGGTGTAAAGTTGTGTTGACCCCTTGAGTTAGAGCTCGAGGTTCCGTATCGCCACTCCATCTGCGCAATGTACAATATCAGATCAGTCATGAGATATCCCTCGCCTCAGGAGCAGATTCAGCATTTGAACACAGTAAGACTTACCACACTACCTCTACTACTTTCGAGACTTTGTGTCTCCGTAATGACCAATTCCTACAATCACACCAGCAAAATATTTGTAGTTACTCAGCAGCCAAAACTTGGTCAAGATCCACAAACACGTATGTAACTGACTATATGACCATCCCATGGTCCGGCGACCCTCGCAACCGTTGACCTAAACCTAACTACAAACGGAGCACCTGCCGAACCATGGGATAGAAAGTACCGCTGAAGAAAGGATGTTGTCTCCGCTAGAAGATTATTTGCAATCCAACATGGCCACCCGCGCGGCAGTCGTCACGGTCACTCCCCGCGCACCGCTAGAGATCCACCAAGTTCCTACCCCAACTCCAAAGGAGTATGAGGTTCTGCTTCGGAACGAATTGGAGGCTTCCACGCCCCTCGACCTCCACCAGAACGAGAGCCGCCTCTACTCAAGAAGTACGGCGTCAGTAGCGTGCTCGACTACAACGAGCCCTCCGTTGCAGCACAGATAGTAGTAGCAGCGGGCGACAGTGGTTTCAAACTGATTCTCGATTGTATCGGCCTAAGTTTTGGTAATTTAGCACCCATTGCTGAGATCTTGGGGAAGGGAACCAAGGTTGCTGTATTACTGCCAGTGATCGTGCGCGATGCAAGCGAGACAGAAGCGCCAGAGTACACCATGGACGTCGGAGCTGCAGCTGATTGGAAAGAGGGGGTTAAGGTTAGAGGCGTGCGAACGTATTTCTATTTAAAAGAATACGTTCTTTAGAGAGTATTCACAGCCGACCACTATACCGCAGATATTAGCGATAGGGATTGTGAAGCCGAATCGACAGAAGATAATTAAGTGGTGGAACGCTACTTCAGAGGGCGCAGAAGGCTTTGAACCTGCTGAGGAGGAGAGATATAAGTGGGAAGAGATTGGTTTAGAGGGTCATAAAAAAGCTAAGGTTTCTGACGAGTGCTCTTAGATTTGAGTAGCTTACACGTTTTTATAATACGAATTGACACCTTTACACCGGGCGGGGATGCTCGCAAAGCGAAACCCTCAATAGGGTTTCGTGCTCGTCGATGTGTCGAACAGTCACTAAGGCGTGGTATCGGGGCTGTAGGTCTGAGAGGCAAAGTGTTGGATGCTGACGCTTTTGTAAACAAAATTGAGTGTTCGAGTACAAATAGTGTTGAACGAGTACCTGGATAGCTTCATGGTGATGAGCACGGTAGGCTTGGTGTCAGAACAAATGGCAATTGCAAGGGCTACAGAGCCCGAAGGTCGGAGCACAAAAACTCTGCAAGAGTAAGGACTTGCCCTATCAGCGCTCAAGATGAGTCGCGGTCGAAGACTATTTGGCCCTTAGATAGGCTTGAATGCCTGCTTTGCTGCCTACTGCGAAGGCGTTGTGTGCTTGCGTCGATTGCAAGACCGCCACCTATTTTGACACCAAATCTGATAGCGTGGTGATAGAGCTAGCTCTAGGCAACGGAAGGATTCGCTCCTTCCTCGCCTCCCAACGTCGTTGTTTACTTAGTCCTCTTTCGCTGCTTGATACCCCAAAAGACCCAAAGAACACATATCATATCATCCGAGAATTGACATGGCAAGTCTTGCAGCCCTTCCCGTCGAGATCCTCCTCGAGATCTCAAAATAAATTCTACAAAGAGATCTCGAGAATATCGTTCAGACATGTCGTAAAGTGACATGGGTAGCTCAACCAGTCTTGAAAGATCACAGACAGCTTGTTCGGAAGTACGCCTCTTGTAGCGATACTCCAGAAAGTGTAGGCACAATCCGGAAACTGCTCACAGATCTACTTCAAGATGCGAATCTAGCTCATTATATCCTGAGGCTTGACCTTGGGCCTATACATCCAACAGTCTGTGAGAACAACGATGATATCGCCTTTAACGAGCTTTTACCTTTGCTTCGCAATTTGAGGACCCTGTCAATCGAGCAGCACGATTTCTGGATGTTTACGCGCTGCTACGAATTCGCTCTGAATGCTTCCCGCACATCGACCCCCGTACTTAGTAAGCTCTCGAAGGTTGATTTCGTGTTCATCCCGCAGAGTAGGATTCGTGGATTATTCGGGCCCTACAAATTCAGTACTCTACCCTCACTTCGACTATTATCGATAAAAGGGGCCGAGACTCTTTCTGGTGGGGGAATTGCAGCTGGGTATATCAAAATGCTACCACAGCAGTCCTATGTCACTCGTTTGGATCTTTAGGATTGTTTTGTGATATCGGCAGAACTACACCAACTCTTGTACACCTTTCATCACCTGCAGAGATTCGTATTATCTAGTCCTTACGATGCCAGACGTAGCGTCGCATTCAATCCTTGCCTTATCCGAAACGGGCTATCGAACCCAGCTTCTACATTCCGGAAGCTCACTTTGACAGCCAAGGGACGAACGAAATCTTTCATGGGTTCGCTGTTTGAGTTCCGGGTCTTGGAGGAAATCGATATGGACTGGGGGTTCCTTGGACCTGTATGGGGTCGCGACATTGGCGTTAAAAGGTTGCCCTGGCTTCCAGCCTCGTTGCGAAGAGTCAAGCTGTACGACGAAGATAACCATGAAATTTTAGACTATATTCCATTGGTTCAAAAGGCTATGTCAAGCAAGCTTTCCGACATAGAGCATCTCCAGGAGCTCGGCTTTAGTGCCCCCTCAGTGGACATCCTGAGAATGTAGTGTTGTTCCTACAGAGAATGTGTTGCGATGCAGATATCTCCTTAGGCATTTCCGAATGACCAAACAACGTATCTAGCTTTGGTGTTCATGGCTGATTC
>JAABUK010011525.1_pt1 | contig 11485 bp, 12 predicted proteins | sample 5559141 | NCBI WGS metagenome assembly JAABUK01 (sample SAMN10711869, study PRJNA513367) | rock metagenome | isolation source: Antarctica rocks | place: Antarctica: Victoria Land, Pudding Butte nord | collected 2016-01-03 | reverse complement strand
ACCCTCCGACAAACGAGCACTTGCAAAGCCTCTAACGAAATAGAACTTGCAAAACCTCCAATAACTGAGCACTTGCAAAGCTTTTTTGAGCAACTGTCGTCCGTCGGACTATCTAGTTATGAGTGTCAAAATGTGGACATTCCATGTAGCTGTCAAGCTGTCCTGTGCGTTGAAGCCAAAAAGTGTCTGGAACCAGTTCAAAATGGCTGTGGATGATGCAGATGATGATGAAGCTGTGAAGGCTGCAAGCCATGCAGCAATGCAGGCCTATGCACACACGCACAGCAGCCCTGACAGGAGCAAAGCCATCAAGATTGGCAAGGTGGGTCTGACCAAACTCTGTATCAGTTTTCACAAGTACTTCGTCACCACCATCATTGATGCTTCACATTACGGGCTTCAAGGCTTGCTTTGGTACATACAGACAAAGTCAGATACCTCCAAACTAACGCTGTCTCAGCACACAAATCTGATGCCTCTGTCTTGGGCGGTCAAGCCAGCATGCACTGTAAGTTGCAGCATCACTCGGTAAAGCTGAAGCACTAGTCAATGTGCTTTGATAGATAGACTGTGTGCTGACAGATGGTTCAGCAATGATTGGTGATACAAACGTCTGTTCGTCTGTCTGTCTGAGTGCAGGCAGATTCGCCACAGAGACGCTGAGGGTGACCAAACGCTCCAGAGGGCATTGAGGCTGTATACAAGCAGGTTTCACACCAAGCTGCACAGCGTTGATTCATGATACAGATGGCTGTCTGTCTGTGAGTGCAGGCAGATTCACCACAGAGGCGCAGAGGGTCACCAAAATCTCCAAAGGACCCTTTGGAGGGCATTGTGGATGCGGCTCAGTTTGCTGAGGATATGGTACCAGAGGGGCTGCACCAAGCAGCCCTGAGCCGAAACCCACCTCAAACCTCTCTGTCAGGAGCAGCTCCTGGAGGTGTCCTAGACGCGGGGCTGCATGGCGCTGCCCTGCCTCGGAAGGCATCTCAAACCACCCTGACAGAAGCATCTCCTGAAAATGGCTCAGATCCAGACGGTGCACACCTGAGTGCAAGGTAACTGCACATCAGTCAGACAGCTGCATTGATTGCTTGCAAATTAGTTTGATTGATGTGCAAAGGCTGCATGCAAAGATTTTGGAATGCTCTCAATGCGCTGACAAACACTCAGTGAAACGCACCATTATTTGACTGGAAAGAAACGGCATTTTTTGATGATGAGAGACCTATAGCGGCGCTCAGCATTGTGCACGACTTTCTGATTTCAATGTTGGTCAGCTGCAGCTTGTTTCCTTGCTTGCTTGTACATGCCACATCAGCTTCATGTACACAGTTCCACAGACTAATCATTGAAAAATCTGCATTGTGTATATCACATTTGCAAATTTGATGTGCGCAGCAGTGAGGCTCATCAGGCTCAAGCCCCACAAGCCTCAGCAGATTCTGGGGCAGGGCAAGTCCCAGAAGAGCCCTCTGGGTTCAGATGGCCCTGGCAATCTAGGGCCAAGCCCGGAGGGGCTGTCAGGCAAAAGCAGCCGGGGAAAGCCCTAAGCTCAAACCCTGGCCGAACTGCTGCCAAACTCCCTGGCAGAACTGATGCTGACATCCCCAATGAGGATGAACAGCAGTTGAGCACTGGAAACACGTTTGCAGGCTCACAGCATCAACAGCCAAACGCAATGGATCAGACAAACTCCCCAGATCATCATCAACCCATGCATCATTCTACCTCTGGAGGTCAGCTAGCATCAACCGTGGGCACTCCTGGTCCTGAAAGCAGGGCTAGCCAAGCTAGTGGCTTAGCTGATAAGGCAATGAGCAGAATTGCTGCAGCACAGCATGCCATGTCATCCTCACATTCAACTTCCAACAGAGGTGTCGTTTTAGATTCCGGCCTTGGCAGCAGCCCCGAAGCCAGAGCCCCTGGTGAATCACCACCGAGGAAGAGTAACAGAACAGTAAATTCAATCAGTCTAGGGAGCCCTAGGGCTGTTGCTGTTAGTTCGCCCAGTAGCCCTCAGCATAACAGCCGACTTCGCACAGGCGGGGCAACTTCTGGACAGCTTCGGCAGCTGATAGAAGAAGCAAGGGTGCAGAGGCTAGACTCAGGGCTTGACTCAGAACTGGCCCAGCCCATGGGACAGGATGCTGCAACAGGGCAAGGCTCTTCTGAGCAGACAGAAGTGCCCTCGCCTCGTGCTTCTGCATCACACCGCTCCTCTTCATCGAGAAGCGATGTGCTGCTAGGTCAAGGGCCTTCTGTCAAAGCAGGGCAGGACCGTTTGGGGGGGCAGGGCAGCGCGGCACAGCCCCAGGGGCACTGCAATGAGGCCCTGGGTGAGGGCAGGGAGCATGCAGGCAACCCCGGTTCTCAGGCTGCTGCATTGCACAGTGCTGCCAGCAGAAGCCAAGATGCAAGCCAAGCCCAAAGGTGAGCTCTTAGCGTCACGACAATATTAATGATGATTATTCAATTGTGTACTTAGCCAGCAGGCATCAGGTACGTGCGACGCAAGTCAACTCCCTCCAGAATTAGGGACTTAGCATGGCCGTTTTGGCCTTGTTCATGCCACTTGTGATCTAGACAGTAAAGCCATCATATGGTGCTTTGACAGTCAGCATACAAATATCAATGATATGAAGTGTCATCCAGCAATGCAATATATGATATGAAATGATGTTTGAAATAGACAGCATGCTCATCATGAGCCGGAAAGCGATTATGATCTTTATTATTGTTATTGTTGATATCATTATTATTACTATTACTATTATTACCATTATTATTGCAGGAAGCAGGAGGAAGTAGCAGACATGTTGGGCATTACCCGCCTAGAGCCAGATGGGCCCCCTGCGCCCCTTTACCCCCCAGGTCAACCCCACTTTGCCAACCGCAACGTCATGATACTCTTTGCCACAATGACAAAACTTTCCTGCATTCAGGCTTCGCTCCTGATGAACATGCCCTCTCCTGATGAACATGCTTCTAGAGCAATTGCTGACAGCGCAACAGCCCCTTTATGCTGTCAGTTTTGTTTTGCCCAGAAGTACTTGACTCTGTGTTGCAGAATGTCTCATCTTGCTTGTACATCTGCCAATAACAATGAGCTCATTTCCGGAGGAGTATCATACCAGCCATTGCGGTAGCCACATAAATTCATGAAACCTAAGTCAATTTAAGTTTGGGCGGCGAAGCTGTTGGCGCCTAAACCTGCAGGCAATGCACCTTCCTTAGTTCGTGAAACAGGCCGCTGTAATCCAGCGTTTGCTTTTCGAGGAACTCTTGGAGCTAGCAATACTGCTGCACCAACAGTTCAGGTGCTGCAGGAGTCTTGTTGATGTTTTGTGGTACTAAAACATCTCCACAATGTAGAAGCGTTTTTACTGTCCCCAGGCATTTCTGAGTTTAGATTTCCTGTGTACAGATGACGTTTCTGGATTAAAGTAAACGTTTTGGGATTGAAAAGAGCATCAGATGTCAGATCCGCATTCTCGAGCATACACTGATGTACAGAGTCCAGAAAACGCCTGGGTCTGCACATTGGTGGCATTGTATCAATCCACATCATGCATCATGGGACGGAATGTATGCAGGTCGAATCCTGTGGATGCTACCTCCACCTGAACAGCCCAGTTCTCAGGACGCACACATTGCAGTAGCAGACCCTGATGACGCCCAACACCCTGAAGATTCCCCATCTTCTTTGTCAGTCTTTCAGCAGCATGCAGCAAGTGTACCATCAGCTGTGCAAGAAGAACAGCAGCAGCAGCAGTCATCAGCAAATGCTGTGTCAGCTGCAGAAGGGGGTCAAGAAGTGCAGAAAGTGTGGCAGGCAGAGCCGATTTTGCTAGATGTGCAAAAGGAGTGTTTTTCTAGATTGTTGTTGCTGCCTGAGATTCTAATGGACCATTTGCCTGACACCTACTTGGCTGCTGTTCAGCAACTTTGAGGTGTAGGTGTATAATGCTGTGCCTTCCCAGTGTTGCATGTCTGGGTTCAATGACTTCCTGTCTACTATATCTGGGTTCAATCACTTGCAGCACAAAGGTCTTTGCTGTCTGTCAGGATGCAGCAACTGAATACAGGCACCACAATGGAGGTTTTGGTCTCCTATCTCCTATAGCCCCAGTCGTTCACTATTACTACAGTATAAGTAATCATAAGCTCGAGTGGTTCGCCTGCAGCTGTTAGCTCCAAAGCACCTTTGACACAGGGTCCTGCGTTGCCCTGTGTCACTGACGAACACACTGGATGCTAGCTGCAATACTGTATCCTCATGAGATTGTGAGTATACAAAATTTGCATCCTGTGTGTACTGCAACGAAAACTGCACATTATGTGGACTCAAAGTGCACGCACGCACCCACACTGTCAGACATTCTGCATAAATTCGTTGCAATGATGCTGTGCTTGAAAAATTTATGAATAAACGTGGCACAGCACGCTGTCACAGGAGCCAGGCTACCCTGTACACAACCTACCACAACTCAACCCTAGCATGACTGCATGGCACTACCTACTGGTCGTCAATTGCACTACATCGGTTCCAAATCCTACCTCTTGCAAGAGCTGCATGAATTTTGAAAAGGGGGGGATCTTGCATGACAACAATGGCAGACCAATTACCAAGTAAAACATGAAATAGGCTTGCCTAGCAAAAGCACCTACACTTAAAAATTGTGGTAGGGAATCATTTATTCGTCCAAAGCTGCATGTGTTCTTCCAAAACGTGCAAGCCCTGCAGTGCATGCATCTGCACAGCAGACCGTTTTGGCTATGTCCAGGACAGTGAGTGCTATTTCAGCCCACAAATGCTGCATAAACATCAAGGTTTTCATAGGTTCTGCTGAATTTCGACCAAAAGAAATGGCCGTCGTATCAACCAATTAGCTCTCAGCAAGCATGTTCTGCCCACGCTGCTAAACCTTAGTCAACAGCTTATGCTGTCATCAGGCGGCGGCCAGCAGTGGCGGTGGTAGTAGTAGTGGTGGCTGCCTGGTTAACCTTGGTGCATTTTGCTACTGTAGCTTCAGCCTGGGACAAGAGAAAGGCAGAGCTGGGCTCAATCACATCCTGGAAGGTGGAGTCAGTGTAGGAAACCTCCAAGTTGCCACCATCATACACGAATGGGGAGTAAGTCATGTCCCACTGCCACCACATAGCACCTGCACAGGACAAAAGTTGACTCAGCACTCTGCAATGTTCACTTTCCACATAGCACTTACATATGAGAGTCAACTCAGCACACTGCAATGTTCACTCACTATCCATTGCGAGAAGCAAGCGGTGTACATGCAGAGTCATGATAGCTTTTTTGAGCTAGCAATCAGTATGCAGGCGTTTGCGTATGTGTATGCCAGGCAGTTGCACTATATCTGACAAACAACACACCTTGAGAATGATGATCAATCGAAGTTGATAGCTACATGGCGGAGCCAACCAGATCATGATTCCAGTGCAGAAGCTCATGCTGCAAGGAGTTGGCCAGCAATCACACTATTGGCTGCCTTACACAAACTCCACCACTGCTTGTAGATGCCTCTAGTGCAGCTCATTCTGAAACGCACAATGAAGTAGAAAGGTGCTTACCACGCAGAGTGTCCATGGGAGCAGTGTTGGAGGTCATAGAGGTGTTGGCCAGAGCATACACAGTGCTGAAGTAGGTGTCACGGATGTATGCCACATCGCTAACCTTGGGGTTAGCTTGCACACCATCACCAGAGTTGGAGTTCTGCAAAGACAGGGCAGCTGGTCAGCATCAGCAGCCTGACTACAGAAAGTTCATGTGCAGGCAGAATGACAAAGCTGCTGCAGAAGAGCTACCTGCTGCTGTGTCAACATGCAGCAATGTAGCCACACACCCAGATTGCCAAAAGTCAAAGTGCATACAGCATCAGAGGGGCACAGAACACCCAGGCCTGGAGAGGCCCTCAGGCCCAGGCAAGAAGGGAGGCAAGGGGGGGGGATTAGTCATTTCAGGAGAAGACTCACGTTGACTGCCTTGCCGAACTCTTCCAGCAGCAAAGGCTTTCCAAGGTTGTTGGCAACAATGGCGTGCTGAGTAAACCAGGCAGTCAGGAACTGGGCTGCATCGTAAGTGATGTCCTCCTGGTTTGCGAACCACTCGTCGGGCCAGTAGTGGATTTCGGCGAAGTCGATCTCGGTGTGAGCCATGTTGCGAGAGAAGTTCTGGCCTGTGATACCGGCCCATCCGTTACCAGGGTTGTACTGCACATCGGTGTCGTACTCGCCCCAGAAGCCCTCGTAACCAATGGTGACCAGGTGGTTGGCGTCATGGGTCTTAGTGTAGTTAGCCATGATTTGCACCCAGGCCTGCAGAAGACAACAATGATGAGCAGGCAGCAAATAAAACAAAACTGCAAAAGTATGCAGCTACTCTTAGAACCACAGCATGATTGTGGAGCAGAAGTGCAGTCGAATTCGCTGAGCACCAAGGACTGAAGGCAATTCAAAAATTCTGCTGATGCACAACCTGCTTCTGCATATGAAACAATGCATGCAGCTCCAAATGCAGTTCCCACAAGTAGATACTGGCAATAGAAAGCTTACATCAAGGTCATCAGCGCATGAAGGAAGGCACTCCACGTTGGTTGGGTATGCTGGGTACAAGGTCACAGGGTAGCACTCGCACCGGACCTCGTTCATCAAGTCCCATGCAAAGATAGTGGGATCGTTCTTGTATAGAACGCCAGTGTATGTGTTCTGCACAAGGACACAAGACAGGTCAGTCGCGCTGGGTGCGTGCCCGTGCTGTACATACAGCTATTCCACAGCTGTGCTATGCATGCAGCACACCAGCAAACGATGCGCTAGCACATGTACTTTGGAAGGAGCTGTCAACAGCGCCAACAGTAAAGCATTAAGTACACAGCAGACTTGGAGGGAATGGGCTTGTAACCATGCATTGTGGTACACCAAACTTGCAGTACTTCAATCACTGCAAGCACAGCATTGAGCATGTGCTGCACAAGAATCTGCATGCATGCATGAACCAGTAACTCACGTTACGGTTCAGCATGGTGAGGATGTGCTGCTGGTAGTAGCCCTGGATGACTGGGGAGGTGAAGAAGAGATTGGTGTTGGTTGTGGCATTGCCCCACTCAATGTAGTTGATCTTGGAGTCAGCAGTGTTCCACTGATCTCCAAGAGTCAGGATCAGCTTAGTGCCATAGTGCTGTGCTCTGTAGATGATGTAGTCCAGAGCCTTGAAGACTGTCTCATTGTAGACACCTGTGAATTACAACACAAGCATGACCATGGGCAATGTGGAGCACAATGCCCATCAGTCAGGACACTGCTGAGCATTCAAGACAGCGGTGCATCTGAAGTGCAATTGAACTTCCAAACCTGCATTTGCGCATTGACATAGATGCTTCAAGCAAATGTTGCATGGCTGCGCAGCAACAACAGCTTGGTGCAGAAATATCAGCAAGGCAATGCTCACCTTGCTCAGGCTGTAGTACCACTGTGGAGTTGATGCCGTGAGCAAACACACGAGCAGTGGTCTGACTGTTGTTGGCTGCCACAGAGAAAGTGAAGTCAACAGGGCTCAGACCAAAAGGGTTGGTAGGAGGGTCAATGATGGTTCCCACGACTGACTCCAACAACAACCACCTGCAGGCACAGCGGAAGAGTCTTAGCTTGTATCCGTAGCTGTCTGCAGAGGCGCCTTAGGGCCATCCTCGATACGTAACGCTGACCAAGGCAAGACGTTTAGCGCTCATAGAGCTGGATCGACATAAGCAACATGCATTTTGCAGCGAGCGACAGTACAGCTGATCGAATCGCTGCAGCTGAATATGCATACAAACAAACGCGGGCAGACACTGCAGCAGTTTGGATGGCAGAGCAGCCGTACGTGTTCATGCCCAAAGGGACGAACTCCTGACAGTTGTCATCAACGAACTTCTCATTGCTGGTTCGGATGAACCCGGTGTACCCCGCTGCACACTGAAAGCTGACCAACAAGGCCAAGAATACAGCAACCGCCTTCATAACTTGACTTGAGTGCAAAGACTAGATAAGATAAACGGGCAGGCAAACGGAGCGCCGGCAACGTTGTAAGCCTGGCAATCAGAAGCTAACGCGCAAAACAAGTCGGACAGGTCAAGCGTCAAAGGGCTCTGCAACTCTGCAAAGGTGAACAGCGTAAGATGTCAGGGTGAGACTGTCCGAACTCCCGAACAGCGCGGCCCAACTATATCGAAGCTTATGAACCGGATGTACAAGCTCGATTTATACACGCTCAACATAGCCAGCTGCCAACAGCACGTAAGCTCAGTCTTTGCCACAGCGTTGAAGCATGGACCCTCCCGCGGCTGTCGGCTATTCTGCACCCGACAACTGGCACGCTCGGTGTGCGTATAATGTACTGTACGCTCGTTTGAACGGCTAGAATAACATTATATCTCCGATTTATTAGGCCATTTAATCACGCAGCCGCGGATGAGTTGGGAGGCTGCCGCAGCTGTTTCCTTGATTCCGATTCTCAACTCCGCTCTAGCCGGACCTGAACGCCTGACGGCCAGTGCTATTTGTCACGGCGGCGCTCTGGCGCACTTGCAGAGACCATGTGATGCATGTGACATCGTATAGAAGATTGGCCTAACGTCATCAGGGTACATGAGCGTTCCCGCAGGTCTCACGCGCTCCGTGCGAGAGGGAGTGGTGGAAGACTGGCCATCAAGGTTCAACTATTCAACCGTTTGAAGCTGACTGATTCAAGTCGTGCAGCCGTTGCCATCTGTACATGGTCTCCCTGTGAAGGTCAAACTTGCCTATCCGCAAACACATTCGCGGTTGTGCCGCGAAGTAGGGGAAGATTTGGCTGTGTTGCAAATCCCACTACTGCAATCTCAGATAAATATATCATGTTTACAACAGAGTTCATTTCGAACTCAAGCAGAAGTGCTGATCCAGACAATCAAAATATGCAGACTTACAAAGGGCAGAAAGGGGAAGACTCACTACCATTATACAAGTGGTTGGTACATACTATTCAACATACTCTTCTTGCATACCTAATTGTGAGCTATGCAATGCATGGCTGCCATCAACAGTAAACTTGATAAGGCCGGCCCAGACATAGGACACCCACAAAGCACTAGCCCTATGATGTCCAAAAAATGGTAGTGGGCTTTTCCTTTGGCTTTTCAATCAGCCTGCCACCGTCAACCATACTCTTCTTCATTTGCTGGAAGTCATCCTCAATGCCAGTAAAGCCATCCTCAAGCAGAGCGAATTTGCCTTCCAAAGCATCGCTACCACCAAGCTGCAATCGACAATCCCCAGATGTTAAAAAGCTCTAGTACACCACTTGTCAAGTAAGGCTGCACTTGTGCATACCTGCAGTACGTGCTATATATGGTTATATAACGATGACACAAGAGTGCATGGATTGCACTAGATAGGCTTAGACACGTGACAGTTCCTGAGTATAGCGAACTGAGAAAGATACCAGCAAAGAGCTGCCAGCAATCACAAGGGGGGCAGGAATGAGGGTGATTGACCACCTAAGTTGTGAAACAACATGTGACAAATGATAGACTATCCCACCAAAAAGCAGAACGTTAGTGATTTAAAAGAGCATCTGCTGCAGGATAAGTGCTTTTGTGTACATCAAATATGCGTACCAAAACACAAGACCTTCAACATGCCTGACCTTTGGTGTGCATCACAATTATGCATCAAACAGATGCGTGACTTTTGCCATACCTGACCAACAGCATCAGCTTCAGCCTCCATGGCCACCACCTTTTGCTCCAGGCGCTCAAAAGCTGCAAGGCTTCCACTGGTGCTGCTCTTGAGCCCAGTCACCTGCCACACATGCATAAAGAGCATCACACACAAATGTGCAATACCCTCTTGTGCTGTCTACAATCAGCATGCGGGGGGGAGCGCAGAAGCAGCCAAGACCAGACCAAAAGCAAGCTACACTCATGTTTATAGCACGTGACTGCTGCTGCAGGCCTTGACAGGCACTTGCATTCAGCAGCAATGCAGCTGGAGGGCAGAACACAGGCCTGGGTATGGCGTGCCTGCCAGGCAATCCTGTTGGGTAAACAGCGACATGCTGAGACATGCAGATTGCTGATAAGCCTCATATCTGCTGCAGTCTCTTGCTTATACAGAAGTGATTCAGGTGGCTGTACGCACCATGCTGGTGATGGACTCGTTCAGCTGCTTGGTCGATTCTGCAGTCAATGCTCTGGCCTTGAGAGTTTCCTTCTTGCTCATTGCTTCTGCAACCTTGTTCTCCATCATTCTGCACACAAGCCAAGATGTGAGAGGAGAATCAAACTGCAGTGCACTGTGGCCTGCTCATGGCAGAATTATACTTGAATAGTAACAGCCACTAGTACAGCAATCATCTGAAGCGACGACCATATGCAGCAACACAGACTTAATGCATGTGTGATGCTGTGACCGTTGACTGGCACTGACCTGATGTTGGTCATGAGCTGGCCGCTGGCTCGGGTGTGTTGGTCCAGTTGCTTCTTAAGCATGGCTGCATTGTCAGAAAAGCTCTTCTTCCTTCTGAGGGCATCTCTGGCCAGCTCTTCCTCTCCTTTGTCAAGGGCCAGCTGAGCCCTCCTGTACCACTGGTCCTGCAGGATCAGGCACAGTCTGGTCAAGCTATGCTTCAGCTCAGTCTGACTGTCATCTGAGCATGTTGTGAATGCTGGTGCTGGGTCAAAAGCCAAGCATGCACACCATGTCACAGCACGTCAGCACTGGACTGGATGCATGCTCATCATACTGCAGCATGTATACTACGCGAAGGCTTTTACAGTTGTACTACTTTGTCCTAGCAGGTTTGTAAAAAACCAATGACATGCTGATGGATGCGTTGGTACATAGCAGGACACTGTGGTCCGTATAACAGCCCCCTTCCAGTCAAGGAATTTGCTGCTGCGTAGTGTGGCATAACACATTTGACGCTACATGTTCCAATACACATGACGCAGCTGTGTTAAGATTGTGCAGCACATTTGAGATTGATCTTAGCTTGCATGGACTGATGCACTACATGACATGCGGCATGGCACAATTTTTCTGTCCTGAAATTGTCTGTGCTCAAGCAGAGCTGAACGAGCATTGGGATGGGGATGCATGCATGCTGGTCAGAGAGAGAGGGAGAGCGCTTACTGCTGAAGCCTGAGCTTGACTGTATTTGGACTCTAGCATCTTCTGTGTTGACATAACTTCTGCAGAAGCCTGTCGCATCTTGACCAGGTCTTCCCTCATTTCTGAGACTGCTTGATCCAGCATCTTTCTGGGGTCTTCCAGAGATTTGGCTGCAGTCAAAACGACAGCATTGGCCACCTAGAAGCGTTGATGCTCATGTTCTTGGAGTACTACACATAGTAGGTGACGCTTTTGATAGCAGATCACTTTACTGATCAAGATAGCAAAGCTTGAGATTCGCAAAGTAGCTGACCTGCCGAGTCCGTATAAAAGA
>JAABUK010011524.1_pt1 | contig 11486 bp, 10 predicted proteins | sample 5559141 | NCBI WGS metagenome assembly JAABUK01 (sample SAMN10711869, study PRJNA513367) | rock metagenome | isolation source: Antarctica rocks | place: Antarctica: Victoria Land, Pudding Butte nord | collected 2016-01-03 | reverse complement strand
TGGCGTCCAGTCCCTTGCGTTCGATACCGTGCTGAAGTATCGTCGGCTGCACCAGTATGCATCGTGTCCGTCAACACAAGCCTGGCTTTACTGCCTCGATGAAGTTGCACGCTACAACTTCGGCTGATTTAAATAAATCGCGTTTACGAATATGAACATATTGACCTGACCTCCATGCCCACACGAGTATGGGTCAAGCTTCGCAAGCCTTACTGCCAGGCCGTATACAGCGGTGCAAACAAGCAATGACAGACGGCGCACCTGGGCGAGCTCGACATATGTAAAGCTTTCCTCCGCTGCCGCGCTTGCCGGATCATCGCCCCAGCCGCTCTGGGTACTCCGCATGCCCTCTTGTAGACTTGTGTCGTCCCAGCTTGTACACCCATATAGTCGGGCTTCACGGTTCCATGGTGGCATTGTAGCCTCTGCAATATGTTAGATCAGGCATGAGTTCGATAGCCTATAGCCAAAGCCATGCGTGCTCAAAACGGTAATACCCGTGCGCTTAAATGACGCCTTCAGTGCGCGCTGCTTCTGGAAAAGTCTGAATCTGTTTTTGCAGCAAAGCAACTGACTCCACAAGACTTGTCTGTCCTGACTTTTCTGAGCACAGCAGCTGCCCAGCAGGAAGACCTTTTTGATTGCCTTGCTTCCGTTAGCAAATCAACTCGAGCCAAAACAGAACACCTGCACATGGCATGCAAGGACGCTGAGTCAGAATTCAAGTCACAGGAAAGTATTAGGACCCAAACTATCCTGCGTGCAGCCACAGCTGTTGCAAGGGCTGTCCAGGCTGCTCTTGAATCAGTAAGTGCGTCAAGCTGCAATGCGCATGTGATCCAAGGCAAAGATGTGCCTGCCAGTCTCATGGAGGAGACCACTCAATTCACCCAGAGGTTGTATGAGTCAGCACCTGCAGACTTCTGGGAGTCAGTGATGGACGATATTGAGGCCATCAAGGCAACAGCAGGTGTTGTCCTTGTCAAGTACGCAACCAACAAAGGTATCTTGGCCAAGAAATGAGAAATTAAATGCTATGCACCTTAGCCAAGACAGGCGGTGTTCCTGCACCCAGCACTTTGATTGGGGCATGGCCCAATCGTATCATCTAGAAGGGATGCAGCTTCATGTCCTGAATATACAAATTTCTGAGGTCAGACGCTTGTTCATTCTCTGCGTAACATTGTTTGGTCCAATGTGGTGCAGCACTTTGCCATGTCATCTTCATGGTATCAGGCAGGATGTGTTTCATCTAAAGATGTTGTTTGTACATCTGTATTTCCATATGCTGGTACAAGGGTTGTTGCAAATGCTGATACTGCCAGACTGTGCTCAGAGTATCCTTGTTTCCTTACACTGGACCTTTAACACGCTTGTATTGATACATGTGAACTTACCAAGATGATATGTAGAGGATGCACTAGTGGACCCAGCTCTGCTTGGCCCAGCTCAGCCGTGCCAATCTGATGTGTAAGAAATCCAAGGCTCAGAGGTCAAAGATGATTATTTTACAGCTCACCACACAACGCAGACCACAGATCTGATCGTGACCGTTCAAGCTTGTACCTCAAACGTAAATGACAAGGCTTGTCGAGATGCCTGCCTAGTTTATACAGCAGTCAAGGCCCTCACAATGACAGTCATCTGGGATGTCACACGAGCGGACAGTCTTTGCAAACCAGGCTTGCTTTAGAGTCATCGTGCAGTGCTGCACTACATATCAATGAAAGTGGCTCTAGAGCAGATCTGCAAAGTGCATGCAGCATTGAAATAAACTATTGAATTTCATTCAGACGTGGTCATACCATACAAGCACCCTCATGTCACAAGATCATCAAAACTGTAATGAATGCATAATTATTCAACTTCCACCGACTCAGCAAGGCATAGTAGCACTGGTCCTGCAGATTTCAATTCTTGGTGCGGCAGGTGCGCGCGCACCGGGGCCTCCGTGCGGGGTGTAATGATTGGCAAACCGTAACAGGCAGGTAACAGTCTCAGGTTATTGACAGGCCACCATCTCTGCTACTCACAACCACAGCCACAGGTTGTTGCAATGAACATGACACCACTCGCTTCCAACATGATTTAAAAAAAGGCATGCATGAACATTATATGGAGTGTATTAATCAGCCTACAGACTGCCCCAAGTTCCAGATAGCTAGACCCTTCAAGCATACAGGTGCACACAAGCAATGCAAGCTACCTTGCCAAAAGCTTCAACCACTCGGCAAGATAGTTTTCCATTCTTGCAGCACATTGAGATGCACCATCAGTCTTGGCATCCTGTATCCATTGCCGGCATGTCGCTGTAATGCTATCTTTCCTCAGTTGAAAGTGTCGCTTGACAAGCTTTGCAAAGCATGGAGGTGGGCTTTTCAGAGCCTGGAAGATGGCCCAATGAAGTGTGTTCTCTCTGTAATGCAAACAACACAGCCTTAGCATCAACAGAGGGGCAGAAAGAAAAGAAAAGACTACGCCTTTCGTCAAGGTAATGAAAAGCCAAGTGTTATACTGGGCTGCTCAGGCAACAGAGGGGCATAGCTACTTTCAGAGGGCGCGTCTTGCATACATGGTATTGACATCATGCAGTGTGAAAACAAGCTTGCATGATCCAAAGCACAAGAAGCCCAAAACAAGCACACAAGCAGCCATTTCATGGTCTATGATGCTACAGAACAATATGGCCAGCCATGCATGTTGAATGGAATTTGTGTCGCAAGCCCACCTGATATTCTGGTTGTATGCCCAGCTCGCTCGGTCCCCCTCAGGGGTGTGCATGGTGCCCTCGTACCCTGGTTCATTGAAGTATGGCTCATCCACAAAGATGAGAGACTGGATGGAGATCAGCATCTGCAGCAGCAATGAGATTCAATGATGCCAACTTGTGAACCCTGCAACTGCTTCAGATTGACCTACTAAATGCACATAGTTTTGGTTTTCCACTTACATTGTAATGATAGAAGAACAAGTATGACTTCAAAAACAAAAATGTATTGTTTTCAGGGTTCATTAGCTGCAGCTTGCATCGGCTAGTATGTGTCACATGCATTGTCTCAAATTTGGCGGTGGGTTTTCAAAGCTGGGCCGTAAGCCAATGTCTCTGATGCACCAGATGACAAGGTAGACACAAAACTGTCTTAGAAGCAATGCGGGTACCTGCAGGGTGGAGGAGGCACTGGGGTCCCAGGTCTCCCCCTTGGCCCCTGACCACGTCCCCAGCAGCGACAGACACACCTTCCCACAGTTGTACAGGTTGGGGTTGAACCGCACTGTGGTCCCACCTGCAGGCATGCCCCTCAAGATTGCAACCTGTTAGATAAATACTAGTCTTGTTTGAGACTGCTGACACTGGAGATTGTTGACTGCTGGGTCCATCAGAGGGTTGTTGTGGAGAATGCACAACTGCTGATGCAAAATGGGGGTACCTTACAATGTGCATTTCTAGTGCTGGACAAAGACTATCAAGCAGGGATGCATCATGTGCTGCCAGGCTGCCAGATTCAACCTGCACACTGCTTTTAGGCAATTGGATTGTGACAGTTGGATGGACGATGAGCTACCTGTAGTCCTGAGCTGCACATTCATGGGCACATTAGGGTAGGTGGGAGGGAAATAGATGTCGAACTCAAAGCAGCCGCCTGAGTACGGCGTATCTTCAGGCCCTGCAAACACCAACACAGGTCATTGATGAGGTTACACACAAAATGAGGGCTGCTCTTTGCACTTCAGCTCATAATGGTTGAGCTGCCGAGACTTTGTGCTGCAATGTGTGCTGATGCAGTCTGTTGTGCCCTGTATACGTCAGAATGGGGCACCTGGACCTAGGCAGGAGTTCGTTTCAGCGGCTGCAAGGCATACAAAACCCCGGCAGGCCAGACAGGGCACCTCTAGCTTCCCTCACTGCCTTCATTTGCTCATCACTGAAGGCTGCCCTGTTACTGGGGGCCCTCTGAGTGGGTGCTGGGCATCCTCCAATAGCAGTAGCATACTATTCTCTAGCGGTTAGCATATACTGACCGAAGGAGAAAGCTGCGCTACTGCTGGTGGAGGGCGCACAGCATCCATGCAGAGGGCCCCCAGAAACCGGGCAGCCTTCACTGATGAACAAAATGAAGGCAGTCAGGCAAGCTAGAGACGCCCTTGGCGAGCGTGGTAACCCAGGAGGCAGTGGCAGTGGCCCTGGCCCGCCACAAGCAGGGCCCTCAATATTTCCAGCGCCTAGAGCGCCTGTCCCTAGAACACAGGGCATAATTGTGGATGTTGCACAAGCAACTGGCTTCAAGCTATACAGGACATCAGCAGCGTTTTTGACATGGACAAAAACATTGTCCTTCCCACATGTTGCAATTTGAATCTCAAGGCGTATTTGTGACAGATGGCCCTGTTTGTCACTAAGCACGTGCAAAGATTTTTGTCTGTGAACAAGCTGTAGCTGTTCAGACACATAACACAAGTCAGGGTCATAAGGTGGGCTTCTGTACCTGTAATAACAATATTAATTATAACAGTATTAATAATAACAACAACAAAAACACCAACAACAAAAACAACAACAATTATTATTATTAATAAGGTACTCCGCGGGACCCAGCGCGGGACACATCGCTGGGTCCTGCTGTGTCTGTGACCCAGCGGGACACAGCTTGTAGCCAGTCCCGCAATGAGCGTGGACCACTAGAGGCACTCATGTCAGTGCCTTCATTATAATCATTATTACTAATAATAAAAACGCTTTCCAGCTCATGTCGAGCTAGGTACATGCAGGACAAGTCTTGTCTCTCCAAAGCAGTCTGTCTTGCGCATCCCTACAAGGTCTACTATTTTGACAGTTGTGTACCTGTGATGAGTGCTTTCCAGAGCATCATTTGCTTCTCGTCCACTCTGAGGAAAACAGACGAGGAGACATTGAGGGGGAGGTCAGCCGCCATGCCTGCCAGCTCCTTACCCACCCTGGCTTGCCTGCTGCGCGGTGCTGCCCCTTCCTGCCCTGCCTTGTCCTTGTAACAGTGCCCACCAGCCACACTGTCTGCCAGATCAACCTGCAAAATCATCAAGCATCCATTAATGATGATATTGAAAGTAAAAATCAAAGTGATAATACTAATAATAATAGCAACAATAATATTCATAATAACAACAACAACAATAATAATAGTAGTAGTAGTAATAATAAATGCATAAATACACATATATAAATAATTATTATTTTGAAACCGCTTTCCAGCTCATAATGAGATAGATACATGCAGGACAAGTCTTGTCTCATCCATTACATCCCCTAGAATGCTCCTTGACAATACTTTCGTATGGTTAAACCGAACTAGCAAATAACTAGATTTCTCCGTGCTTGCCGGTCAACAATTGACAGCTTGCTGGTTGCCAGCAATGCCTATACACTGCATGACACCTCTGCATGCCCTGTGGTCCCTACACCGTGCAATAGTGATGGCGATGTCAAATGACACCAAGACAAGGCAGACATGGAGAAGCCAGAGTGACTGTATTCTGACCTGGTCCTGGCTGTGCATCTCCCTGATGTATGTCTGGTTCACATCTGCATCAGTCTGAATCTGCATGGCTTGCCCTCTGTTGCTAGGACCTGCATCATGCCCAAGAAGACTTTTCATACTGTCCTTGTCATGTTGCCTTCATCAGTTGTTCAAATTAGTCAAGCCCACATATGTTCTATTGCAACACTTAAGTACTCTTTGTCAATGTGTGCATTGCGCATTGAGACACGCAATGAGCAGTGATAGTGCACATTGTAGCAAACGTATGGAGAATTGACTGATCACAGGGTGTTGAGAGTGACAGCACATCATTACAGCATCACCACAGCAATGTCTTTGGGGCTCTATTGTCAAACGCCTTGAACATTTTGGTGCTTAGTGTACGTCAGTTCCCCAATCATTGCCTATTGACTCCCCTGAAGAGTCCTAAAGACAGCAAATGTAAATTGATTGATTTATCGATTGAGTATGCAGCGCACCAGGAGCTAAGCTGGCCTGGGCGATGCGGTCCACCTTTTGGGCGGTCTCCAGAATGAGATCTGCCAGGTCCAGGCAGGCCTGCTCCTCAGCCATCTCAGCTGCTGCATCACCAACATATGACAGTCAGTGCAAGGCATGGCACATAGAAAGAAAAGAAAAGAAAAGACGACACCTTTTGGCGATGAGCTGAGGAAGCCAAGTATAATACCGGGCTGCCCAGGGGCATGGCACAAAAGGTATGACAAAAAACACTGACACAATAGTGGGAGCATTCTTTAGACCTATGACAGGGTCTTTGGTGACAAGCCCACAGTGGAGCCACCTCCACAGTGGCTCACAGTGTTCTCATTTCCCTGATGTTGTGCCTCTGCTTCATGACAGTCGTGCTTCTCATCGCTGACGGGAAACATCGTGCTGACTGTGGATTCCAAAAAGTACAGAGAGCTTGCTGTTGGCGCAGTGGAAGGATTGGCCAGTTGCAGTACATTGACGACATCTCTATGACATCAATGAAGCATCAAAATGTTAGTGGGGACAAAAGCTGTGCACAAAACAGGGACCAGTACAGCATAGTGAAACAGCAGCCATACAGGAGTGTTCTGTTCCTGAACAAATACCCAAGACACTGCGCAAATTATGACCAACAGTTGAGAAGTATTCAACTCACTGAGCTGGGGGCAGGGGTGGCGCCACTAACAGCATGACCAACTTGCCTGTGAGAACAGCAAAGGGAAGGGAAAGAAAAGGAAGAAAAAAAAACACTAAACCTTTCAGAGTCAGTTCAACGAGAAGCCGAGAATTATACCAGGCTGCCCAGGAACTTGCCTGTGACATTGGGTGGGGGGAGGGGCCGCTGTGCCTGGGGACCCATCACCTGCCTGAAGCGCGCTGCAGACCGCTTCAGTGCAATCATCAGGTCCTGTATGCTCTTTGAACCTGCAACAGCATCACAGTTTGAAGCGCACTACAGATTGTTTGTGCACAATCACCAGATCCTGTATGCTCTATGACTCTGCATCACCACAGCAATAGCTCACTGCAGACACACATACGATCACAGTTTGCGCTGGAGACTGTCTGGGCAACTTTCCACAGGTATGCCAAGACAGCTGCTCTGCTGTATACATGGCCAGCATGATAACAATCACAGCAGTAACATTGCATGCGATTGTCTCATGATCTTGAAGCAACAAGACTCAGTCTCAGTTGAGTCTACCACAGCCCTGTGCAACCTGCCTGCCACTATGATGTGCATGTATGTGATGACTGATGTAGTGCATAACACATCTGCATGCAGGTTTTGATGACTCACGAGGTGCACTGCCATCAATGGATGACTGCATGGGCAGTGTCAGAATGTGATGACTGATGTAGTGCATGACACATCTGTATGCATGTTGTGATGACTCACTAGGTGCAAGCCCATCAATGGATGACTGCATGGGCAGTGTCAGAATGTGATGACTGACGTAGTGCATGACACATCTGCATGCATGTTGTGATGACTCACGAGGTGCACTCCCATCAATAGATGACTGCATGGGCAGTGTCAGGATGTGATGACTGATGTAGTGCATGACACATCTGTATGCATGTTGTGATGACTCACGAGGTGCACTGCCATCAATGGATGCCTGCATGGGCAGCGTCAGGATGTGAGCTGTCTGAGGACTGCACAGCTGCCATATGACTCTAAACAGAGTTGTGTAATAGGACGCCCTGCATTGACAGGCGTACACACCCATCATGAGCGAAATAACAACATTATGTGGAATGACAACATCAGTGAAGTATCAACATCACATTAGCAGAACATGTCAGACTTGTGATATGTGTGGCCTGTTGAGTCTCCGTGCCGCTGCTACCAAGTGCGCAGCAGCACCGCTGCAGCTATGTCAGTGTACAGTATGAAGTCATGCATACATGCTGTGGCAGCCATAGCCTTTCAAGTGTGAAAGTAGCATGTGGCTCTGTAGAAGCTTGTTTGTGCTGGCAATGTTTCTAAGCAGAGTGCATTCATGCTCCGATCACTGTCATAACTTCAAGCAGATCCCAGCCCAAAGACCAGCTGTAGCTGCTAACACCTCACAAAGGGTGATTCAAACAAGAACAAGCTTCAGGGTAGCTGGGGGGTTGCACCTACATGCAGCCTTGCACAATGTGCTGGACACCAATGTTGACAGTAACATTTAAGTGACAGTAACTGTTAAGTGACAGTGACTGGAGAGGTTCACCTAGAAGCCATGTCATTGAAGGAGGCGTTCTCCAGCTGCCTGTCCAAGAAGGGCAGCAGACAGGAGCTCTGCACAGCCTGAATGCACAGAGCTATGCTAGCAGCATCCCTCAAGGCTTCTGTAGCATGGTGTGTGCCGCTGGTGCTGGCCTCTGCCTGCTGTCTGTCTGCACTCACCACAACAGATGATATTCTCATGGGTTCCGTGCCTACCAGTCAGCACAGCCAGATGACACGTGAGCTGCCAATTCAAGCAGATCAAAGGGGGACACAAGGCTGCGCGCAGTGGGGTCTTGGGAGGGGACAAGGTTTTCAAGGGGTCTTGCATGCTGGTGCATGGACCACCAATGATGTACACTGCTGTGCAAAACTCTGCACAAGCTATTGCATCAGATTGCTTCTGTTCTGTGTTCCCAACGGCAAAGCTTGCCCCTGCAAGCTAGCGCTTGACGTGTATTCTTGGCTGAGCTTTTGTACATTTGTGCATCAGGTTGTCACGCTTTCAGATAGTTGTGTCTGGATTGCAGTTGGGGCAACTGTCAGGCAAACATGTACTGGTCAAGCTAGTTTGCACACCTTGGTGAGAAGGACTCGCCATCATTGGCTCGCCAGCTGAGCTTGAGGCTGCCTCATCAGACTCTTCTGCCAGCTGATGTCTCAAACCTACAGGTAGAAAAGTCAAAAATGGGTCCTTGCCTCAAGACGCATGAAACTTGAGTAGTCAAGTGCATAAAGCTGCTCAAGCAGCTTGACCAACACCACCAACATGCAAATGCTGCAGAAAATGCATAGCTTGGTAAGCTGGGCAAGTCTAGCGAGCAGTGCAAGGACCCACATGCTAGCACCCACAAAGGACACAATCACTGCACAAAAGAGGAGCCTGACACATCAGGTGCAACTCACTCTCAGCAAGATCAGTGAGGAGCTTCTCAAGCTCAGCGTCTTGAGCCGCCTGAGAAGCCTCAGCATGCTTGGCATCCCAGATGGGGGAGGGCCCCCCCCGGCTGTAGTCAGTCCCATACCCCGTGCCTGCAGCCCAGGATGCCCTGCAATGCCAACGGCCATTGTATATGCAATAGCTTCTAGCCTGTTTAGGCTTCTAGCCTGTTTAGGCAGAGCCTGACAGGACATGCATGCACAAATGTGTTATGCAGGCTATATCAGGACACACATTGAATGCAGTATGACACTGACATGATGGTAAGCCTGTAGCTCAAAGCTGCCACAGCTTCAGCACACACGCTGAGTAGGGGTTATTGCAAGCCTCTCCAGGTCTGTCTCCACATCCAGGCAGGTCCCAAGACCATTTTGTTCTCTATTGGACAAGTGTATGCCAGCTGGCTGCCATTTTGAAAGTCTTGAATGGGAGCAAACAAGATCAGAGAGTCGGCATGTGGAGCTTACTTCTTGCCGGCAGTCTGTTGCTGTTCACCAGCATCTCCTGCAGTTTTGCTGCGCTTGGCTGAGGGGACCTCCAGAGCCTCCATGCGAAGTGCATCCACGCCTGTACCCCTTGCACTGCACGTCCACGCTACCCAAGTAGGACACATGTACAGGCTGTGCACATCCAAACTACCCAACCGGGGTACATGTGCAGGCAGTATCCTTGATACTGCACAAGTGCAAGGTTGTGCAGACACGTGCCACAGGAACACACGTGCCATACAAACACAAGTGCAGCAGGTGTGACGGAAAGTGCAATGCAGTGTGAGATACTGAGCAGCAAGCGTGCATGCAGCACTGAACGTACCCACCAGCAGCATGAGGACCAACATGCATGCATGCGCATCTGCTGGCACAATGATGACTGAGGCGCACACAAACATGTGCAGTTGTGGTGGGTGTACCTGTACAGACTCTTGTATTGGTCATAACACAGCGGCAGAACCGTCTGGGCACAAAGACCTTCCAAGCGAGCCAGCTGTTGCTCTACAGGCAGGTAAGCAGGCTGATGCTGCTCCAGGCTGCTGATGGTGGCCTCCACATTCACTTCTGCCACAGCCTAAGGCACACAACACACTAGTCAGGCTTGTGATATGAGTCCTTTTTAGCATTTTTGGTATTTGCAGGAAAATGGACACCAGGCCCACAGCAGGAGTGTTGTTCACTGTTCAGGGAGTGTTGTTGACTGTTAAGGCTAATGTCTGGTTTCTGAAGGTTAGTACAGGTGCAAGCTATAATCTCACAAGAGCGGTCCCGCAAAAGCTGTGCTATCTGTATGAGGAATTCGAGTGACAGTGCAAAGAGCAACACCCACAGCAGACAGCAAGTGTGGTCTTGACATGATACAGAGCTAGGTGTATTGCCTCCTTTCTAGCAGGGGGGAAGATGAAGATGTGACCTGCAGAAACGCCTTCAGCTTTGCGGCCAGCTCTCTCTGTGTTCCCCAGGGATCCCAATGCTGTAGTTGGGCCACTGGGTGGCTGGCAAGGGCTCCACTGACTGGCCCTTTGAAACGTGGGTGTAGCAGGTCCAATAGAGGGGGGTAGAAGGGGTGAAGACCCCTTTTGAAGGAGAGCCGCAGATGCACGTAGTCGCACTCATGCTGGCGATGGATAGCGCGCAGCCCCTGTCATATTCAGGAACAAGTTTTCATACAACACGTGATACAACACATGGTAAAAGCAGTTTGCATATCAGCAGGGAGTTCTGTCAGGCCTTGTGCCTTGAGAATGTATCTCAAAGTACCTATGGCACAGAGCTGCAGCCAGGACAGCTTGCATGCTCAGGTTAAACAAGCAGCAAATGTAGTGATGTGCATGTTGTCACTCGCACCAAGCGGTTACCTGAGAAATGGGTGTGGAGGAGTCAAACTCTGTCAGCTTCATATCCCAGTGCCACACTGAGTTGCCGATAGCGTCAACAGTTACTCCGCTGCTTGGCTCCAGCATCATATCTTTCAGCTCCCTGGCAAGCATCTTATATGCCTCCTGAGGAACAAAGATCTGACGTTTCTGTGCCAGCTGCTCCTCCATGGACAAGCCCTGGGCTGTACCCGGGCTTGTTTCAGCAGCAAGGGCATCATCCTCAGCAGCTTGCACATCTTGCTCTGCCCGGTCCCATGTGCTGACCTTTTTCAGCACGGCTTCCAATAGCTCCTGCAGGAGACTGAAGAGATGGTGAGGGATGACCAGGTTCTAGACTGCAAAAACGTAGGCGAATATCAATACCTGATTGTCAGTTTCGGCCATGTCCTGACCGGTGTCGCTGAAGTTGCCCTCGGAAGCAGCATCTTCGTCGTTTTCAGATCCAGCTTCGCT
>JAABUK010011523.1_pt1 | contig 11487 bp, 20 predicted proteins | sample 5559141 | NCBI WGS metagenome assembly JAABUK01 (sample SAMN10711869, study PRJNA513367) | rock metagenome | isolation source: Antarctica rocks | place: Antarctica: Victoria Land, Pudding Butte nord | collected 2016-01-03 | reverse complement strand
CAACAGTATCTCCAGTTCTGGTGTCGAGTCCCTTGTAGACCTGACCATACGCGCCCCTGCCTAGCTCTTCGCCAAGCATGTACTTGTCGCTCAAGACTGATTTTGGGTGTCGCGTGCTGACAGAGGGACTGGACAGGACACTGCGAGTGTTTGACCTGACGCTGGCAGCTGTACTCGCAGCAGTGGAAAAGTTGGACATACTGCTGACGCTGCTGCTGCTGCGATCCATGGCAGAGCGAGGCAAGGGACTAGCCAAGGGTCCCACAACCGAATTCCAGACTTGTCAAGCCAGAAAGCAAGTATCTTGCGTCAAGACATGTTCAAAAAACTAACATTGCACAGTGTAAGCAAGACGGGGCCAAGTGGACCTGCAGTAACGTGTGGCGCTGTTGCAGCGTGGTGTGCTGCAACGGCACCAGCGTTCAGTCGCGGGCAGGCAATGGCTTCGGGTGCATTGCCATCAGGGTCCCGTGCTTCGGTGCAAGGGGGCATGACAGGGCAGTTTTGCAAGGTGGCAGAAAGGCCCCTGCAAATGCCCGAACACGCCTTGTTCAAAATTGCAGTCAGGATCGATCATAGTTGACCAATTTGCCTTGTGTCCCAAGCGCCATTTGTCAGACATGTCACACGACGTAGCTTTGCACCAGTCGTGTGCTTGAGCAGCATCAGAACTCCTACTGCTGCAAGGATGAAACGAGGGCCAGTCCTTGCTGCTTTAAGCATTGTGGACACCGACACTGAGAGCCAGCTGTCATATGCCTCGGGGCCCAAGTCCATCAGGCCCACAGTCAAAGTCGCTTGGAAAGGTGGCAAGAAGGTAGAGAGGCACAAGCACGCTGTTTTGGGGGCATATTCACAAGATGAAACTGCCTACTGCAGCACTGCAGGTTGATGAAGAGAACTTCTTGCATATGCAAGAGGAGTATTACAAGCTTAAGCGAGCAGAGAAAACCAATGAAGAGACAATGCGACAGTATGTGCAGTGATGCAGCTGTTTGTCTCTAAAGCCTGGCAGGCACCTGCTGATCTGGTGCACTCCTGTAGGCTCACAGCTCAGCTGGCTCGAACAGAAGAAGCTGCAAAACGGGCAATGGTGTCTAGGGACCCATCAGCAAAGGGTAGTGCTGCCCAGAGGCTGCTGGATCTTGAATGTGAACTGTCAAGGGTGCAGGCAGACAGAACAGAGCTTGAGGCCAGATACATGAAGGAGCACAAGCGTGCAGGAGACTTCAAAACAAAGTCTGAAGAGCTCAAAAGGCGTTTGGACACAGTTCTGAGGGATCAGCGCCAACTAGTGCAACGTGTTGGTAATGCTGAGGCCCGCAGGTATGCCTTGTCCTGGATTCTGTGTCATGCAAAGCTCAGAGGGCTGACACTGCTGCAAATCTCATGGCTTCACAATTGCTGCTGACACACTGCTTTGCCACCTGTCAGTTCAATGCCCCGTACATCCAATGATACTCATGCAGCCATTCAGCCACACCTCCCTGCACAAGTGTTGAATGCTGACACCAGTGTTGCATGTGAGCTACTGCTGTCAACCATTCAGTGCTGGCACAGCAGAACCATTTGTCCGCCTGCAGACCGCGGAACAGTCCTCTGCAGTCTTCCCTCAAGTCCACCGACGCTCTGATGTCAGCAGCTCACAAGCAGCTTGCTGAACAGCAGCAGGAGCTTGACAGGCTACGGCAGGAAATGAGCATGCCAAAAGAGGCTCAGCAGCCTTCTTCAGACCATCATGTTTCTGATTCACAAATGCAAGTCTCAGCGATGCAAGCCTTGGTCGCCACATACAAGCAGCAGCTTGGTAGCTCTCAGCATCAAACCTTGAGCCTTGAGCAGCAGGTCACCATGCTGACGCAACAGCAGTCAGAGGCACAGGAGCGTACTGCCAAGCAACCAAATCAGCTCAATCTGGATGAGATATCGATCAATGGGCAGGCTGTCTTTGTTGACAAGGCAGCTGGCAAGGTATATACGCGCAGAAGCAGTGATGGCACATTGCATCAATGCGGGCTCTGGGATAAGAATGCTGGGATTGAGCTGTTCCAGCAGCCGCCTCAGATTAGCGCAGGTCTTGCTCAGCTTCAGCAGTACTTGATTGCTGACAACAGCAAGCAGCTCCAGCAAGCATTTGATAGGTTCGATACCGATCACCTGGGATCCATCACAATGCATAGCCTTCCAAGTCTATTGCACAGCCAGCTGCCCAGAGCTTCAGAGAATGAGCTGCAATTCATCTTTTCTCAGCTGGCGATCCCAGACAAAGATAGACTGACATTGAATGAGCTGGTAGGCTGGGTCCAAGCAAGCTTGCAAGCAGCAGATGCTGTCATGGCGGCAGAGGCAGCTGTGCCGCAGGACTTTCAGCAGCTACGCAGGCAAATCAAACAGCGGCAGCAGGAGCTGTGTGACCTGTTTGGAGTTTATGACAACACAGGAAAGGGCACACTAGACATACACCAACTGACTCAGCTTCTCAAGCGGCTGCTCAGCAGCATCACTGACAGCCAGATCAGGCAATTAGTTGCCAAGCTGCATGTTGGGGGTGTACAGGGCACTGTCAGCCTGCAAGACCTGTTTGATGTAATGCAGCTGGGCTCTGCACCCAAGCTGCACAGCGGCATGCATGTGCGCTCCTCTGTCAATACAAGCCCTGCTGCTGCCAGGAAAGCATCAGGTGAGCTCCAGGCTCTGAGGCATCAGCTTGTCCAACTGAAGCAGACAGCGCAGCATCACGCACAAGCCTGCAGCAACAAGGACGCTGAGCTGATCCAGATGCGCCGTGCCCTCGGACAGCTGCAGCAAGACCTGCACAGAGCTGAGCACCATCGACTTGCATCTCCTGCTGCTGCTTCTGGCATTCAGCACGGTACAGAGGCTCTGGAGGCTCAAATTCGTGCAGCTTGGGACAAGGCTAATGTCCTCAAAACGCGTTTCATTGAGACCAAGAATGCTTTCGAGCAGCTGAAGACACAGCATGCACGAGTCATCCAGGTATTGGCTCAACTTGGTTGATGCCTTATATGACGTGCATATCCACTAACTTGAACAGCCTATCAGACTTGACTATACCTAGATTGCAGCACCAACAATGGCTGCAAAGTTATCATGCACCCATACATGGTTTTGGCTTGCTGGCAGGAGCTGGACACAAAGGTTCAGGGTCTACATGAGCAGCGCATGAAGCAGCTGAGCCTGGAGCGTGAGTGCAGCAGGCTGCGTCAGGAAGTGGACCGCCTTGCTGTGCTTCAGCCCCTGCTTGAAGGTCAGCACTGCCTGTCACTCTCACACACGCTCTACTCACCATTCACTCCCTTCAGATGCACCATATGATGTACATGCAGCAGGCTTTGTCAAACATGCAGCCCAATTTGTCAGCACTCTGCTCACTTTCCCTCCCAACAGAGGATTGCAAGTTCATGACATGGCAAGCTGCCCAGCTTAGCCCATTCCTCAGCTTAGTTTCCACCATGTCTGGGTGGCCTTCCATGACTAGCTGTACCAATGTGTCAATCTCATGACAGCCTCAAGATTTTGCTAACAGACCTGCAGGCACATCACCTCATAGTACAGGGTGCCAAGCTGGCAGACCAACACGCGCTCGGTCTGAACAAGGTCAAACACCGCGTGTTTGACTCAGACATCAAAGCACATTTCATCTAACTAGCTGCTGTGCTTATGCAGCTGAGAGGAATGACCGGGTGAGACTAGAGAAGGAGAACAGCAGTCTGATGGCCAAGACCTTTGCTGCCCCCAGCACTGCCCTTGTTGAGCTTCGGGGGCTGAAGAGTGAGGTGTACAGCCTGCGCCGGGACAAGGCCAATGCTGAGCTACGTGAGGCAGAAGCCAGACGGCAGTTGGCAGACCTCACCAGCTGGGTCAGCACACATGCCTGTTTTTGCTCACAGAAGGCTGTCACAAATGCAATTTAGTTGTTGTTTCTGTGTTGACATTGTAAGGAAAGCTTGGCAACACAAAGGCATATGCTCAAATGCTACAGTATATCAGTGTGTCAGAGGAAACCACTTGGCCAGAGTGTGCAAACATATGTGCCTTTTGCTTCCTTCAAAGGATTCACAAGTTGTCACAATTGTTGTATGTCACACCTGGCGTACCTAAGGGGTTTCATTGATGTGTGCCAGCTCTCCAGAGCCTGTCTCAACAATGACATACAGCGTTCAATACAGGGGTCAAGGCATGAAGGGCAGCCAGCAGAGATGTTGCGCATGCAACAGGAGCTGGCAGCAGCACACAAGCTCGTGGCTCATCTCAAAATCGAGCTGGATGCTGCACATGGCCGGCTAGACATCTTCAGGTTGCAGCCTTTGCTGCTATACTATCCTATCAACACACGTCTCAGCATGTCTTGTGAATAAGCTATGCTTGGCGTGACCTTGTGCTGATCAAGTGGTAGAGCAATAGAGACTGACTCCAGCTGCGCCATGCTTCAACTGTGTGCTATTGCACAGGATTCTTTCACATTTGGTTCTGCTCTGTCTGTCTTGTACTCTGTCTTTGAGGCGGCAGCTTGTGAAACCCAAGACCAGAAGACTCATACACACCCATCATTCCTGCATGCCAAGCTGCCCATGTGGAGGTCTTTCTGTGAAATCGGTGCATCTGCTTGGTGGTGTATATGTTGCATGTGCAATTCCAAAACCACAGGCCAAGGATGTGAATATCATCTGTGCAGTCCTCTTGACTGTCTCGACATGGAACCTTGCATTCACCAGTGTACACTGACTGTGAGGTCCTTTGACAGGAGCTTGGCCCCTGCGCAGACCAGCAGCCAAGCCAGCCAGGACCTGGCGGGCCTTCAGGCCTTTGCAGCAACAGGTGAAGACCATATGAGAAGGTGAGACATACAGAACCCTCAACAATATTCAGCATAACATGTATTTTGCATCTCGTACTTGTAGCATGTATTGTCTGTGGGGCTCACAGTTGCTTACCATGTGAGCAGGTGAGGCATGCAGAGCCTTCAACATTGTTCAGTATAGCACGTGTTTTGTATCACACATTTGTATCTTATATTCGTGTGTGGGGCTTTCTCAGTTGCTTGCCATCAGAACAATCTGTAAGCTGTGAACCAGATGCATGATGACACAAGATGATTTGGCCTGCATGGCAGCGTTCCGTTATTGAACTCACAGTTTTGACAAGCCTGCACTCCAGTTTGGCATGTGTGCGCAGGGAGTTGGCAAGCTTGCAGTCAGCATACCAGACTGAAAGGCTTGAAGGTGACAAGGTGCGTCAGCTGCTTGCGTATGAGGAGACCAGGCGCTGCAACTTAGAGGAGAGCCTGGATCAAGCTCACAAGCATGCCAAGGACCAACAACGCGACCTGCAGAACAAGGTGCCCATCCCAATTTATGGCAACACTCACCAGCTTGTCTGTACTGTACATGAAGCACTAGAAGACTGTTAGCAGCTTACCCCGTTGGTTGCAGCATCCTGCAGGGGCTTGCACAAACTATGATGGCTAAGACAAACCTCTCCACTGCTGTTGATGACCTGCAGCTGCCCTGCTGGGTACAGTGCCATTGACACGAGACACAAATGCTGAGTCAGGCGCAAGGCTGCTGCCTGTTTGTGTGGAGCCTTCATTAAGTGGCACATCTGGTTTTGGCAAAATGCAGGTGGCGCAGCTGCAGCAAGAGTGCACTAGGCTTGAACAGCTGGCTGAGGACTTAGAGCGGCAGCTTGTCATGAGGACAGGCAAGCAAACAGACAGCCAAGATCGCAGCTCGTTGGAGCAACAGCATCTCTCAGCTAGTGGTGCTCAATTGACAGACAGCATAGAAGGTAGCCAGCCACCTGTTGCCACGCAATTGTTTCTCAAACTCTGGGACCACCTGTGCTTTTTAAGTGGCCTTGAGCAGGAGCACACTCAGGCTCTGCAGCAGCTGACATACGCATAAGCCTACTCAAGACAACAAAGTGCATTTCTTGGACAGTCACGGCTCAGCCCAGTGGTCAACATCACGGGTCTACAATGACATCCCTGTGACTGCAGTAACACAATGAAAACATGCATTGATGGGCCTATGGCGGGTTTGCCTAGCTGAGTCATGGCTGCTGCATTGCAGACCTGGCAGACAATGAGAACATCATTGAGGTGCATATGATTGGAGCAGAGCTGCAGTGTGCGACTGGGGCCAACTTTGCCAGCTTTATGGAGCTCAACTTCTTTGAGCATGCCACTCAGGCCACTCCAGTGATTCAGGGTAGAAGGCAAGTTGCCCTTCCCAAGCATAGCATGCACAGCGCGTACAACTCTCAAGCATGTAGCAATGCATCAGCGCTGCCCTTTGCAGCTACATGCAGAACTGCTGTCAACAGCTGCGAACGCTTTGTATGTGAAGGAGAACAAGTTCACAATACGTGACATTGTACGCAAGCTCAGATCCAGCAGTGCTGCTCAAGCAGCAGATTTGATGGCAATCCAGAATCATGAGCACAAGCCAGCAGCTCAGACCCACTAGTCACATGTGAGGCATGCTCCTGCAGTGAGTCAACACGTGCCACAATATCAATTATTGAAGTTGTCAACGCAGGCCTCAATATGACACCACTGTCCAATTTGTGGTGGAGATGGACAGCTTTCTAGCAGAGCACAAGGACAGCAGCTGTCTTGCTCTCAGACTACACCGTAGTAATGGCTATGACTACGAGCCTCTGGGTGCTGCCTGCATTCCCTTGCCACAGTTGCTGAGCAGTTTACACCTTGGTCTGAACTCTGCCACGCACAGTCCTTGCCAGCAAGCTCAGGTAACATTGCTGCATGGCGCAATTGCATGTGATGTATGGCTCTGCTGTGTGCTCCATGGAAGTGCTGTGTGCAGCCTGATTCCCCTGTCTAACAGCTGCCATCATTGACATGGCAGCATGCAGCTCTCTGTCAGGCTGCGTGACACACTTCCCACAATTCGCCTTTGCCAGTGCACTGCCTCAGCATAGCTTGCAGACGTGCCTGACCATCAGATTGCCGTGATGGGACAAAAGTTGCTGCCTGTGGAGCAAACAAAGCCAGCTGCAATGTTGTGTTTCGATGAGTGCCTTGCTGCAGATTCTTGGCAAGCATGGGGAAGTGCTGGGCAGTGTAGAGTATGCAGCAGCCATCCACAAGCCTATACCCTCCATGGGGCAGGCCGAGGCTGTCAAGGCACAGCCAGGCCATGAGATGGGCAGCACTGATTGTACCATCCTTGCTGTCACCTCGCAGCATGCGGACTTACCCCAGCACAGGCACTTTGTGAAGCAGCCAGCTAAGCAAAGCTTTGCTGTGGGTACAACTTCCATGGCATCACAGGACAGTTCTGCTTTGAGTGCATTTCATGGAGGTGCCATACCTGCTGAGTGGAATGTGGACAATGCTCAGCCACAGGAGATGCATCTAGGTGCTGTGTCAGATGAGGAGGCTGGCAGGTCGCTGAGTGAGCATGAGGATGCTGACTCCCTCATTCCCTCTGGCTCAGGTATCACATGCTCTGCTGCAGTTTTGGATCTGTATTGACACACAAACTCCATCGATTTCAGGAGAGGTTTCTTGCCTTCTGCCTTTGCCGTCATAGCTGCCTTTGCTGTCATGGCTGCATCTGCTGGTACATCTGCCTCTGGCTAATTTACTGACTTTGGCTGATATATATGTAGTCGCTGTGCCATCTCCACAACACATGCGTGGACTGAATTCACATGTCACACCTCACTTGCCTGGAGCAACCCTCTGTGTATCGTGTGGCATGCCGGCAGCAATGCTGCATAGCAGGGCTTGCATGTACAATGATACTTGCACAGGTTGTCGATGTCAAGCACCAAACATCATCAAACCCAACTGCATTCATGGTGCAGACGACGCGGATTATCCTGATAACCCAGAACAGCAATCAGGTCCAACAAGTGATTGGCAACAGCCTGGTGCTGCAGCCTATCCAGCAAGGACCACTGCAGACAGTGTGCTGGACGAAACACTGAGGGACATTGATGACACGGCAGTGGCATCAGCAGCACAGGCTGAACCCAGCAGCAGCAGGCGCACCACAGCAGACAGCGTGCTCAGCACATTGCTCAGGGACGTTGCTGACACCAACCCTGCATCTGCAGAACCCCAAGCACCAGCTGCTAGCAGCAGACGCTCAAGTGCAGACCGCGTGCTTGATGCTGGGCTGGGGCAGACTGCTGCCCCCAGTTCTACATTGGTACACCACCCAGCAGGAGCAAAGCCTAGTAGTACAAGGACCACTACTGACAGTGTGCTGGACAGGACACTGCTGGAAGTTGAGAGCCGGTCATGTGCTGTCTCACGGCAGCCGTCTGGAATGGCAGACACTCTAGCAGCTCCCAGTGACAGCAGACGCCACACAGCTGACAGTGTATTGGACGCTGTTCTGAGGGAGGTGACTCTGCCTAAAGCTGCTGCACCACAGCCTTCCACCACCAGTGCTACACAGAATGGTGCTACCAAGGGACTGCAGTCATCAGCACATCCTATGGCTGCTACTCACATGCAGGATGTGGTTGACCAGCCAGGTCACAGACCAACAGCTGACGCAGTCCTGGATGACGTGCTGGGCGATGTTGAGGGAGCTGAGCAGGAATCAGTTGACAGCTTGCTGGATGGGGTGCTACATGAGGTTGTTGGTGCTGCCAGTCGGCAGAGGACTACTGCTGACAGTGTGCTAGATGCCATGCTGCATAACGTGTCCACCAGCAGGCTCTTTTCACAGGAAGGCATGCCTAGCCACTCTGGTGGGCACTGTGTTGATCAGAGGCCACATCTGCAGCAAGGGCAGGCTCAACCAGTAAGCCTCCAGGCAAGCCTCACATGCACTCATGCCAGCATACACACTGCATATAAATGCTGTGACCTGTTCCAGTACACTCAGCAGCATGTTGTCAGGCCTTAAGCTTCGCCAGCATACTCAGCACAGCACCATGCCTGCAGACACACACTGCAGTTGATGGTCAAGCTGACTCCCAATGTTTTCACCACTGGGGATGCTAGACCTGTTCCCTGTCACAAAAAGCCCTCATGCTTGGTTGTGGGCGGTGCCTTGCAGGATGAACAGGGCGAGGAGGGAGGCAGCATCTATTCCACCACTCCACCAGCAATGCTGCCCTCTGCTGCACAGCCCCTGTCAGTGCGGGGGCGTGCCCGCTATGTGGGCACTGACAGCATGGAGGGCCTGCAGGAAGCCCCCCTCACACAAGTCTGCTGCCCCCTCACTTCCACTGACCCCCAGGTGAGCTATACACTAGTTGTTATTATCAGCGTGTGTTGTGTTTCAAATGTTGAGATGTTAGGAATCAGGTTGATGTTTCTGGCCGGAAGCTTGTGCCATGCATCTCTGCGGCAAGAAAAATCTCGTGGACTGAAGCTGCACATTGAGGAATGTCCAATTTTGACATCCAGGCCTGACCGTTCAGATTGCCTGCATCATCCAGATGGCATACTGAAGCACTTCAGTAGCATGCTGCATGCCCTGATCCAACACACCCTTGTCTGAAATGCCTGAAAGAAACACTTCCAACTTTTGATGCCTAGGAGTGTCCACTGCAGGAATGGCCAGATTTACGCAGTCATGTGGTGATCTGCATTGAGTCATTAGAGGTGGCGCAGTCTGTGCAGCAGGATTCTTCCATCCAAAGCATCTTTGTGATGTACAACTTTCTGGCGCACTTCTGCCAGTCTGCACAGGAGCAATGCACTGAGCCAGCTGCCAAAGGCCATGGGGCGCTACATTACAACCATGCTGTGGTAAGGCTACTGCAAGAACTCGCTCACTCACTCTGTTCAAGCACTTGACAGTCCAAGCATACTTTGTAGTGTAACCCGCGAGCCCCAGGCTGTCAATGCTCTGGCCCAGCATGATTCAAGATTCATTTACAAGCCTATATCATGTCTTGACTGACAGCACAACTTGAGCACCAAAGCGAATTGTTATGAGAGACACAGCTTGGCTTGCAGCCACTGCTGAGCTCTACAGCCAAAGTGGCGTCAAAATTTGTGCCTCTGCAACTGCGGTCAAGCTGTCAGAAGGCGTTTACAACATGCTTTGGCCTGTCAGCCTCACTAAATGGTCATTGCATGTGCTGCAGCATATCGCACATGACTGATCAGCATGTAGGACCAGGGGGGGGCCATTGCACCCCTGGGCTCCAGTATCCCCATTTAGGGCGTCGCATTCACAGCTGTGTCTTACAGGCATATGCAGTTGGTCATGACAGCAGTCAACACCTGGCAGCACGGCAGGAAGTGCAAAGTCAGCTGCACTCTCCAGAAGGGGCTGTGGTGCCTGTCTGTCTGGTGTGTGACAGGGTGTCAGAAGACACAGCTGCATCTGAAGACTACCACCAGTTTGGCTTTGGAGAGATCAGCCTTCAGGTAAGGCTGCTGGAGGAGTGCACTGTAACAGATTGGCTGCCATGGTGCAATGCTGCAAGCCATCTGCTCAGTGATCATGATATCGTGCTCACAACCACCACTGTGTTCTTATGGTGATGATTGCGTTCAGGTTGAGTTTGTGGTTGGTGCAGGCTGTGCTGGAGCAGGATAGAGACCTGCAGCATCATCAACTGCCCATGCTTGATGCTGAGCAGCATCATGTTGGTGACCTGACTGTCACTGTCAGAGCAGTCGAGGCATTCCGCAGCATGGATGCATGATCTTGGTCGTTGACATGTCAGCAGCAGCATGCTGTAACATTTACCACATTTATCTTGGCAATCCATGTATCATCTCCATTGCAGCCTGTCTGTGGCCAATCAAGGCTGCATCTACATGCCCTGAAGGTCTTGACATGCTGGTTGCCATGCAAGGTGCACCTGGTGCAATTTGGTGGCTGCAATGTCATATGAGAGCATCAGTGTCTTGCCTTGTCCAGATGCAGGGTTGCCCAGATCCAAGCTCCTAGGATCCAGGCCTGTTTGCACTTTCTTTCGGCTATAATTGTCCTGACTTGTATCAGCAACCAAGAAACAGACTGTATCAACTAGCTTCAATTATGAAAGATCAGTCACACGCTGCCTACAGATCAGCCAAAGTTACCTGCAGAATATTAGTCTGCTCATTACTCACCATGATGAACACATGCAAAAAGAAGTGCGACGATCGACGTGACGTCGAGCATGCACGTTATGAACCTTACCCCGGTTCAACTTTGTTGAACCGTCTTTCTTGATACTTTGCCCTCAGGTGATCCGCAGCTGTTGCGGTTGTGATATCCGTTGTACAGCAATTGGCCCCAGACCCCGAGACTTCTCCTCATAGTTAGTTATCCAGGATGGCTTCCGCTCTCAAGCAGGCGGGTTCAGCTCTGAGCAAAACAGCTCCCGCTGCCGGCCCCAGCAACAGCGCCCAGTATGTTGTCTCGAAGCTTGATCAGCTGGTCAACTGGGCCCGACAAGGATCTATGTGGCCTATGACTTTTGGGCTGGCCTGTTGTGCTGTGGAGATGATGCACACTGGAGCTGCCAGATATGATC
>JAABUK010011520.1_pt1 | contig 11489 bp, 16 predicted proteins | sample 5559141 | NCBI WGS metagenome assembly JAABUK01 (sample SAMN10711869, study PRJNA513367) | rock metagenome | isolation source: Antarctica rocks | place: Antarctica: Victoria Land, Pudding Butte nord | collected 2016-01-03 | reverse complement strand
ATCCCCCGTGATCGCCCCGTCGTCTTCCACTGCCGCCTCGGCGCCCGGTCGGGCATGGCCGCCCGCGCCTTCCGGCAGGCGGGCTGGGACGTCCACAACCTCACAGGCGGGGCGGAGGCGTGGGTCGCGCGCGGCCTACCCTTCGAGGGCCAGGTCGCGCCCCATTAGGGATCCGGCACGCCCCGCCCGCGCGGCGCGCAGGCCGGGCAGGCGGAAGACGACCCGCGCCCCGCCCTCGGGTGAGCTCTCAGCCGTGATCGTGCCCCCGTGGGCCTGGACGATCGCCCGGGCGATGGCGAGGCCGAGCCCCGCGCCACCCGAGCGCCGCGAACGCCCCGCGTCGGGCCGGTGGAAGCGGTCGAAGACGCGCTCACGATCGCTCTCGGCGATCCCCGGGCCGTCGTCCTCCACGGCGATCTCCAGCGCGCCCCCGCGCGCGTCGGCGCGCAGGCGCACGAGGCCGCCCGGCGTGGTGTGCTCCACCGCGTTGGTCACGAGGTTCCCGATCACCTGCGCGATGCGGTCGGGATCGGCGTCGAGCTCCCCCGGAGGCGGCCCCTCGAGCTCCCACCGCCGCTCGGCGGTGAGCGTCAACGGCTCCCACGCGTCGAGCACGAGGGAGTCGGCCTCGACCTCGTCGGTCCGCACGAGCTGCCCCTCGTCGGTGCGGGCGAGCAGGAGGAGGTCCTCCACGAGGCGCTGCATGCGCACGAGCTCGCCGCGGACCACGCCCTCGACACGGCGGACGTCCTGGGCGCTGGGAGCCGACTGCCGCGCGAGCACCTCGAGCTGCCCGCGGATGACGGTGAGCGGGGTGCGCAGCTCGTGGGAGGCGTCGGCCACGAAGCGGTGCTGGCTGGCGAAGGCGTCCTCGAGGCGGTCGAGCATGCGGTCGAAGGCGTCGGCGAGGACACGCACCTCATCCGAGCGGCGCCGGACGCGCATCCGGTGGGAGAGGTCGCCGGCGTCGATCTCGGCGGCCGTGCGCGCCATGCGCCGCAGGGGCTTCACGGCGCGGGAGGCCACGAAGAAGGCGCCGGCCACGGCGATCAGCAGCGAGACGAGCCCGGCGAGCAGGAAGGTGCGGGCCACTCCGGCCTTGGCGCGGTCGACCCCGGACACCGGCTCGCCCACGCCCACGAGGGCCACCGTGACGCCGGTGCGCTGCACGGGGGCGACGAGCACCCGGATCGGGCCGGCGTCGGCGGTGCGCACGGTGTGGAGCCCCGGGGGCAGGCTCGCCAGGGTCTGGGCGTCGGCGGCGCGGCGCCGGCGGTGCGCCTTGGAGAGCTTCTGGGTCGTCGGCTGCTGGCCGAGCAGCTCGGGATCGTTGGTGATCAGGGGCTGGTCGAGCACGCGGATGACGTAGAGGCGCGCGCCCGCGCCGAACGACGTCTGGTTGTTGACGTAGTCGCTCGCCGCGTGGGCGACCTGGCGCGGTCCCGAGCCGTCGAAGCCGATGCCCTGGGTGTCCAGGGTGGTCTCGTCCTGGTTCAGGTCCCGGTCGATCTGGCGCAGGACGTCGTCGCCCGTGCCCTGGTAGGTCACGAGGAAGACCCCGCCGAGGGCGAGCACGATGATCGCCGCGAGCAGGACGGTGAGCCGGGTGCGCAGGCTCACGCGGGCGAGAGGCGATAGCCGACCGAGCGCAGCGTCTCGATGGGCGCAGGGCGCCCGCCGACCGCGAGCTTTCGCCGCAGGTAGCGCACGTAGACCTCGACGACGTTCGTGCCGGGGTCGAAGTCATAGCCCCAGACGGCGGAGAGGATCTGCTGGCGGCTGAGCGCGCGGCCGGGGTTGCGCAGGAAGTACGCCAGCAGCTCGAACTCCTTGGCCGAGAGGTGGATCGGCTCGCCTTCGCGCTCCACGCGCCGGGAGAGCAGATCGAGGTGGATGCCGGCGGCCTCGAGCACGGTCGCGGTCGCCTGGTGGGGGGCGCGGAGGTGGGCGCGGACCCGGGCGGCGAGCTCCTCGAAGGAGAAGGGCTTGGTCACGTAGTCCGTGGCGCCGGCGTCGAGTCCGGCGACGCGATCCTCGATCTCCGCGCGGGCCGAGAGCACGATCACCGGGAGGGTGGGCTTGCGGGCGCGGATGGCCTCGAGCACGTCGATCCCGCTGCGGTCGGGGAGCATGATGTCGAGGATCACGAGGTCGACCTCCTCGTCGAGCGCGCGGCGCTCACCGTCCCCCCCGTCGAGCGCGGTCCCCACGGCGTGGCCCTCGGCGTCGAGGCCACGCTGGATGAAGTCGGCGATGGCCACCTCATCCTCGACCACGAGGATCCTCAACCGGGGCTCCACTTGATCGAGCAGCCCACGGGCGGCGTCTCGGCGGGGTCGGGGGCGCGCCCCTCGAGGACGGCGTCGAGCGCGCCACGCAGGAACGCCGCGCCCTGATCGGGGTCGTCGTAGTCGGCGTCGGGGGCGCCGCGGTAGGCGAGCCGCCCCGTGGCGCCGACCACGAACACGTCGGGGGTGGTCTCCGCGCCGTAGGCCCGGGCGACGGACTGGTCGGCGTCGTGGAGGTAGGGGCCGGGCCAACCGCCCTCGGACTCGACGCGCTCGCGCATGGCGGCGAAGGAGTCGCGGGGATAGCGCTCGGCGTCGTTGGCGCAGACCTGGAGGACGGGCAGGCGATCGCCGTAGTCGCGCACCACGGCCTGGATGCGCTCGTGCCAGGCCAGCGCGTAGGGGCAGTGGTTGCACGTGAAGACGACGACCGCCGGCCCGCCCGACACGCCGTGGCGACCGCCGTCCGTGGCGGGCAGCGAGAAGGCGGGCGCGGCGTCACCGGGACGCATCGAGCGCCTCCTGGAGGTCGGCGGGATCGGGCGTGGGCGCCACGCGGCCGTCGCGGCGGTGGTAGACCCGGCAGGCGAGCCCGCGTGGCGGCGGGGCGATGTCGGCGCCGTCGACGCGGACCGTGGGCGAGCCGACGAAGTCGTCGGCCTCGGCCGCCCCGTCCGTGGAGATCTCGCGCTCCTCGAGCGCGTCCGGGTCGAGCCCGGCCGCCGCCATCGCCTCGCGCAGCTCGGAGCGCGCCCGCGCCGCGGACGGGCAGCCCTCCCACCACAGCAGCTCGACGCGGGTCATGTCGCCTGGCAGCGAGGATACGCCTCGCGCGCCCCGGCCCGTTTCGGCGGCAGGGGCCGCGGGCACGACCCCCGGCATGGAGCAGCGACGCGATCCCCTGGAGAACTCGGAGACCGAGGCGGCCGCGGCGGAGGCCGCGGCGATCGGCGGCGTGGCGGGCGACGAGGATCTCGACCCGGCCGACCGCCCCGTCCTCGAGGGCGGCGGCGGCGAGGCCGAGGGCTTCGAACAGGCCGAGGACGCCCTGATCGAGAACGCCTCCCACGGCGACCAGCACTCGGGGCGGATGGCGCTCTACCAGCGGGGCGTGCCCGAGGAGGCCGGGGCCGATCCGGCCGTCTACGGCGAGGGCGACGACGTCAGCTCGAGCGAGCTCGATCCGGCCGACCCGGAGGGCGCCGCCGTCCGCGACGACCAGAGCCAGCCCGGCTACGACTGAGGGGCGGCGGGACGGAGAACGCGGAGTGCGCGGCGCCGAAGCGGGCATATACCCGGCCTCGGTTGGGCACACATCCTCTCGTGCCACGTGAAGAGGAGCCGACGACGCAGGAGCTCCAGCTCGCCGCCCTGCGGCGCGAGGAGGGGGAGCGCGCGGCCGCGGAAGGTGACCCCGACGCCGGGCACGCGCACGAGCGCCGGGCGGACAAGACGGCCTACCTGCGCGAGAAGCTCGCCGAGCGGGCCGAATCCGAGCGAGAGGACGCGTGATGGACCACCAGGACAAGGCGGACGAGCTCGAGGGCCAGGCCGACGACATGCAGCGCGCGTCGGAGAAGCTGGAGAAGAACATCTCGGAAACGCGGGACGACTGGCGACGCAAGCAGGCCGACCCGGCGGTGGCGGGCGCGGACGAGACGGACGACGACCAGCTCGATCGCGAGCGCCGGCCGGAGGCGCAGCCCCCGGGATAGCGGGCCCCGGCCAGGAGCTCCCGCTCCGAGCGAAAGCTTGTCAGGGCGCCGGCTCATGAGGAGCATCGGCCGGGGCCGGAGCAACCTGAGCCGGAGCCAGATGCACCACCTTGAGCCGGGTCACCTCATCCAGGAGCTCGGGCCCGTACCCCGCCCCGAGCCCCGACTGACCCCGCGGCTCCGCCGCGCCCCCCGGAGCCCCGCCCCACATCGCGTTGACCTTCACCGTTCCCGCCCGCAGCTCACGCCAGGCCCGCTGCGCGTGAACCTGCGACGGCGTCAGGACCGTCGCGGCCAGGCCGTACGCCCCCGCGTTCGCCTCGACCAGAGCCTCGTCGAACGAGGACACCACCTGCACCGCGGCCACGGGTCCGAACGTCTCCTCGACCATGATCCGCATGGAGCCGTTCACTCCGACCACCACCGTCGGCGGGTAGGCGAACCCCTCACCGTCCGGAACCTCTCCCCCGCAGCGCACGGAGGCGCCCGCCGCCCGGGCCTCGTCCACGTGCCCGGCGACCCACTCGCGCTGCCCGGCGTCGACCATCGGGCCGATCTCCGTGCGGCCCGCCTCGATCACGAGCGCGGCGACGAAGGCGTCGGCCACGTCCGCGTGGACGTAGATCCGCTCGGCCGAGGTACAGATCTGCCCCGCGTTGGCGAACGCGCCCGCGCCGGCCTGGGCCGCCGCCCACCCGGGGTCCACCCCCGCGTCGACGATCAGCGCGTCCTTGCCGCCGAGCTCGAGCACCGCCTTCTTGAGCTGAGCGGCGCACACGCCGGCGATCTCCCGCCCCGTCGCCACCGACCCGGTGTGCAGGACGAGCGCCACCTCGGGATCGGCCACCAGCGGCGCCCCCGCCCGGCCGTCGCCCTGGAGGGCGACCAGCACCCCCTCGGGCAGCTCGGAAGCGACGATCTCCGCGAGCAGCGCGCCCGACAGCGGCGTCTTCTCCGACGGCTTGAACACCGCGGTGTTCCCCGTCACCAGCACCGCGGCGATCATCTGCAGCGCGATCGCCACGGGGTCGTTCCAGGGCACGAGCAGGGCGGCCACCCCGAAGGGCTCGCAGACCACGAGGTCGGTCGCGTCCCACGCGCCGTGCAGCGACTTCCCGCGGTGCAGCGGACCGAGCTCGGCGTACTGCTCGAGCGCGCCGATACCCGCCTCCACCCCGCCGAGCGAGTCCGCGGCGGACTTGCCCCCCTCGGCCGCCTGGAGCTCGGCGAGCTCGTCCGCCCGCGTCCGCAGGGCGCGCGCCGCGGCCTTCAACAGCCCCGCGCGGTCGGCGGCGGGAGTCCGCGCCCAGCCTCCGAACGCCGCGCGCGCGGCCTGCACGGCCGCCCGCGCCGCCGCGGGCGAGCCCGCCGGGATCTCGCCGATCCGCTCCCCCGTACGGGGGTTCAGCACCGCGAGCGTGACCGCCTGGGTCAGAGCTTCGTCACGTTGACGGCCTTGGGACCCTTGGGGCCGTGCTCCTCCTCGTAGGAGACCTTGGCCCCCTCCGCGAGCGTACGGTAGCCGTCGGAGTTGATGCCGGAGTGGTGGACGAAGAGGTCGCGCGACGCTTCATCGGGCGTGATGAACCCGAAGCCCTTCTCGTCTGAACCACTTCACCGTTCCGGTTGCCACGTCTTCCTCCATGCTGCTCTTCGACCGATGCCCGCCTCTCGGCGCGCAAGCTAGCAGAGGTCGGAACCCTCAGCCCCTGACCACCTGGACGGGCACGCGGACGGACCCCGAGATGGGGTCCTGGGGGTCCCGCAGGGCCGGCAGTCCGCGCCGCGCGGCGCGCTGGCCCGACCGCCCGCGCAGCCCCGTCCAGTACGCGCGCAGGCCGTCGTCCGTGGCGATCCGACGGATCGCCCGCAGCACCCCCTCCACGCTCTCGGCTCCATTGGCGCTCCCGCCCGCGTCGCCGCCCGCGAACGCGGCCTGGACGACGGCCTGGGCCCCCGCGTCGCCGCCCGCGCCGTCGGACCCGACCGTGGCGGAGTCGGCGAGGCGGAGCTCCTGGCGCCCGGGGGCGATCGAGCCCGGTACGCGCAACCGGAAACGCCGCACCCGCGCCGGCTGCCGGGCGCGACGCAGCCGCACCGCGACGGTGACGAGCCGGCCGGGGTGCACCCGCGCCGGCGGCGACGCCCCGACGAGCTCGAGGCCGCGTAGCCCACGGCGCACGGTGAGGTCGACGGAGAGCCGCGCCACGTGGAGCGCGCGGAAGTCCGCGCCCTCGACGAGCTCGACGGCAGAGGCCACGTCGGACGCGGCACGGAAGGGCACGGCGCCGCCGTCCTCGGCGAGCCCGATCTCCGAGTAGCGGTTGCAGGCCCGTGCGGGCGAGCGCGGGCGTTCGCGCAGGACGACGACAAGGCACGACCGGCCGCTCTCCTCCGAGGGCGCGCCGCCGTGGAAGGCCTGCGTGCCCAGCGACGCGACCGCGAGCGGGGCCACGAGCGAGAGGGGGGAGGAGCCGCTGGGCTCGCCGAGGTCGGTCTCGTCGGCGATCCGGGTCTCCGCCACGGCCTTCGTGCCCGCGTCGCCGTCCCGCGTGGTCACCGTCAGGGGGATCTGCGGCGGGCCCGCGCCCACGCTCCCGGCGACCGCATCAGGCCCGTCACCGCTCAGCGTCCCGAGATCGTGCCCGGGCGCGGCGAGCTTGTAGGTCGTGAGGTCCTGAGCCCCCAGCGGGTTGTTGATGACCGCGTAGACGTAGGCGTCCTGGAGGAAGAGCGAGCGGCGCCCCGCCCCGTCGAAGGGATGGCCGAAGGCCCACAGCGTGGGACCCTCGCGGTAGGTCACGGTGCCGATCGCGCCCAGGGCGACCGCCCCGGAGGACAGGCCGACGGAGAGCGAGGCGCCGGGCAGCAGGCGCTGGGGTGCGAAGCGCGACGCGGCGGGGCCACCGGGCACGACGATGAGCTCGCGGCCCGCCCGGTGCGCGGCCCGCCGGGCCAGGGCGGCGAGCGGCCGGGACAGCCCCGTGGCCGTGAGCGCGGCGAGCGGCTGCGCGTGGGCGAGCAGACCGGGCGCGCGACGCACGCCGACGGGCGGCGACACGGGCTGTCCGATGACCTGCTCGATCGGGGTGGCGAGCGCGTCGAACCCGCCGTAGGCGCCCACCGACTCCGAGATCGCGCCCGCCACGCGCATCCTCCCCGCGGGGTCGGGACACGAGATGGGCGAGCCCGAGAAGCCCGGCCCCACGCCGGTGTCGGCGACGGCCCGGCCCGAGACCCGGATGAGGATGCGCGCGTCCTCGCCGCCCGGCTGGGCGTCCACCACGTCGCGGACGACCGCGTCGAAGGTATCGATCCGTGTGCCCTGCACGACCGAGCGGACCGTGCAGCGCAGCCCCGCATGGACCGCGGAGAGCGGCAGGACGGGTTCACCCGCCCCCCTTGCCACGGCCGGCAGGAGCGCCAGCGCGGCGAGGACGAGGGCGGCAGTGCGGAGCACAGACCTACGAACCGTACTCCGGCTTCCGGTCGACGCTCCGTCAGGTCCGGTGGCGAGGACGCCGTCGCCGGAGGCGACTCGGTTAGGCTCGCGCGAGCGCATGGCCTCCGTCGCCGTAGTCACCGACACCTGCCACTACCTGCCACGCTCGCTCGTGGAGCGCTTCGGCCTCGTGGAGGTCCCGCTCCACGTCCACCTCGACGGCGAGGATCACCGCGAATCCGACCTCGCCGACCTCGCCGCCTACTACGCGCGCCTCCGTGACCTGCAGGGGCTGCCCACCACGTCCCAGCCCGCGATCGGAGAGTTCCTCGCGGCCTACGAGCCGCTGCTGGCGGGGGGCGCGGACGTCGTGTCCGTCCACCTCGCCGGCGGCCTCTCGGGCACCTGCGAGTCCGCGCGCCAAGCCCGCGACCGGCTCGGGGACGCGGCCGGGCGCGTGCATGTCGTGGACTCGGCCACCGCCTGCGGCGGCGAGGGGCTCATCGTCCTCGCCGCGGTCCGCGCCGCGCAGGAGGGACGCCCGGCGGAGGAGGTCGTGGCGTTCGCGCGCGAGGCACGGGAGCACATGAAGCAGTGGTTCGCCATCGACACGCTCGAGTACCTGCGCCGCGGTGGGCGCATCGGCGGCGCCCAGGCGTGGATGGGGGCGGCTCTGAAGATCAAGCCGATCCTCACCGTGGAGTCCGAGATCACCCCCGTGGAGCGTGTTCGCACCTCCGCGCGCGCCTTCGAGCGGATGGTCGACCTCCTGCGCACGCGCCACGACGACGGCGCCGACGGCTGGGTCGTCCAGCACATCCAGGTCCCCGACGAGGCCGCACGGCTCGTTGCCCGCGGGCGGGAGATCTACGGGAGCGAGCCGCTCTGGGTGTCGGAGGTCGGACCGGTCATCGGGACCCACGTCGGGCCGGGCCTGCTCGGCTGTGGCGCGGTGCCCTCGCGCTACGTGCCCGGCGCGGGCTGAGGCTCGTCCTCCTCGACCACGAGGAGCGTCGCGGCCGCGGGCGGCCGACGCGAGGACCACACGTCGCGGACCACGATCTGCACGGTGGCGGCGATGGGAATCGCCACGAGCGCGCCGAGCACGCCCAGCAGCTTGGAGCCGATGAGGATCGCGACGATCACGAACAGCGGTGAGACGTTGACCGTCCTGCGGTAGACCACCGGCTGCAGGACGTTGTTCTCCACCTGCTGGTAGAGCACGAAGACGGCGAGCCAGACGATCGTGCTCGTCGGGAAGTCGCTGAACAGGGTGATGACCCCGACGGCGATCCCGCCGATCGTCGCGCCGATGAGCGGGATCAGGTCGAGGAAGGACATGAGGACCGCCAGCGGGACCGCGAAGGGGACGCCGAGGATCGTCAGGGCCAGGTAGGTGGTGAAGCCGGCGATGAACGAGATGAGGAGGTTCCCCGCCACGTAGCCCGAGACCGCGCGGTACACGTCGTCCGAGAGGTGCCGCACCCGGTCGGACCGGTTCCGGCGCAGTAGCCCGAGCGCCCACTCGTAGAGCGCGCGCCCGTCGAGCAGAAGGAAGAACGTCAGGGTGAGGACGGTGACGAGTGAGACCAGCGCCGAGAACACCCCCACGGTCACCGACTGCAGCGCACCCGCGGCGTCGGCGAGACGCCCGGGGAGCTTCTGGGCCTGCTCCTGCAGCCGGCGGGTGATCTTGTAGCGCCGGTCGTACTTGAGGATGGTGGGGTTCTGCCGCGCATCCCGGATGTAGTTCGGCAGGTCGCGCGCGAAGGAGTTGACCTGGTTGGCGATGGGCGGAACGACGAGCAGGCCCACGCCGACCACCGTGGCGAACAGCAGGCTGTAGACGATGAGGATCGAGAGGCCGCGGTTGACCTTCCGCCGGGTGACGAAGTCGACCGCGGGGCCCAGGGCGATGGCGAGGAACAGGGCGATCGCCACGAGCCCCAGCACGGAGCGCACGAGGTAGAGCAGGTAGAGCCCCCCGGCGAGGGCGACCACCGTGAAGAAGATCCGGGCGATCGTCCGGGTGGGCGGCCCCGAGCCGGCGGGGGACATGTGAGCGCGAGCCTAGTGGCGGCGGAAGAGCCCGAAGAAGCCGCCGACCCCGCCGCCGAGGACGAAGCCCACGGCGGCCGCGCCGATGACGGCGTTCTTCTGGTTGCGGCGCAGGTGGGCGCGCCAGTCCAGCGTCTTCTTGAACTCGGCCTGCACCCGTTCCCACTCGGCCTGCAGGCGCTCGAGCGACGCGCCGAGCTCACGCCGGTTGGTCTCGATCGAGGCGCGGATCTCCTCCGGCGTGCGGCTGGCGCTCACGAGCGGGCGTCCTGGACGGTCCGCTTGATGCGCTGGGCCTCCTCGATGGCCATCTCGGGCTTGGGCGGGGAGCCCTGCCTGACCCAGCGGTAGGCGAGGAAGCCGGCGACCCCGGCGAGGATGAAGAAGAGCAGCATCGTGACGCCGAAGCCGACCCAGGGGTGGAAGTTGTTGTTGAAGAGGTCGCTGAGCGCGAAGGCGATCGTGAACAGCAGGAGCTGGAGGGCGGCGAGCACGAAGACCGCGGCGGCCGCGCCGACGGCGGCGGCGCGGACGAGCTTCTGGACCTTGACTCCGAGCTCCGCCTTCGCGAGCTCGATCTCCTCGCGGACGAGGAGCTGGGCCCGCTCCGTGATCTCCTGCACGGTCGGGCCGAAGCGACTGCGGTCGTCGCCGGAGGGAGGGGGGGGCTCAGTTGCCAAGGTGCTTGAGGATCAGGCCCAGCACGAGCCCGCCGGCGAACGCGCCGCCCACGAGGACCTCGGGGCGCTCCGTGGCGAGGTCGGACACGTCGGCGACGGAGGGCAGCCGGGAGGTCAGGGCGGAGGGGGCGGGCAGCCGGGAGGTCAGGGCGGAGGGGGCGGGCAGCCGGGAGGTCAGGGCGGAGGGGGCGGGCAGCCGGGAGGTAAGGGCGGAGGGACCGGGATCCGGGGGGGCGGGTCCGGGGTCCGGGGGGGCCGGTCCGGGATCCGGGGCGGGGCTCGGTCGGGGGGCGGCCGCCTCGCGCTCGGCCCAGGACGAGGCGGTCGCGGGGCGGGCGCCCACGGTGCCGCTCGCGGAAGCCTGGGTGGGCTCGGTCACTCCGGCGGCTCTTCCCCGAAGGCGCGCGTCCAAATCATGACGGCGGCGCGCTGGGTGGCCAGAGAGGCGAGGGCGCCGAGACCGGCGAGCAGGCCGGTCCAGAGGAGGCGCTTGACGAGATCGGACTCCATCATCGGCCCGCATTCAAGCGCATCCCGCCGCAGATCGTCTCCACGATGAGCTCCTTGGCCTCCTCGAGATGCTCGGGATCCCCGGGGATGAGGTCGAAGATCCACCCGGTGAGCACCTGCTCGATCGCGCCGTAGAAGGCGAGTGCGGCGAACTCCGCGGTGATGTCGGTCCGGAACTCCCCCTGCTCCTGCGCGCGGCGGACGATGTGCGCGATGAGGTCGTAGGCCTCGCGGATCTTCGCGAGGTGCGTGCGCCCGAACGTGCTCGCCGCGCGCGTGACCTCGACGATGATCACCTGCATGAGCTCGGGGTCCCGGGCGTAGGACTCCACGATGAACGAGGAGATCGCTCCGAGCTTGTCGCGGGCCGGCTCGTCGCGGGCGTCGGTGTCGCGGATCGCGCGGAGCAGGATGTCCCAGCGCTCGAGAAACAGCGTGTGGAGGATCTCGTCCTTGGAGGTGAAGTAGTGGTAGACGAGCCCGTAGGCGACTCCGGCCTCGTCGGCGATGTCGGAGACCCGGCTCGTGTGGAAGCCCTGACGGGCGAAGGCGCGGACGGCGCCGTCGAGGATGACGCGGCGCTTGTCGACCGCCGGCGCGCGGGTCATCCGCCGTGGACCGTATCGCGCCCGTAGGGGTTAGGGCTCGTGACGCAATAAGGTGAAGGGATGATGCTCGTGGTGTGGAATCACGGGTGCGGTGATCGATGAGCGCGCGATCGGTGAGCGGTTCCGGGCGGTGGCGGGGACGCTGGATGAGCGTCAGCGACGGGTCTGGGCGGCGGCTGAGGCGCGTT
>JAABUK010011518.1_pt1 | contig 11495 bp, 7 predicted proteins | sample 5559141 | NCBI WGS metagenome assembly JAABUK01 (sample SAMN10711869, study PRJNA513367) | rock metagenome | isolation source: Antarctica rocks | place: Antarctica: Victoria Land, Pudding Butte nord | collected 2016-01-03 | reverse complement strand
TCCAGACCTCGGCGCGGGCAACATCGCTTACAAATTGACCGAACGCCTTGCCAAAGCAACTGCCATCGGCCCCGTTTTGCAGGGACTCGACAAGCCCGCCAACGATCTTTCGCGCGGCTGCAAAGCGGAAGACATCGTTGACGCCGTCGCCATCACAGCCGTGCAGTCGCAGGCGCGCAAAGTGAGCAACTGAATCCGGTTTGTCAGCGAAGGCAAACGCGAACACGCGAGTGCAGCATCGAAGCACACAATCGTCGAACGCGATAAAACGGGTTTGGTTTGTTAAGGCTCAAGATGTTCCGTAGCTACAAATTATTTTGCTTGACGCTCTTCGCGCTCGCGCTTATCACATTGCCGCCTTACGGGTTTGCGCAGCAACAAAGAAGCTCCGCCGATGCTGCTAGCGTACCGATATTGCCCGCCACTTTGCCCATACCTTCGCCGACGCCGCCGTATTCGCCACAGGACAATGAAGATTCGATAAAAGTCTTCACGGAAGAAGTGCGCATTCCCGTTTTCGCTTATGACGAATATGGAAACTTTGACCGCACGATAGAGCCTGACGATCTGCTGATTCTCGAAGACGGCGTGCCGCAAACCGTGCGCAGCGTGCGCCACACTCCGGCCAATGTGCTGCTGCTTTTGGACACGGGCGGCGAGGGAGTCGGTACGGGCGGCGTCTCCAAAAGCACTTCTTTGACGCGCGAGGCGGCGCTCCGTGTCATCGCAGGGCTTCACAAAGAAGACCAGCTCGCGTTGATACAATTCGCTGACCACGCCGAGACGTTGCAGAATTGGACGACTGACAGGCAATCGCTCGCCGCCGTGCTCAAGTGGAAATTGCATTCTGGCAAACGCGCGCGACTCGCGGAAGCAATCGCGGCGGCGGCGCAAATCTTCAAGGACACACCCGAAGGCAATCGCCACGTCGTGCTCATCACGGACGGCGTTGAAACTTCCGGCACCAATAACATCAATCGCGCCGACGCGCTCAAACAACTCTCCGCCGCGCGCGCCACTGTGCATGTCATCAGCTATACGGAGTTTGTGCTGCAAAAACAGTCGGATAAAACAAAAGCGGCGATGACCAACGAAGAGATACGGCGGCGAGACTCTATCGTGGCTATCGCGAACGCGGGCATCAACCCGAATCCCGTCGGTCAATCGTTTCCCTCTTCAGCGGGAGGAGGCGGCAGCGGCAGCATCGGCGGGAGCGGAAGAGGCTTCACTTTCGATCCGGCGATGACGCGTTTGCGCAAAGCCTACGAAGCGGACGTGCGCCGCAGCCAGCAGTGGCTCACGAATCTTGCAACGGAAACAGGCGGGCGTATCTGGCTGCCACTTACCGCGCAGGAAATGCTCGACGAAGGCGGCAAGGTGGCGCGCGACATCGGCGCGCAGTACGTCGTTACTTACAAACCGAAGCGCCCGTTTGTTACAGCGCGCGCAGGAGAATACCGCCGCCTCGAAATCGCCGCACGCAGACTCGGACTCACTCTCCGCACACGACGCGGCTACGTCACGACACCGCCATCGCCCGCCAGCACAAAGACGACAACACAACCGACGGCGTCCACATCGCCGACGACTCTTCCGTAATTTTCCGCAAAGAAAGAAGGCGCGAATCAAACAAAGATTCGCGCCTTCTTCTGCACTTGTTCTGTCAACAATTCAACTCGCAAGCGCCGTTTCCGCTCTTGTCTGCGAAAGTTCTGCGCGCGCCGATTGTTGTGTCGCCTCTGGCGATGCGGCTGCGTTCTCCTGCACTTTGAGCAAGGAACGGCGGCGCAGTTCATCCCAGTCCGCGCGCGGCACTCTGTGAAATGCTTCGACTACCTTCGGATCGAATTGTATACCGGCGAATTTATCGAGTTCCGCAACGGCGGCTTCATAACTTTGTCCGGCGCGGTACACTCTGTCGGAAGTAATCGCATCAAACGCATCCGCAACGGAAAAGATACGCGCCTTGATGTCAACTTCCTCGCCGCGCATACCGAGCGGATAACCCGTGCCGTCCCACTTTTCGTGATGCTGTCCGACGACATGCGTCGCGCCTTTGAGAAATTCGATTTCACGCAGAATCTGTTGCCCGTGAAAAGGATGCTCGCGCATTTTAACCCACTCTTCATCCGTCAGCTTCGCGGGCTTGCGCAAAATCGCGTCCGGCACGCCGATCTTGCCTATGTCGTGAAGCAGCGCGCCGAACTCAAGCTCTTTTAATTGTTCTTCGCCGAGGCCGCACTCCTCGGCCAGCCGCAAACTAAACGAAACGACGCGTTCCGAATGCCCGTGTGTTTCCGCGTCGCGCGTTTCCAGCGCCGCCGCCAGCGCCTTGAGCGTCGAACGATACGCGCCTTCGAGCGAACCGAGCGCCGCATCCAATTCCGCCGTGCGCTGCCTTACCAATTCCTGCAAATGATTTTCATAAAGCTGCTTGTCGCGCAGCAATTTGTGATGCTCTAGGGCGCGGCTGACGGCGAGTTCCACCTGTCGCAAATCGAACGGCTTCATAATGTAATCGAAAGCGCCGACGCGCAAAGTTTTAATCGCGCTCTCGATTGTCTGCACGCCGCTAATCATCACGACGACTGTTTCCGGCGAATGCGCGTGCAGATGCGGCACCATTTCCAGCCCGCTCATCCCGCTCATCATAATGTCGCTAATCACTAACTCGAAACGCGTGCCACGCAACAATTCGAGCGCTTCTTCTGCCGACGACGCCACCATGCACTCGTAATCGTCGCTCAACAATTCGCACAATACGTCCCTGATCTCCGGCTCGTCGTCCACCACGAGAATGCGCATTTTACTCATACCCGCATTAATCATCACACTGCCTCCACACCGATTCTCGTCAATACGCGATGAAGCGACAAAAAAGCGCGTTCGCCGTGAACGCGTTCGATACTCTACTTTCCAGCCTATCACCAAACGGCGTTGCCTATGTATTCCCTGCTTACCCAACAGGGTTTTATATTGTAGCAATCACTTACGGCTCCGGTAAACATTTTTTTGCGCGTTTAAGAAACGGCGAGGATGGAAGGCTTTCAACGATGAAAAGGATGGCGCGTTCCTTGCGCAGGTAGAACACTACCGGACACTTTTCCGCTACTGATATTGATGAGGCGTTCCACCCGATGAAAGGGATCGTGATCACCAAGCACGCTCTGCGCTTTTTCGGCGGTTGCACTTTAGAAAAACAGAGATTATTATCCAACCCACGCGCGCCGGAGTGGCGAAATTGGTATACGCACGAGACTCAAAATCTCGCGAGGTCACACTCATGTCGGTTCGAGTCCGACCTCCGGCACTCCAGAACCAACGGGCAAGTCGCTGAAATAGACGACTTGCCCGTTGGTTCTGGAGTTTTTTGCATTTGTCTTTCGCGCACTTCGCGCACAGCGTTGCACGTCGCGCATACCCTGAGTCACAAATGAGTCACTTTTTTTCCGGTGATTGCCGGAAGGCTGGCATAGCCTTTGGCGTGTTGCTGCTCCAACGCAATTGTTTTCTGATTGCGCAGTGCAAGTCCCAGAGCGATGGCGACGAGCGGGTTGCAAAAACTTTTCCCGTGATTCGATCCTGAGCGAACGCACTTTGTGTAAAGGTCAGGGTCAAGAGCATTAAGTAGCATACGAATTTCATAAACGGTTCCTCACCATCGGAGCGAAGACAGCGAACCGGCAAAAACGGTTTAGCCTGAGAGCCTCTCGCATCCTCGTGCCTGTATGTAGAAATCTGCCGGTGTGCGGATTGCTTCGAGCAAACAAGCAACAATAGGCTAGAACTGACAGCGCACTAAAGCGACGCGAGACAATCACGCTTCAAACAGTTTGTCCGCTCATAGAAATCGGACAAACTGTTTGAAGCCTGAACCTTTTCTTAGAAGAGCAGTTTCAGCGCAAACTGAATTTGCCGCGACGAGCCGGAGTCGCCGGTTGCAAAGCGCGTCGTTCTGATGACGCCGAAGTCTGTGCTTCCGACCTGCGCCACGCGACCGGGTTGACCGAAGTTCGCGTGATTGAAGATGTCGAAGAACTCGGCGCGGAATTGCACGCGCGTCGTCTCAGTGAGCTTCGTATTCTTGATGACGGAGAAATCCGTGTTGTTGAATCTGGGGCCAATGATGGCGTTGCGTCCCAGACTACCGAAGTGAAACACAGACGTGTTACCGGCAAGCGTCACCGGTAAGGCGAAGGCTGCACCCGCCGGACAGACGCCGCCCGGACGCGGATCACACACTGAGTTATTGAAATACTGTGTGGGGTTACCCGTGATCGTGACCGGCCCGATCAGGTCAGGTCTGACCGTTGCCACACCTGTGAAACTGTTATTGATCGGACTACCGACTAGGATGTTAATCGGATTACCGCTCTGCGATTGTGTAATAAAGGAGAGCTGAAAACCTTCGACGAGCCGATTGCCGTGAAACGGCAGATCGTAAATCGCGTTGGCGACGAAACGGTGGCGCGCGTCGAAATCTGAGAGTCCACGATCACCACGAATGTTATTGCTGTCCTGCACGGTGACGCCCTGCGAGCTTAGTGAATTGTAGTCAATGGACTTCGAGAAGGTGTAAGACGCGTTGAACTGAAGCCCGCGCGAAAGGCGTTTGTTGGCCGTCGCCCACAGCGCATTGTAGCTGGAGTTACCGGTGCCTTCGCGCTCGGTAATATTACCGACAGGCCTGCCGGAAAGGATCGGGCTGTTGGCCGAAAGCGTCCGGAATGGCCGTCTCCCACCGATGAATTGATTGAGGTTGCGCGAAAGACGCAAGTGCGTTCCCTTCGAGCCGAAGTATCCGATTGTTACGCCGAGTCCCTTCGCCACTTCGCGTTGAATGTTGAAGTTGTAGGACTGAACATAAGCGTTGTCGAAGTTCGGATCGACAGCATTCGGCGACAGCCCGCTGGCGACCCCACTGGCCAGTGCCGTGCCGAAAGTCGTCGTCGGAATCGGCTGCGAAGAAATGAACGAAACAGGGTTTGCCAGCGGCGGGTTCGAGGCGAGGCCGGTCACAAGATTCGTGATCGGCTGATCGACCAGAATCGCATACGCTGCGCGAATCGAAGTCTTGCCGTCTTTGAACGGATCATAAGCAAAACCGACACGCGGCTGAAGGTTCTTGTTGTTGGTCTTGTAGATTGGCGCAATGCCGTTGTTGAGGCGCACGAGAGAGTCTGAACCGGGAACGAAATTGACAAAGCGATTGAAGCGTTCCGTTGGCGAAAAATTCGCGTCGTAGCGAAGGCCGAGTTCAAACGTAAGATTCTGTTTGAACTTGTAGTTGTCTTGAATAAACAGGCCGAGCGCTCCCTGCGAGACGCTGCTCGAAACGTCGCCTAAGGTGACGCTGAAGGCGTTGGCCGTTCCCGCCAGAAATGCGTTCAAGTTAGCAAAGCCGAATGTGCCTGTGTCGCGGCTGAAATTATTGTTCAGAAAGCGGCGCAGTTCGCCTCCGATCTTGAACGAATTTTTGCCGCGCAGATAACTCGCGGTGTCTGAAACTACGAAGGTCGTGTCAGCGCGTCCCTGCGGAAAACCGGAAGGGCCGCCGAAGTTCAGACGCGAGCCGCCAACGTTGATTTGCGGCAGCCCGATAGCGTCGGTGACGCCGTTGTTGATCCCGAAATCGAGCGGGCTGAGCTTGGCGTTCGGCGTGAAGTTGATGCGGACGCGATTGAATCCGAAGCGCGCTTCGTTGACTAGATTCGGGCCGAAGGTGTGAATCTCGTTCAACGTAAATATTTGGCGGCGAGCTTGGCGCGTATCGCCGAAGCCCGGCACGGTGTTGCCCTGCAAAGTCGGCTCGGTGCGAAGGTCGCGCTGGAAAGCATAGTACCCATGCACGCGGTCGTTTTGCGTGAGCGTGTGGCTCATGTCAACCGTCTCCTGATCGATATCGACGGGCGCGGTTCCGGCTCCCTGAAAACGTCCGATGAGAGTCGGCTGCCCGTTCACCAGCACGGAATCAATCCTGGTGGGTCGCGGGATTAGATCGAGCAATCTGCGGGTAGTGGCGTTTGTGGCCGAAGCCCTTTGAGAATCTGTCGGGACATCGGCGTTGAGCGTCAATCCCTGTCGCTGGCGCAAGCCCTCGTAGCTGAAGAAGAAAAATGTTTTGTTCTTGCCACTGTAGGCCGGACGACCACCTTCGCCAAAGCGCGGCAAATAGACGGGGCCGCCGAGCGATGCGCCGAATTGGTTGCGCTTGAAGGGCGGCTTCTGTGCGTCGAAGAAGTTTCGCGCATCGAGCGCGTCGTTGCGGATGTATTCAAACAACTCGCCGTGAAAATCGTTTGTGCCCGAACGGGTGGCGATGTTCACAATCGCGCCGGAGTTGCGCCCGTACTCGGCGCTGAAGGTCGAGTTATCAATCTTGAATTCCTGAATTGTGTTGATCGATGGCTGAAAGGTGATCTGGTTCTGCACTTGATCGTTAAGATTGATGCCGTTGATCTGGAAATTGAGCGTGTCCTCACGATTGCCCGCAGTGTTGAAGGCGAGCGAACCTTGCCCGCGTACTGGCGAAGAAAGAAATCCGTTCTGCGGCGGCGTCACTGAACCGGGAATGAGCAGCCCTAGATCAACGAAATGTCTGCCGTTGAGCGGAATCTCTTGCACGGTTCTTTGATCGATGACGGTGCCGACCGAAGTCGTCGTCGTTTCAACTACAGGATTCTCAGAAGTCACAGTCACTTCCTGCGCGACAGAGCCAACCGCAAGTTGGAAATTCTGCACCACGGTGCGGGCAACTTCAACGCTGAGGTTATTGGCTATTTGCGTCTGAAATCCTTGCGCCTGAACTTCGATGCGGTACGCGCCCGGAGGCAGCGCGGCGATCTGATAGTTGCCGTCGCTATCGGACTGAGCAGTTCGCTCAATACCGATGGCGGGGCTGCTCAAGACGATCCGTGCATTAGGCACGACGGCACCAGAGGTATCTGTCACAGCGCCTTGCAGCGTCGCCGTTGATTGAGCGAATACGGCTGGCGCTAAGATAAAGAACATGGCCGCGATGAGCGGTGTAATAGAGAGTTTAGAACAAAATCTTTTAACGAGCATAAGCTCCTCCTTGCTAAGAATTGAAGTGGTGGTGATGAATTCACCGGAGTGCTCGATCCGGTCTTCGTCGTTCGAGCAGACTTGTTAAGCAATCGGTAAAACTGCCGATAGTTCCTCTCACAAAGTTTTGCAGAGTGAACTTTCATCGCGCGTCATGAAGTGAATTATAGATTCTGGAGCCAAGTCCAGAGTCAAGTAGAAATTTACATTTATGCGCAGAAAAATGTTCAAGTCGGATTGAGCTGAGAGCGCAGACGGCTCGATCAAACGATGAATTTCTTCTCGACCGTCAACCGCAAATTTTCCGCTAAACCTCACAGGCATTCCGCCCGGACTAGGCGCGTTTTGCCCACAGATAGATTTTACTTCCAACGAACGAGGTAATCGCGCAGCGTCTGGTACATCGCTTCAAATGAATCCGCACAAAAGAGCACGGGCTGGTAGTGCGTCGGGTCGTAATCATAGTGCGACGCCGCTTCCAAATCTAAAGGGCGAAGCTCTGCCTTGTGCATCGCTGCTAACTCTCCTGCCGATGACAGCAGCCCTGTGCCATACGCCTTTACTTTTCCGTCTTCACGCAGAACGCCGAATTCGATGGTGAACCAGTAGATGCGCGATAAGCGTTCCAATGCTTCAGTTGTTTGTGTACGCTTAATGGCTTGACCGACGAGACGATTGAGTTCGGCCAGACGCTCACTTGCTAAAATCACAGCATGACCGATTACCTCATGGGCTACGTCCGGCTCCGGCGTATAAAGCGGTGTTGAATAATGGCGAATGTATTGTGTCGAGAGAAACACGCCGTTAGCTAAAGATTCGAGAAAGACGCGCGGCTCGACGAGTCCGGCGATTGGCTCCAAACGAAAACCGCTGATCGCCTCGACCTTTTCTGATACCTCACGCATCTGTGGAATACGATCTTTAGGTAAATCAAGGCGCTTCACACAATCAAGAATTTCCGCGCAGGCATATTGCTGATGCGCCGGTTCAAGCGCTTTCCAGATCGCACGCCACACTTGATGTTCTTCCGGTGTGTAAGGCGCGTCGGGAACCGGAGACCCCGGCTGATACTCCATAGCAATCCGCGCGATTTGATTGCGGCGGTCGCGGTACTCCTTGTCACGAAAGCCCGGATGATCCGGGTCGAGTTGAATAATTGCGTTCCGATCATTCGTTGAATCGCCGGAATCCGTTGTCACCATTCGCATATCGACATGGTCGAGCAGCAATGGCCTGTGTGGTTCGTGTGTCATAAGGTATTCACCCCGTTCAGTTCGTATTTTGGAAAATTGACAAAAAAAGAACCGGCCACTTCTCCTCCTGCGTCAGGAAGGTTAGTGGCCGGTTCGTGAAAGCTTGTTCCGTGTCGGTCTTAGATAATCATGACACCCGGACAATTCATCGCCGCGTCACCCCTCCGCGCAAGGAGAGAGCCGTAATAATAGTAATGGCGATAGGTGTTGTAGTTTTGATTGATCATCCCTAAACCTGTAAAGCCCGTGCGCCGATTAGAATAGCCGCATAGTCACATATCTGTCAAATAAAGATGGAAGAAGCGCGACTCGAAACCCTCGACTATATCGAAGGTTATGACAACCGGATCAGGAGGCACTCATCTTTAGGCTACCAAGACTTGACTCCCTACGCTGTACGGGTCGCTGAGTTCATCTATGAATAAGTCTTGCAAAGAATCTGTCTTCATTGCTTTCGACCTCCAATTAATTAACGAATTGTGACTGGACGATATAGAGGTCGCCGTTTGATGCCCACTTATCGCACTCGTCGAGTTGCGCGTCCAAGGCCCGACGAAAATCGTCGAGAACGCGGCTGCGGCGCTCTTCCTCTGATTCGTTAGCGAGCACGGCGGGCGTGGTCATCTCGCGTAAGTCAGTGCTTTGATGGTGACACTTCGGACAAGTCGCAACGTGGTGGCGCAACCGCTTATCGTCCCCTTCGTCGCGTCGGGCATTGTCAGAGTGCTCAATCTCTTGTTTTAAGTTGCTGCTCATCAAGAATCTCCTGTCTGTTGTTTCCGGTGCGGCTGCTATTGTGCTTTAGAAGCGTCGTGTCAGTTCAGCGTAGAAGAAGCTAGCCACCGGATGCTTACCACCGGCCGGATAGATGGCCGACTGTACTCCGCCGCCACGCACTCCCGCGCCGTAGAACGACAGCACGGTGGTAGATAAGAGGTTAATATCAGCGTTTACGTCAAATACCGTCCCTAGTCCACGCCTTCCACTGCTTGGACGTCCTTGGTAGCCAAATGTTTGTTCTTGGAAGGCCCCGCCCCCTGCGTACCACAGATCGTTTCTATTGCTCAGCCGCAGATGATGCACATCCGCACGGAGGGAAACTCGCGCGTGCGGCTTGAGCTTGAATTGGGCGTACACATCTTCGTTATTCATCATGTTGTAGAATGGGTAGCGCGCGTACAAACGCGGCGTCGGCAGCACCTGGAAGAAGGTCGTGTGACGCCCATCGGTCGGGTCGCCATCGCCGGTACTACGCATATAGCCCATACGAAGCCATAGCTTAATTCGAGCGGCGAGATGGTCACCCGGTTGGAAGCCACCCTCGAAGGCCATTGCGCCGGCGCGGTGTTCTAGTTTCCCCCATCTGCCGAACTGCCCGACGCCCCACGCCAGCAAATCCAATGTGCTGTGCCCTACTTTAAGTGCGGTGATGTAGTTGCCACCGACCGTCATCAGACGTATGTTCTCCATGTCGGCGCGGCGCAGGGCGATTGGGCGGTTGTCAGTCTTGAGCGCACCGCGCCCGTCGTGATAGTGCAAGCCGAGAACGCGGAATTCGCTGTTGACTCGTTTGCCAGACAGCGGCTTGGTAAAGGCACCGTATAAAAAATCCACGTCCAGTTCTTTCAGGCTGCGGAGTTGGAATACACCCTCTACGGGGCGACCGCCGACGAGGGTTAAGTTCCCGGTTTTAGTGTTGCGCGCATATTGGACGGCGTCGAAGCTACGTCCAACGTGCGTGAAGCCAAAGCTTCCGATGAGGCGTTGGGCGATGTGATCACGCTTGAGCGCAGCGAGCGTTGCGTCCGTCGGCGTTGTCTCCAACCCCTCACCGAACTCGAACCGCCCGCCCCTTAAACTACTCGCCTTGTCTCCAAACATACCTTTGACGCGCCCGAAGGCTTGTTTAAGCACGACGCTCGCATCCTGCCTGCCGCTCGCAGCGAAATATGATCCTCCCAGTCCCAACTGTCCTTGCGGCGCGGGGGCGACGGCGCGCTCGGGGAGGTTGATGAGTGCCGGGAACTCAGCCTCAGTCAGCCAGTCGAACCGCTTTCTCTGCTGTCCGAGACTGAGCCGGAGAACCGCCGCCCCGAACGTGTATTTGTCATTGAAGTTCGGGGTCTCGAACCAGCCGTAGCTTTCGGCGCGCAGGCGCAGGCTGCCGTTAAAATCTACACTGCCGATCTTACGTTGTGGCACTATCTGCGGCGTTGGACTAAGCGTCGGGGCGGGTTTCTTTTCAGCGGCACTAATCTTCGACGGCACGCCACCAGGTACAGGTGTGCCGCTCGTCTGAGCGACCGTGAGCGGAATGTTGCGTTCGACGGGTACGTTCGTGTTAAGCACAACTTGTTCCCTCAGCGCAGTGAATTCGGATTGCTCTCCTGGCATCTGATTGGTCAGGGGCGTGTGAGCTCCAATCGAAGCGGCGCACGAAAGGAAGCAAAGCAACACGCAAATATACGACACAAACAGGCATCTCATCCTTGAAGCCTTCTTTCCGAGTTTTGGTAAAGTGAATTATGAATTTAGCAGATACTAAATTCATAATTAGGAGCGTATAATATAAATTTTCCATTGTCAACACCCTTTCATCGCAAATGAAAATTCGTGTACTATCATGAGAAAGTTTACAAAGGTTGGAGAATGCGGCATCACTGCGAATGCGATTATTCGCGCGGAAAACTTCTCATTTCTTGAAAACAACACGAAGCAAATTTCCATGACTATTACGAGCGACACGGAATTGCGGGGCATCACGCCGGTTGTCGAAGACTATCTGAAAACGATTTATATGTTGGGGTACAAGCGCGGGCAGGTGAAGACAACGGTGCTGTCAGAGCATTTGAAGGTTAAGCCGCCGACAGTGACGGCGATGCTCAAGACACTCGCCGATTTGAAGCTTGTCGAGTATGCTCCGTATCGCGGCGTTGAGTTGACGGATGCGGGCGAACGCATCGCGCTTGAGGTGATTCGTCATCATCGTTTGATTGAACTTTTTCTTGTCAAAGCACTGGGTTATAGTTGGGATGAAGTGCATGAAGAGGCGGAGGCGCTGGAGCACGTCATTTCCGAGAAGCTGGAGGCACGCATCGCTGCTCATCTAGGCAATCCGGCATTCGATCCACATGGCGATCCGATTCCGGCAATGGATGGGAAAATACCGGATAGCTC
>JAABUK010011517.1_pt1 | contig 11495 bp, 10 predicted proteins | sample 5559141 | NCBI WGS metagenome assembly JAABUK01 (sample SAMN10711869, study PRJNA513367) | rock metagenome | isolation source: Antarctica rocks | place: Antarctica: Victoria Land, Pudding Butte nord | collected 2016-01-03 | reverse complement strand
AAGACACCTTACCCCCCCACCCCCATACTCGTACCCACTACTCTAGTGTGGCATGGACTCAACCTCAACCGTAAAGTATATCTTAATCCTCCCGCTGCTGTCGATCCTCCCACGCCTCCTATCATCTACATAAGGTACCTTAAAGTACCTACTACTTGTAGTACACGGCACCTTAAATCACGTTACTCGGTAATAAATCTCCGATTACTGGTTTGTCAATTGCCCTACGGATACGGAGGTACTCTCAATGTGGAAGAATGTGGAGCCTAACCCCTTTGAGATGCGCCTGTACCGAATGTCGGAATGTCAGAATGGCAACCACCGAACTTTTCAAGCCAATAGATAATCGTCTCGTCCTTGACTTCATGGGCCTAAGACCGCGAATCTAAGATACCATACGAGTACGTGGTGCGAATCGCATTTCCGCTTCTGCTGGATTAGTACGCTGCTCGGTACCGCAACGGAAGCTGCTATGCGGAAGATCCCCCATGATGTCGTGGGGCGCAGTACTCAGTCATTACTACGGATAATCAAGCGGAGGGGGGTTTGAAATGTTGATGGAAACGAAACACTCAAACTCTACCCACGTGCGCAAAACAGCGAGGGTTCTCGGCCACGGAGAATTATCCCAGCTGAATTCTGTCGTCGCCCCCAGAAAGGGTTGCGTGTGGCTCAGTAATCCTGGGTCCCGTGAGCAACACTTCCTGCGGTGGAACCAACCTGCTCATGCAGGCCCTTGCGAGACATCCCGGGAGAACATTTCAGTTGCCCAAGGCTGATTCTTTGGCTACTTTCGAAATAGTGGATGGGATTCTTCGACGAAACAGAAACGCGATCTGCAGCTTGCACGTTTTGTGTTCGTCAGCTGTCCTGCATTTTCGGTTGCCTGGGAAAGCCTTATTCCGTTCGCGGACCGTGAAACCAGGCAATTGGAATACAGTCCGACTGCTGCAACGAAGATCATAGAGTACCAGATGTTCGAGACCTCCCCACCATGTATTTCGCGACTGCATGTTGCATCATGCAGGTACCTATCTTCCTTCCATCTAACGAACCCCTAGCGAATCACGGTATATTGCGACTGCCGGAATTCAAACACGGTAGACATGGTGCGCGCCCTGGCTTCTCGACAGGCTTTCCATCTTTGATGGGAATTACCTGCCACAATTCAAAGCATTGGGCTGTGGCAAAATCTATGGCTAGGATACCATCATACGCACCCGACCGTATCGACCACTGCGACTCTGTTAAAGATACTTGCAATGCAGGCTTCTGGCATACTCACTTCGACATGGAAGTCAAGCTCAAGTCTTCTCTTTGTTGCCCAAACCCTTAGCTTAAGTATGACTTTTATTCACTGATCCTCATATGAGGCGACTGGACCCCGAGTTTAAAACGCAACACTGTCATCTGACAAGCTCAACGCCATTACACACCACTGAGCTACCTACTTGAAGAAGTATTCAAGAAAGAATCCAAAGAAGCTTTTGATTACAAGAAAGCGGGCGTTTCGTTCGCTGTTTTCACCTTTTCCCCTCCGCCTCCTCGAGGAAGCACGTCCGTCACCACGATCATCATCCTCTAGACGACTGGCTCGATACACCACGGGAACTACTCCCACCACGGTAACTGCTTGCCTCACCGTAACTGCTTTCGATACGGGAACTAGTACCGCCATTATAGCCGCTTTCACCACGGGAACTATGCTTGCTACTAGCACCGGATGTAGTGAGTTGGCTACCTCCCACATGGAGGCTACCTTCGCTGGAGAGCCTGCTTCCCACCTGACAGCTATTTATATCCTCAGAGCCTGCTCCGCTGTTGCTGCTACCTCCATTGTATGGTCTCACATCACTAGGTGAGAGTTGTCCATTATGAGGGCCGGTTACGCTTCCAGGATTATGTTCGCTGTCATTGCGGTTCCAGTTGCAATCCCAGTCTTGGACGTACTGAGCCATTGCTTCTCCTCGCGAGGAGGTCTCTTGGCGCTGGCGGCAGAGAAAGTTCTGATATAGATCTACTTCGCGGAGGGATCGATTCATCATGAGAGGCTGGGAAGGAGGTCGCGATTGACGTGTGCGGGCCCTGGGTGATGCCGTTCCTTTTCTTGGGTTCGAGCCTCTAAATGTCAGTCAGTCCGTGTACCTTTCGGCAGACATATATTGAGAAGGGAACAGTAGGTATGAGGCCGAATATGAATCATGGGAGGGAGAAGAAAAACCAGATGTTGATACGCGAGATAATTCTTCTAACGCCATGTGGCGAGGAAAGAGGTGTGGTGATAAGGGGGTATCGAGCCCTGGAGGCAGTGAACGACGTGCGCGGAGAGACAGAAGACGTTTTTGCTCATTCCAACCACTTTGAACGTCAAGGAACACCAGACGAAGAGTAGACGAAGAGGGGTCGAAATAGAAGAACTAACGTCATGCTTAATGGTATTATGGAGATAGCAATTTCTGAGCGCTAGAGAACGAAAGACAAGTGACGAAGAATTATCTCGAGTGGTCTGGGTCTTGTTGAAAGATGTCACAGGGTCTTTAGTTTCTGGAGCGAGATCACTTTTTGGGGGGCGTTATCTACATCTATAAGGTGTCGACTCGTTGCAACTTCTACGGGCATTTCAGCATGGTTCGCACACTCGTGCGTGCAAGGCAGATTCAGGCAAACAAAGGGTCGAGGAAGGAAGCCACGCTCTGAGACTTGCTGAATATAACAACCTCTGCAGGATGTCGAAGTCTTGAACAATGATTCTGGTTCGCATTCAGGCGGTTCGCATTCAGGCGATTCGCATACAGACGGTTAGCATTCGCATTCAGCCAACAATATCAAGGGCCGACTTTTGTGAGGCAACCGTGCATCAAGCCAACGCACAAAAGCCGATCCTGGGTAGGAATCAGAAACGTGCTATACAGATTGGTGACCGACCAGATTAAGTAGTGTATTATTGAGAAAATACAGCAGAGGTTTGTGACCAATACTAAGCAGTGCTCATATGTAAAGAAAGAGTGCATACATACCTTTTGAAGCAAATCTCCCTCGATTTTACGTACCTTACTCAAGTCACCATCAAAATGGTTTTCTGTCTTTAGAAGAATCTTCTAGATTGAAACATATAGAACAATAGATACAAAACTACGAAGTACGCATCCTTGAGACCGGTGTAACTGCGAGCCACACACACAAAGTATTCAATTCTTTTCGCGATTGCCAAGTAACTAACTAACAGCTTAGTAATTGAATAGATTCAAAATGTGGAAGCCTTGGACACCGTGTGCGTGCGTAGTAAGCATCGGCTATCAGGACACGTCTGAGATCTGAGGCAAGTGGAAGCCTTGCAAGCGAATGTATTATACGTTGTATGTTGAACCAACGCACGTAATTTTCCCGAACCCTACTCGTGGCATTTGTACTCCACAGGGGATGGGCGGAGTCGTGGTCAGGAGCGACAACTACTATGGCCAGTCAAAGTGATATCGAACACGGCCGCCAAATAAAGCAAGAGATAAGCATTGGGCGGAGGATCTGGTTGGGCCCTCACAGTTTCGGGAGCAGGGGGCGGGACTGGGTGGCTGACCTACTCGTACCGCCTCCCCTACTTAGGTAAGGTTCCCCTTGCCCTGCTCCACCGTACTAACGATATCTCAAGGGAGTCGTTGAGTGATTTAGTTTATATTAGGTTCGATTCCTAACAGCGCTGGTACAATGGTGTTGTGGTTATCTTTCTCTTTGAAGGGGGCCCAGACACGAGACGCAAATCAAGCTTGGGGGTTCCTTACCCTATGGAACCCGGGAGTCAGGTAAACCCCGCATGTTACCATCCTCGGCCCTTTGAAGTCCAAGTCTCAGCCACAGCCACAATATGCCGCCACAGTCGCATACAAGTAGGTACCTTAGGTACATGAGTACGGATGTACTTGTAAGGGTTGTGGATTGCTCGGTCGCAAAGTTGCCGACAGATAAGGTAGGGAAGAGATACATATCGCATTATGGTGATTGGCAGAGTGATGCATTATCATTCTGCACACCTCGTACCTTGCCTTGATCCTCGACGCCAGCTGGGACCGTCGGACCGAACTCATCACCCTCCAGTGTTTGCATCATTATCCCTCGAGACGGTACCTGACCCTGTCATGCGCGTTTCAAGGCTGGACGGGATGGATCCTTTTGGTGGTCATATTATGTGGAGAGAGAGGCGATGACGGTGATAGGTGCGTGTAAATCATAGGAACGAGAGAAAACCACAGTCTGCCTCTAGGGCTCTAGGGTAAGGTACCGTATTCCAAAGGGCCGTTTAGACTTTAGAGTTGGGTCCTCGTGCATGAGACCAGAGACCATGCAACGATCATTCATCTTAATCCGCACTAACTGTAAGAACCTTTAGTCGCTGCTGTAAATAGCCACAGTTATCGAGGCTAGCGCAGTATTGATCGCTAGTGCGAAGCCTAGTGTGGCCCTTGCTCCGTGACTGCGAATTTGCCCTGTCGTTGTACCCACCGTTCACTACCTTACTACTATTACCGTAGGTAAGGTAGGTACTGATGTATTCACTTATCTTACTAAGGTACCTTACTACCTTATGTACGGAGTACACTCTCCCTCTAATCACTCACATCACTTCCCCCTCCCCCCTCCTCCCCCACTCACCTGACACTCCAACCCGCCGAAACCCAGCGCGTACCTGCACGCCACGCACTAGTACTCGGTCATCTCGGCCGCAGAGACGAGGCCCGTGCCTCGTGTCGCGGTTGGGGCTTTGCCCCGGAACGATGTCATTCTCAGCCACAGGTGACGCAATTTCCAAGATTTCTATACTACCTTACCTTACGAAGTACAGTACCTTCCACTCCTCGTACGATGATTTTGACAAATCCGTATCTTGACGTATATTCTGAGTTGACAACATCATCGCCGGCTAGCGAACTTGTCGGCACGTCGGAGTCGAGTCTCAAGGCAACAACAGTACGAGCGACGTATTTGGAAAGAAGAGTAATTACACTAGATGGAGGGACGGCTACATTGTTGGTGACAAAGCAAACGCCAAGGACAAGAAGAATGTCGAGGTTGAAATCGATATGCAGCACGACATGGGAAGTACCAAAGTCGAGCGGTCGTGCTGCCCAATCAAGGCTCTGTTCGTTGCCAAGCATGCCGTAAAGTACTGGTACATACTGTACATATGGTATCAAGCGTGGGCCGATCTCCAGATCAAGGGAGAGCCACGCCGACTCGGTACGGGTGCCATCAGTCCCACCAAGTTGTACCGGATCAACGTTAGTTGCGCCCACCTGCATGATCCGACAATCTGTATGAGGTTAGCCGCAGTCGACCGTTTCCAGCAGCTAGCTGTAAAGGGTACTAGTTCCACCTGACTCCCCTTATTATTGCAGACACACGGACATGGCCATATCGGGAGGCTTCGTAGAGATCGATTAGCTTTGTGGCGCATCTCTCTACCCACGCTAAAGTAAATTTTGACAGCAGATAGGTAAGGTAGGCCTTGTGTCACCATAGCATAGCGCTAAGCCCCTCATCATCAACGTCCCTGCGGTCTCGCTTATTATTTCCCATCATTCGGTTGCGGAAAGTTGTCAAGTGTGCCTTGAAGAACCTTTTCTTTACAGGCTTAGACTATGCGTACAGTACAGCATGCTTTACCTACCTTTGAACATCAGCCTCCTTCTGGCCTTGTTTTTCTTTGATGGCTCTTAGATGTATGCATTCTCCTGAGACTCATTTCGAAGATCTCACTCATCAATCTTGTTGCACATAATGAGGCATAGACTCAGCTGTCCAAACAAGATATTGGGTTCTACCATTGTTTTTGGGCTAGGGAATCAAACCCAAACCATGAGCTATGCGCTCACACACTCCTGCTCTGGCGCGGCATGACTCGGCAGTCCCGCTGAGCTGTTACACCTCCCTGGCAACTGCCGTCAGCCTGAAGACTGCTTACTCTGCCTTCGTAACTATCTTCCTCCTGACGGCCGCCTCCACCTTGGAAAATGTTTGCTTCATGGCTATTACGATCACCATGAAAAGTACTTCCACTGAAGTCGCGGCGACTGCCTCCGCCTCCATTGTGAGAAGTATTCCTATGACCGTTGTGCTCCTCACGAAAACTGCTGTCCCAGCGAGGGCTGCTTTCGTTTCCAGGACTGCTACCACTGCGAGGACCGCGTTCTCTAGCAAGACGGTTCCAGTTCTTTTCCCAGTCGCCAATGTGTTGAGCCATTGTTGGCTCTCTCGAAGACTTCGAAGGTGTTTGATGATGTCCACAGAGAAAAGCTCTGTGTGGATCGACTTCTTGATGATAGCGATGTACCATGAGAGGTTGAGGAGGGGTTGGTTGATGGTCATTGAATCGAGGTGAAGCCTTGGGCCTTGAATAACTAGTTAAGGTCAGTCATAATGTATCGTACTAATGCTCAGGAGGTGAATTCTCATAGAGGCCGAAAAGGACACGCTCTCGCTGCTAAGGGCAACGAAAGAGAGCAGTCTTAAGTCGAGGACGTGGACCTTGCAGTGAAGGAAGATTCTGCCAAGGAATACGAGGAGTAATGAGACCTCGCCTAGAAGTCGAAGGTGCTCGAGAAAGGTTGATAAGTAGGTATAAGAAAAGAACGTCGTAGGACAGGGTGGAAGGGAGAGAAAGGAGATGCTCAAAGGAAGCACTAACTTCATGATGAAGAATCAAGATCAGAATCTAAGGCTCAACGGGTCGAAGCTAATCAATTGTATGTGAAGGTTTTGCTCAATTGAACAGCGTGGTATTGAAGGTAGGAAGCAATGCTAACTTTGAGAGGGTCGACCACACATATATTTATATTCAACTCTACATGCTAGCACGACCGTCCCTCGTCCTGAGTTCTGCAATCCTTCTCCCCCGGCCAGCCTGACCATGAACCCTTTCCACAGCAGGTCCAACTCACTAGGCTGGCGCATAAGACGATGAAAGGGTGGAATGATCCATCGGGGGATGCAGTGCTGGATGCCTTATTCAAAAGCCAATAAGCATGCCGTATTATCGTCGTAACTCCAGCTGCATACTCCGTACTGATAGTGATTTTGGTTGCATAACGGACCTTAGACATACCGACCCTGTGCTAATGACGAAGCGTGGGAAATCCTTATGATCTTACTGTAAGCGGGCCGGGCGCAGCCCCGCAGCCCCGAAAGGGCAAACCTCGAGTGATCTGTGATGTACGATTACTAGGTATCCCTTAAACCGTCATTAAAGCTGCCATCCCAGGTATACGGCCACCTTACCTGTTAGGGTACTAGTGAGCCACGGGAGATGACTAACCAGGCCAATGAGGATCTGGAGATTAATATTTAGATTTCCTAGTGCGAGGTAGAGGAACTGTGCAGTAAGCAAATATTTTGGTGGGGTGCCTAAATAGGCTTAGCTTCATTGATCCTGGGATGGCAGCTTTAGTGACGGTTTAAGGGATACGTGCATGTTCGGATTCGCCACGCGCACTAGTTGCTTGGGATTATTCGAGATGCGCTCAGGTAAAACCGGCGGACTGTTGTCTGCAATATCAACCACAACCACAAGGCAAACCACCACCCACCACACCCCTTGCTTTCGTGCACAACCATCATCGAAGTTGTCCACTCCCAGACGACCTTGCGCAGTCGTCCGAATGGTCGGTTGTGGCAATTTACGGAGTACCGAGCATAAGGCAACCACAAGCGGCTTTTGGGACAACTGTAGCTAACGTTCAACCGGCGGCATCAGACTGGCAATGCCGCACTGCGAGGACTCACGCAGGTTCAGGGGCCTTTTAATTATCGGAACACCGTATTGATAGAAACGGGATTGCTCTGCCCTGTCGTACTTTTCATCGACCGACGGATCCTGGCACGTCAGAACCACGACTCGGAGGTGATTGGACAATCCCCGGCAGTCGCTTAGCCGTGCCGGCCCCAATGGCTTGGGCCATTGTCCAGGAGAAGTTGTTTTATTTAGCACAATGGTTACAGTACGAAGTATTCCTAGTAACCCATGATTGAATGTATTCAATCGAACATAACCGTAAGGCCGAGTGAGGGACTCCTACTACGGTAGTATACACTTTTCTCTAAAACCGCAGACAACAACTTGCAGACAACAACTTGCAGACAACTGTTGAAATACGAGGTCATATGGGGGCATATTGATATTTTGGTTGTTGCTGTTAGAAGTCTATCTGGGAGCGAGCATGAAGGCGAAGATTATCATCTTTCCTATTTTCGGCAGGATCACGCACAGGATCACGCAGCTGGACCCTGGACCGCGCAGCTGGACCGCGCAGACCGAGGCAGGAATGACCTGCCATAATTAGTCAGCAGAAGGGGGGTAAAACACTCGCTCGGGCTTAGCTTAGAAAATCCATCCCTTTACTGTTAAGAGGCTTTTGCTAATGCAATGTCCAGCCCACTGCAGCCTGCAGGAAGGAGTACATTCAAATTTCCGGAAACCGCGGTTGGACCACGAAGTTGGACCGCGCAGTTGGACCGCGCAGTCGAACCACGCAGTCGAACCACGCCTGGCAGGGTTGAAACGGGAGTTATGCTCGGACCTATCGAGGTCACCTGACGCACTGTAGTTAACCGAAGCTTCGACCTTCATAGAACAATTACCAAACACACATCCTACATACGCTGCAAAACCTTCTGGTTCAGTCATATTTCAACAGGCAGAATCATGCCTGGCAGAAGCATGTCTAGCATCTTGAAAACCAAGCTCAAGAGTGCTGCCATGGCATAATGCCACCGAGATGTGCCTCAGCCGCATATCTCGATGCGCGTATAAGGCTACAGTAACTGGGGCACAATGTCAGGGTCGTTACAGCAGTCGACTGCAATCACACGCAATGAACTTCATCATAAACGACAAGCGGCAGCAGCTTGCACAACCCTACAGTACCCCGCACTAAGTCTTCGGCTAGATCGCGAAAACACGTAAAATCGCGTATCTTCAAAACAACCCACCTTCTTCAGCTCAGAAGAACTCCCGTTAACCTCAGTTTCTGGTAACGAGACTTCTAGAAAGAAAGCTTTCTTTGCTTATCAAAGGTCAGATATTAGGCTAGGCCCAATTAGACCTAAAACCCACCCAAATAGGACGAAATTTGAACGTTCCCCGAACCATCGTTCAGAGTGTTTTGGGGAGACTTCAAACAACACCCTCCAGAGCCAATAAACCCAGACCAGGAAGGCCCATATCAATTACATCTCGAGAAGTCAGACTGCTGTTACGTCAATTACGATCGAAGCCTAAAATCACCTGAAGACAGCTGAAAAAGGACATCGGGATTGATTTGGATCCGAGAACTCTCAACATAACACTACGAACTCACGGAATTTGTCACTTACTAGTCCTTAAGCGACCGAAATTAACACCTGAAGTTGCTCTGCTTCGGATAGAATGGGCTGAAAAGCATAAGAATTGAACCGTGAATCAATGAAGGAAAGTCATTTGGTCGGACGAGGCATCCGTGGCTCGGAGAATCAGATAAAACACGGGAATGGGTTTTGGGGACTCCCGATCCGAAATGGGATAGAAACAAGATGATGAAAATCTTTAATGGAAAGGCCTTTTCAATAATGGTTTGAGGGGCCTTTTGAGATTCTGGAAGATCAGATTTATACCTGCTGAATCGAGCTCGACTTCGAATCAAAAAAACACGGCTATTCAGCTGCCTTCTGTATTCAGATTTTGAATCACAATTTAGCTGACATATGAGAGTCAGAACTAGTGTTCATGCAGAATAATGCTTCGATACACAGAGTCAGAAAATCGAAGCTCTGATTTCAGGAAATGAGTATAGAACTCATGAAGTGACCTTCGTTCAGTCCTGATCTGAACCCCATCGAAAATCTCTGGGCCCTACTGAAGAAGGAAGCCTACAAAGTCTAGAATCTAGATTCGCTAAAGGGTAAAGGCGACGAAGCTGAAACCCAGCTGTTTCGGATTTTACAGAAGGCCTGGGTGAACATACGGGAGAAGGTAATAGAGGGGCTAATTTCCAGTATGCCACGCAGATGTACAGCTGTAATTAAAGCGAAGGGCTGGCATACTAAATCTTGATTGGGGAATCATAGATCATATACTGTTAAATAGTCAGTTCAAATATTGGAGTTCCCCGGATTAATTTGAGGTTCAATGGTTGAATGCAGATGGGGGGCGTGCGGGGGTGATTTGGTTAGGGAGCGCACACGAAGACTTAGTGCGGGCTACTGTATTCTTAAAAGTCCGTGAGTCCTTCCCCTACAATGAACTCACTTTGACCCGTCGATAACTCCTACTGTCATCCCACTCCACCGGCTCTCGTAGCTCTCGAGGTCATTAGCAATGAATTCTGCGTTCTGTTCAAGTGTGGTCTCATAGCGACGGGCATTCATGGCGCACAAAAGCGTCTTCCCGATCAAGGGGATGTACTTTATCCAGGAATCTTGCCATGATGGTGGAGTCGCGGCATTTGCGATCAGTTTCCCACGCAAAGTTTTGGTAGGTACATTGATGTCTGAGGACTCGGGGGTCATGGTGCTTGGGCAAAGCATAGACCAGTCGAGCGTGTTCGGTGGGAGAGATTTAAGAAGGTGGAGGTTTTGGCGGTGTTCGAGGTAGATGGGAATACTGAAGGTTCTTAATATTCCAGAGTCGATGCATCTCCGAGCTACTCTTTTTAAAGTAGGTACAAACGGCGCGTAGGAGGTGACAATGCTATTGTGACTGTACTTACTAGTTCGAGAGCATCGATTCTGATCCTGGGTAGTATAATACTCCCATGCCAGCTAAGAACCAAGTTCTCAACGGTTGCTTTCTATCCAATCCCGCTTCTCGTACAGCGTCCAGGACTGCGTGAAATATTGCAGGCAGTTCACTTTTCCCCCAAGGAGGTAAGGCCGCTAAACCGGCTGTATTGACAACAGCATCACAGCTGGCATCCAAGATGGCCCTCTTGATTGAGACTGGATCCGTGGCATCGCCCTGAACAACGGCGATCTGGCGGTATACAGACGTTGGAAGAAGAGACTCAAGTTTGGTCGAGGACCGGACGAACGCAACAACGCTGTGGCCATGTGTGAGGAGCGCTGCGACGAGGCGAATACCCAGATTACCGCTTGCTCCAATAAGAAGGACCTTCATAGTTGCTGTTCAGTTGCACTGGCTGTTATAAAAGACGCGGAGCTTCCTGGTTCGAGAGTGACTGGTACATATATCTGTATGGTTGCCTCAGTTCTCAGACGTGCCAACGTCGCTAAGCCCCTTCGGGTTAGCGCCCTGCTGACTTCGCAGCATACGGGCGGCACGTCTGAGTGCAAACCCCTGTAAGATAGGTTGATCTGCGTTAATTTGGTGACAGCCCGCACAACTTGCCTCGTTAACTTTTGCAAGTCACAACATTCTTGTTTGCGACGCGATCATCAATGCACAACATGTAAATCATAATGTATGTGAACTTGCGATAGTACTTTCACATATGCTCTATCTGATGCGCCTAATT
>JAABUK010011516.1_pt1 | contig 11499 bp, 21 predicted proteins | sample 5559141 | NCBI WGS metagenome assembly JAABUK01 (sample SAMN10711869, study PRJNA513367) | rock metagenome | isolation source: Antarctica rocks | place: Antarctica: Victoria Land, Pudding Butte nord | collected 2016-01-03 | reverse complement strand
TATCAAAGCAGACTTTGATGCATGATGACCTGTTGCATGAGTGGCCTGACAACATGTGCTGTAGCTGCGCTACCGCCAAAACCCCTTTCCTAGTGTCATTTCAAACTGCGTCCACTTCACTTGACCGGCTCACCTGCACTGGGGCGTACAGCAAGGTCACAGTGCTGATTCAGCGAGGTGGTACGTGCTGCATCATGCCAAGCACGTTACTGCAGCAGGTCCCAGTACAGCGGCAACAACTGCACAGCTTATTTGACGCTGGGGGTGAAGCAGCTGCAGGACTGTATTTGCTGTCTCAAGGTCTTTTGCACTGCTATATGTGCTGAAGTATCATTTGACTGCCAGCGTTGGCATGTGCATTTGAGATTTCCATGTTTCAGATGATGGGCATATAGGCTTTGCCAATGATGCAGCTCTTCTAGGCTCTTCAGTACTGTATAGCCAGCACCTGCCCCAACGCTTGAATTGCAGCTGGCATAGCAAAGCAGCTGCTGAAGCTGAAGCGCTCCTCTCATCTGTCTTGTTGACAGAAGACTGTGACATACAAGCTGGGTTTTCTCCACCAATCGCTTGGATATGTCGAGCCTGATGTGTCGCAATTACCATTCGGCTGCTGGGCACAATGTTCAACAACACCATAAGGAGGCTACCAAGGCTTGCCTCACAAGCTGGAAAGATCAGGTCGTAGACCTTGTAGTGTGCTTACTTTTACCTCTGTGTGCTCTTACTTGAGAATGAGGATGTGGCAGCTGGCCATGGACTTACCAATGAGCAGGTCAGTGATGTGCACATTAGTTGTAGTTTGTATGGCCCAGTGCTCATCACTTTATAATGTCTTATTGCTCTTCATAGTCAGACACAGTACAGTGCCAGAGCAGATATGTGACACGACTTTAAGCTGTGCAAGCTTGCACAGACGAGACTTAAGTCTTGTCATGGTTGTCGTGATCTCAGAGCACCTGTAGGATGTGGTAGCGTGCAGCATGGATGTCTGACCTTGAAGCAATGACAGCCAGGTCGTCAAGCAGAGGGACTGAGTGAAGCTCAGCAACATTGTGCCTTCCTTGTTCATCCAGCTGTGTCTCTGAGTATATGGATGCCCATGTGCACAGAGACATAATCTGTACCACTAGCTGCAGCATGGCATCAAACCTGTTCATGGCGCTCTTGCATTCTCTAGAGATCTGTTAGAGTCAAAACCTTAGCGATGGTAATGTAGATTGATCAGCCCCCGGGCCCAGCTCTGACCAGCAGAGTGCTTGACAAGCTGAATGTTCTCAATGCGGAGGATAACCAATGGTGGCTCATAGCTTCAACAGGGATGATCATATGCTACAGTAGCAGAGCTTGACTGTGAAGGCTCCAACGCCATGCCAGTCAGTTGGTACATTGCAGACAAGCAAGAACAAAAGAAGCAGGTCTGAGAAGAAGAGTGTGAATGGCCTTATTATAAAGGTCGTTTGGCCTCCGAAACGTCGCTAGGTGAGGCTTGCAAGTGCTGCTGCGCTCACAGTCCTTTCCTGCTGTGCAGAAGGAAAGGCTTGCACGCCTTGCGCAGGCCCCACAGTAAACTCATCTGTTGTCCCTGTCAGTTGGTGTGCATTTGCTGAAGTGGGCTGCATTGGGCCAGCAGCTGGTTGGAAGAGACGGGACTCACTGCTGATCAGCAGGGATGCGGGTGCAGAGTCTCGAAGCTGGTGACACATCCACAGGCTATGATGCAGGCACCTCACGATGAATTGGGGTGCCTCGACGCAGAGGTCTCTGCAGCTATGGCCGATCCGACAGGTCTTGCTTTACAGAGAGAGGTACGATCAAAATCAGTTTGCTTTGCATTTGCTTTTCGCGGACGGGATTGTGGGTGCTATGCAGTGCTTGAGTCGCTGCGCTCGCACTGGTGACCTGGTGCTGCTGAACAAGCTGCTGGCGTCAGGAGGTATTGAAGTTGACTACAAGACTCCTGAGGTGCGGCTCTGGTATCTTGTATTGCAGACAAGAGCCTGTGTTACGTATGTGTCAGAAAAGAAGGTGGTCTGCCTGGTGAAATTGACAGTGCTTGGAGCATGGTGGAAGTGTGTCTAGCTTGCTGTGCAGGGCGACACTGCTCTGTATTCTGCTGCCCTATGTGGTCACTTGGAAATTGTCCAGGCACTGCTGGCACATGGGGCAGACGCGACCATGAGATGCTCTGATGTATGACCATTTCACTATATTTATTTGTGCTCTGCACCAGCAATTATGTGCTTGGATCAGATGCACACTGCCCATGCTCATGTGCATTGTGTCGCTGCCCGGAAAGCATAAGGCAACAATATCTGAGTGTGTTGCAGGGATGGACTGCACTGCATGTAGCTGCACACAAATCAATTGTTGCTGAGCTTTTGAAATATGGAGCCGACATTGCAAGCGGGGATGATAAACTGAGGCCCACTCAGTTGTTGTTGCTCAAAGCAGCCTTGTGCACAGCCAAAAACCTGTCTCCTATTGTCTGGCCAAGGTGAAATGTGCACCAAAAACACTTCAAAAACAGCGCATGGTGCTTTGTGCAAAAGCATGACATCTTCTTTGCCATAATGCGGACCTACCTGAGCCATGGCGCACTACGTGCAGGACCGCACCCCCCTGCATGTGGCTGCTGGGTTGGGCTACACAGACGTAGTGATTATGCTTTTGACAAAGCATGCAGATGCAAACGTGCAAGATGTCGGCGTGAGCTTATGCGCGATGAGTCTTGTGCTTGAGCAAAACATTCCACCACCTTGCGGCACATGCAATCTCTGACAGCAGCCCATGTCTATATATGGCACACAGATTACTATCATCCCCCAGATGTTGCTGATCAAGCAATCCTTTGTGATCATATATCAATGTCACTCCAAGACACACAGCCCTTGTGCAAACATGACCTTAAGGTCCTGCACATTTGAGTGGCAGCAAACAATGGGTACATGTGCATTTGTTGAAGTACATTGCGGATGTTCATGTTTCAATGCGTGCTTCAGGGTTCAACGCCGCTGCATTTTGCGGTAGAGTTTCGTGGTGAGGACGTGCGCATGATCGATGCATTGCTAGCTAAAGCAGAAGCAGCTACTATAGACGCCAAAAGCGTTTGGGTAAAGTTGTGTTCTGATAGTGAATACTGACAGCGTGCCAGCCTGACATGACATGGCATGCCTGTCCACTGACCTTGACCTTCCAAAGGCTTAAGCTTGTCTCATGTGCATAAGGAGTGCTTTCATCAATGTGTGCTCTTGCGTTAGCCTGCTTGTTGCAGGTGTCCTGAGATCAGGTGCTCAACCACACGTTTATCACTTTCAGGCTCAACACTTTGCACACACGCATGCTCTGCACCGCAATGCATGCATGCGTGCTTTGAATCCTGTAGTGATGCCTGTAGGGCTTCACTCCATTGGCTGTTGCTGTAGTACAGAACAGGCTGCAGACAGCTGTGAAGTTGTTGTCTCATGGTGCCAACGCAACCTCGGAGGACATTAACGCAAGTGCTGTCCTTCCTGTGCATGCAGCAAGTGACCGTCGTGATTGCACAATTTCATTCCCATTTTTGACACATTTTGTGAGCTGTGCATCATCACATCCACCTGTGTCTGACTTGAGCTCTGCATTGCAGTGCTTAGGCACAAATGAGGACAATGCATCTGGCTTTCTGTATCTTGGCAAGTTGCACTCACACAATGTATGAGTGTGCACAAAATTGCTTTTGATCATGACACAGTGATAAGCGGATGCGAGACGATCCAGCTCTGTTGCAGGGAATGTCACTCATCCACTGGGCAGCTGTGTTAGATCGTGCAGACTTGGTGGAGTTGTTGCTCTCAAATGGAGCAACAGTCTCTGCTAAGAATACAAAAGTAAGATTTGCCACACTCAGTGTGGTGCCCACGTAGCATGCAACAAGTACATCGCAACCTGTGACAGTGGCTCACGTGTAATGCTGTCTTACACAGCAAGTCTTGCCCATGGGAACACCCAAGTGACTTGTTGTGATCAAAAGAAGTTTGTTGTTGATACACACTGCAGGGGTGGTCACCTCTGCACTTTGCTTGTGCTGCTGGTCATGCTGACATGGTGGCCTCTTGCTGTCACATGGGGCTGATGTCATGGACACGCTGCCAGTACCAGGCAGGACGCTCTTGCACATGGTCTGTCAAGGGCCTGAATGCGGGAACAGTATTCGTCCTAGCCTGCTATACTTGACATCTTTTCTGGCTCGGTGGCATGTTGGGGTCCCCCAGAACACAGCTGCTTACCCAGACATTGTCAACATTCTGCTGTCGCATAGCGCTGACGTCAATGCAAGAGACAGTGAGGTATAGCATGTTGCTCAGCACTGCACATGCAAAGCTTCAAGTGAACCTGCGTGAGTTGAGTGACCAAGGGTGCATGTGGCAAGTGACATTGTTGCAGGTTGGCTCTCACCCATCTGCATGCCCATGAGTCAGTGGCAAAGCGTCTACTCTATTTGCAGGCGGCATGCATGATCTTTGTCAAGTACTGATCAAGTATAAGCAGGTTAGCAGTGCCGAAATGTTCTTTGGGCTTCACAAGTACACTTTAGACAATCTGGCTTGCGTGCAGTATGCAGAAGCTCATCAAAATGGTTTAGGAGTGACTTCTTGGAGTTTCCTGATGCATAATGCAATTGTCCATTGTTGCAGGGGCAAACACCCTTGTATGTAGCAGTCCTCAAAAGCTTTACTGCAGCTGTCAAAGTCTTGCTGGACCATGGAGCCGACGTAAATACACATTGTGCTAAGGTCAAGTCAACACTACATCATTTGCGTTCATCATGCTGCTTTGACACCGCTGTTGTGTGTTGTCATGTGATCAAACCCACCTTGCCAGGTGTCTGCATGAGCATTGTCTTGCATCTAAGCACGGTCACAGTGCAAATTTTGTGCAGACTTGGACTGCTCTGTGTTTGGCATGTTTTGGCATGTCAGGGAGACAATCAGGTCCAACAGGCCAGCTACGCTCAGCTCCTGGATCTGTCGGCAAACGTGCTGACATCCGCATCATTGGGCTTCTGCTGTCACATGGAGCTGATCCCCATGGTGCCACCCCAAATGTAAGCAATCATGACATTAATTCAAACATGCTTCCTTATCAGATTTGGTATTGGTGCAGATGCGTTGGTCATGGCCTGAAATGTTTACAACCGAAGACTTCTGCCAAGTTTGAGTGGGCATCACAATTATGCACAGACATGGGCCATGCTCATGTATGGCTAAATGCCGAGCATGGGTTGTGTATGCAATATTGCAATGCCTCTTGAGATGGCAAAACAGGGCATGCCTTGTGCTGGGCAGGGGACTTGTCTTGGTCAACTCGACAACGCATTCATGATTTGTACACCCCCACACCATGCTGCAGGGTGCAGCGCCTCTTCACTATGCAGCGATCTCAGGAATCTCGGCCAACTTGCAAATGCTACTGGAATATGGTGCTGATGTCAAAACCAAAAATAAAAAGGTGAGCGCTGTATGACACACCAGGTGCAGCAATGCAGTCAGCAATAGGATATGTGACTCAGACTGGCAGTGTAACAAAGTTGAATGGTTTTGTAGGAACTGCACATTCCTGGTCAGGCATCCAAAGTCGAACTAAAAACTATGAACTAGAAGAACTATCTCTGTCATGGTCATGGACTGATTGAAGTAAATCGCTTCAGCAAGAACTTGTGACCAGCCTACCACCCTATAGCTATCTGAACTGAGGCTCAGAAAGATCAGCTGGCCTGGAACAGATTCCATGTAAGATCATTGATAGGCTGCTGACTGCCATAACAGGACAATGTACAAGGAGCTAGTCAGGGCTGCACATAATAGAATCTAGGAAAAGACACCTGCTGACACATCAAGGGACCGTTGAAGTTGTTCTGTAATGCATGCTTGTGTAACTGCGACACGAGCAATGTTGTTTCCTTGCAGGGTCTGACGGCGTTGACACTTGCTGTCATGCACAGCCCTCCAGCAGTTGTCAACCTGTTACTCTCGCATGGCGCAGACGCAGTTGGCAAAGCAGGGGTAAAGACTGCTTGCTGGCCAGTCAAGCCCTATCTGAGGCTCTGGCCATGGCTGCCTCAGGCTTGCCTTGCACTCAATTACCACTCCATAAGGGCCGCATCCTTAACAACATCAGCAGTGTGTTGCACACCTACGCGGATGCATGCATGACATGCCAGCTAATGCTTTGCTGCTTGGCAGCTTTCTCATGGCTTGAGTGTTCTGTTGCCAGGTGCGCAGCAGGACTGTTCTTCATTATCTGGCCAAGGGTCTAAAATTGGACATGGTGGCTCACTTGTGCAAAAAACAGAAGGATCAGCCTGCAGACCCTCAGCTTGTGAGCACTCTCTTGCTTGTAGAATTGCATGCATGTCAAGAAACACCTACAGCGCTCCAGCATCAGGGTTTGTGCATGAGCAGATCCTGCATGCTTGTTATTGCTCAGGTGTCACATGCATGCCATTGCATCGAGGCTTTAAACAAACTTATGCAAGAAAGGCAGTGCATGAGTCATACAATGCACAGCATGCCCTGTTGTTACATGCTGCAAGTTGCGGCAAGAATGACCTCTGTGATCAGTGTGGCCATGCATTGCCATGCAGGGCTGCATGGATCCGCATATTGATGCAGTGTTGAAGCGATTTGTAGCAGTCCTGAGGCAGCTGCTGTCTGCTGGAGCTGACTTGGAAGCTGTCGATGATGAGGTATGAACTTGACTGAAGACTCATGTGACCTTCATTGCTCATGCTTCTGCAGGAGTGTGTCCACCTGAAACTTGCATGCTCTGTCAATCTGCTGACATATCTCCTGTGAATTACAAGGCAACCATACCATTTTGCTGCAATGTTGCATGCTGTGAGTGCATGAGAATTTGTCTATCTAGAATGCATTACAAACCATGAAGGGACTGGAGTCTTCGATGACTTGCCGCGTACAGCATAACAGCCATGAGCTGGATGGGCATGACTTCTGTTGGTGGTGCTCCAGGGAATGACCCCTTTGCACGTTGCGGTGAAGCATGAGCATCCCGACTTGGTTGAGATATTGCTGTCACATGGTGCCAGGGTGAATGCAACCAATCACAAGGTAAGCCAGGTCACACACTGCTGCTCATCCATTGCGCTGTCCAGATGATCAAGTTGTTGGCCAAAGTTTCAAGGTGTAATGAACATGACTATTTACATACAAACTGTCTTCCTGGGAATGCTAATTGCATTTGATGAACATCACTGTCCAGTTTACAACCAGGACATGTGTCCTGACAGTTCAACAGCAATTCAATGTGGCATGTCTGGTATGGTGCCATCTTGCCGTATTGATCAATGAAAAATGTGTGTGTGTGATAGTTGATGCTGCGCTTGTGGTACTAGCAGGGACAGTCACCTTTGCACTTGACTGCATCAAGAGCGTCTCCTGAGATGTTGAGGCGTCTCCTATCTTATGGGGCAGACCCAAACGCTGTGGATAGCAGTGTGAGTCAAGCTGACTGTTGCACCACAGTGTCTATGCTCTGCTAAAGTGTGGTCTTGTGTCAGCACAGTACCTCACTTAATGCAGTTGCAACTGTGGCTTGTCTGCGTTCATTGGACGCTTGATTGACTTTCGAATATGCCTGTACAGGGTCAAACTGCTTTGCATCAAGCAGTGGCGTGCTGCAGCGAAGTGAGAGTGGAAACGATTCACAATCATGATTCCCATGTCATGGCTCAAGATCCTGAGGTAATCGCTTGTCCTTGTCAAAACATCATGCAATTGAGTAACATGTCAGTCGCCTAAGTGAAATAGCACACAACCTGGTCACAGGGCACACAGGCAAGCATTTGGCATAGTGCGCAACCTGTTGACATCAAATGCTTACATAATATCTCTTGCTTGCAGGGCTTCAAGATGTTGCAGGTGACTGTGCGGGCCATTGAGAATGCTGAGAGTGTGAGCCTACTGCTGGCTCATGGTGCTGACCCAGCTATACTGGACAATCAGGTATACAAGTTGTATCATTGTATGCAACTTGCAGATTGTTCTAATTATGCAGTTTACATTGCTCAAGTTTGACAGTCACTGTAGAAACTGAATCCACAGCCAGCAAAGGCATTGGCATGCCATCACATGATGATGCTCAATCACAGCAATGCTTTGTCACTTGATCATGTCATGTCATGCCTGCCCGCACAAACGTTGATAGACCAGATGCTTTGGCACTTGATCATGTCAGGTCAGCCTGCACAAACAGTGATAGACCGGATGCTTTGGCTTATGCAGGGCTGCACAGCAATCAGTTTAGCCGAGCACAGCAACTGTGCCAACATCAGCGACATGCTGCGCAATGCTCATCCTATAACACATGATATTGACAGCGCTAGAAGCTGCAGTGTTGATCACATAGCAGCCAGAGACGCCGATGGCGCAGTAGGCTCACTCAGCAGGCTGTCGAGCATGGGCTCATTGTTGGAGTAATTGCATTTTGCTATGCCTGATGCCTGTGCACAGTGCATGCCAGAACACAGCCGAAACGTATCATCCCAGGCGTCTCTGTGAAGCATTGTGCCATTTCAGTGTTACTCACTATCAAACTTTGCATGAGTGCCAACCATCACTAAACTGAATTCAGGCCTCAAGTAACTTCAGGCCTCAACTGTTGTCCAGCATATAGCAGTATTGTGATAAGTGCACAGTGCACAATATACACACAACATGTGTCCAAAAAGTCCCTTTTAAAAGTATCTGCCACAGGCTGTAGCTCAGCTTGCTTAAGGTGTCACACTAGACATGCTACGTAGGCTCAGCCAGATGGCAGTCATGCATGACAGGCAAGCTGCAATGCAGATAGCCATGCGTACATCAGCCATCCCCTTGGCATTGCCTTGCGCCTATAGCTATGCACTGTCTGGTAACAGCATGCAAGAATGCTTCTGCAAATCAAAGACAAGTCACAAAATAAGGCGGTTACAGCAAACTGTTCACGATTGTTGCAGGCTGCGACTTGCAGCAATACACAGAGTAGGCAGAGGTGGATTGCAGATGATCAAGAATACAGAAACTGTCCAGGCATTGCACTTCATGCATAGTGCACAAAACATGTACAACATGTGTCCAGAAAAGTGTCTACAGCAATGACAAGCAGACTGCAGTGCACACGGCCATACCTACACCAGCCAAACCCATGGCATTGACTTGCGCTTGTGCAGTGTCTGGTAAAAACATGCAAGAGTGCTTATGCAGATCAAGCACGATTCACAAACCTAGGTCATAGCAGCCTGTTCAACACTGTTGCAGACTGCAACTTGCAGCAAGTTCATGAGTAGAGGTGGTGGACTGCAGATGCTCAGCAAAGCCAACTTGAATGCATTGTGTGCACATCCCAGCAGCTCCTTGTCTCAGTTGGCACTCAGACAGGATTCAGCGTTCCTAGATAGGTTTGTTGTTAGGTAACATGTGGTGATCAGCTTTTGCTCAAAGATTTCCGAAGCACATGCCAGTTTCAAGCAAAGTCAATGTTTGCAGGTTGTGAAAGCTCTTCATCAAGCTGGTGTCAAATTCACAGATGATTCATGCAGAAGGGGTTGACATTGGGGCTGGGAGTGATCAAACCTTTCTGCCCAAGCTGCATCAATCAATGTGGGACTATGCATATGGCCATGGAGGCACCAATGAGCAGGTCAGGGACGTGCACATCAGTATCTTCTTTGATCACGACTCATTGCCGTTGATAGTCAGACGCAATACAGCGCCAAAGCAGATAGGTGACACGATATGAAGCTGTGCAAGTCTCTGTCACTGTTTGTCATGATCTCAGAGCACCTATAGGATGTGGTAGCGTACAGCAGGAATGTCTGATCTTGCTGCAATGACAGCCATATAGTCAAGCACAGTGACTGAGTGACGCTCAGCAACACTTTCCTTTCCTCATTCACGACATCTGTGTCTCTGAGCATATGCATGCTTGTGCGCAAAGAGGTGCATGGCAGAGTGTTCTCCTTTGCTACTGCTGAAACGATCAGATTGGTGGAATCTGTGCACAAGCCTTAGCTTGCTAGTCCTGTGTTGTGAGCAGGTGTCTGCAACCACGAATTGCTGTCAAAAGCAGATCCAATGTCAGCTGGCCTCTTTGCCGGCTTTTAGCATAGACCTAGGCTAGATGCAACATTGTTAACGCCGCCCCTCTGTTGCCAGCCTGGCATCAAACCTGTGCATGGCGCCCTTGCATTCTCTAGAGATCTGTTAAGGTCCAAACCTTAGCGATGGTAAATGCAGGTTGATCAAGGGCCCAGCTCTGACCAGCAGAGTGCCTGACAAGCACTGTGACAAGCATTGTGACAAGGTGAATGCGATGAACATATGCTCACAATGTGGAGGATTGCCAACAGTGGCTCTGCCAAGCTCATAGCTGCAACGCAGATGATTGTGTACTAGTAGAGCATGAAATGTGAGGCTCCAATACTGATGTCAGACACCATGCCAATCAGTTGGTACATTGCAGATTTGGAGAGGACAAGAAGAAGCAGGTCTTGAGACCCAGTGTTGTCTTTTTAAGGGTTAAGAACATGTGGGGCAGGTTATTAAGTAATTAAGGTTATTAAGGGTACCCTTAAAAAGCCTTAACAACTCTGCTGAAGTGCTAATCGACGTCTCTTGATGCCGATAAGTTCAATGGCACCCTTAGAAACATCTGAAACTGAGAACTTGGCATGGTAAGCAAGGGCTGAAAACAGTGCATTTTACAAGCAAAACACATGCCTGTACTGTAATATGTGCCACATCTGTTCCGCAAAGTGAACAAGGGCTTTTTCAGACGTTGCAGACTGGCCGTATACTTACGGCCCACCAGAAAGCTGTGAGTTGCAGGTCATGAACGGAATTCATTTTTTCAACATGGACAGATCTGCATTTAAGAGCATTATTTGTAAATTCGATTATATTGAATATAATAGAAATTGGGTGGTTTGACAGCCCCCAAGGACCTAAACAGCTTGGAAATGGCTTCAGTGGGGCACTTAGAGGTCAAGCAACATGTCACAACCATAAAATGCAAGACTTTGCCAGGTTTTGGAGGGGTTTTGCATTGTTAACGGTTGTTACAGGTGAAATCGGCGGCGGGTTATTAAGGGTAGGTTAAAAGGTTAAGTAACCCTTATTTACCCCTCCATAAATTGGGTTGGAGGTCAAGCGCTGGCAGGGTCTTAGTCAGCGGTCTTTTAGGTCACGAGAGGGGCCTTTTAGGTTTCAAGGCAAATTCCCCTAGAGGGACACCGAGTAGGTACTGACGATACTGACTCTACCGAACGGGTTTTGCCTTGGACTTGAAGGCTGTACATGCGAAACGACAACAATGCCTTCCACTGCAAGAGCGAACGAGGAACCGTCTTGAACCAAATCTCTCGGGCTCCAAAGCGAGCAAAGGGTTCTGCCGCGACTACAGCCGCTATTGGTTTGCCCCGCCTCGAATTGACGCTGTTAGGTCAGTAATGTTGCCAGACTG
>JAABUK010011515.1_pt1 | contig 11504 bp, 18 predicted proteins | sample 5559141 | NCBI WGS metagenome assembly JAABUK01 (sample SAMN10711869, study PRJNA513367) | rock metagenome | isolation source: Antarctica rocks | place: Antarctica: Victoria Land, Pudding Butte nord | collected 2016-01-03 | reverse complement strand
CACTCAAAGGTCACTCATTACACAGGTGATAGGTGTTGGTGGTGGAGGCTCTAATGCTGTTAACCGCATGCTGCAAAGCGATCTGCAAGGCGTGGAGTTTTGGATTCTCAACACAGACTCACAAGTACGGCAAGTCAACAGGAGCAGCTACCACTGCCTCTTATAAAAGCAAATAGCCATGCTCAATGTGCAGGCACTTGCCAGCTCTCCAATCAAAGCAAACAGCAAATTACAGATTGGAGAGAAGCTGACCAGAGGCCTGGGTGCTGGTGGCAATCCACAGATTGGAACAGTGAGTGATTGCACTTGCCTGGAATGCAAACCATGTCTGCTTATGCATGGCCGCAGCGCATAGTTAATGCAGACAAGTTTGTCCTGTATATGTTTGCCAGCATTTCGGCCAAGCCCTGACTCACGCCTGGTTGCTTACAGAGAGCAGCCAATGAGAGCAAAGCTGCCATTGAGAAGGCTTTGCAAGGGACAGATATGGTCTTCGTGACAGTGAGTGCCTGCTTGTACAGTGTGATTGTTGCATCGAGATGTCAGTGATGCCAGCCAACAATACATGCGTGACCTGAGTAACAAGCATGATGAAAGGATGCAGCTGACCAGCAGGCCAGTGTGTTCCACACAGTTTTCTCATCATATGCCAAAATGCATACCTTCCGCAAGACTACCTTCAAGCTCTGTAGAAACACATGCAAAGGGGTTCAGCTGTTGTTGCATGAGGCAGGCACTTTTGTGGGGATCACCATGCAGAAATTGTTGCTGCATGTGCTACCACTCATCACTTCGCACACATACTGCATATCATGCATTTTCTGAGCAAACATTGCAATCATGACACTGTATCAGCTACACCACAAACTCATGCACAGTGGATTCATCAGTCCCAATCTGCAAGCACAAACAGCTCTGCAGAGGGACTGCTGCAAGACAGTATCTGTCTACAACAACCAGTGTAGCCAATAATCAGTCAAGCCAATGCTGCTGCAAAAGCTGATTGCTTGTCTGCAGCATTGATAGGACGGTCCCCACACTGCATTCTGAAACAATGCAGGCAGGTATGGGAGGAGGAACTGGCAGCGGCGCTGCCCCTGTTGTAGCAGCAGCTGCTAAGGCCTTGGGCATCCTCACTGTTGGCATTGTCACCACACCCTTCTCTTTTGAGGGGCGCCTCAGGACGCAGCAGGTAATAGTTACCCCTAGCAGCAGTGTCTCTGTTGGTCTGTCTGCAGTGCAGCAATGATTGAGGACGGTTGAGCTTGCTGCAAGAAATGGTGGTTACACTTGGACAGCATACGCTGTGTTTGTGCCATGAACGCTGCACATATAGCATGGCCTGTACAGCAGTGCCCCAGGGCATTCTTGCTGTCTGGGAATAGCCGCAACATACCAGGACTATCAGTCTTAAGGCCTGACATTTGTTTGCAACATAGCGAGCTGATGCACAGCGTGCTTGACATCTCCACCCCTCCTGCTAAAAGTAGTACACCTTGATTGGCATGCCATGGGGGGAGATACATGCACACCCTGAATGCTGTTCAGGCCATCACATCTTGCATGTTACTGCCCTATTCCTGCTGTTCAGCAGCTACTGCAATGCAGGCTGCTGAAGCGATAGAGGCCCTGAGGGTTTCTGTTGACACCCTGATTGTCATTCCAAACGACAAATTGCTTGATGGTAAGACACTAAAAGTATCACTTGGATTGCTTACCGCTGCAATGCCAGGTTCATGGGTCAAAGCATCACTGTCTGGGAATGTTGTCATGACACAAGCATGTGATACACAGCAGCAAATGATTTGTCTGCATGCTGCATGCATCATACATCCCAGGTCAAGCTGCATGCAGCACGTAAACACCTGGAACAACTCAGTGTCGTGATAACTGAAGCAAGGCTAGCACCTAGCAAACACAAGCTAACAGCGTGTTTGCATATAAAGGCGTGCTGTTGCTTGCAGCTGTTGACGCCGCCATGCCTGTCACTGAAGCCTTCAGAGTAGCTGATGATGTCCTGCGGCAGGGCGTGCGAGGCATATCAGACATCATTACGGTACTGCTCAAAGCTCTGTGCTTGCACGCATATTTGAAGAACCGCATCGACTCTGCCTGTGGTTCTGTTGTTGCAAAGTGCCCTCAGTGATGTCGGTGAAGTGGGACTGCGCTACAGCGTCAGGCGCGCAAATGCCTCTATCTCAGACGCTCTAGCATGCTGTTGCAAGCAATATCTACATTGTTTTGGCCCCGCATATGGCTGCCTGTCAGGGACACCAAACAGCAGGCCATGAGTACTCAGCTAGCAGCTGTGACGGCCTATGTAACTTGCACATGCAGTGCTCACTCACCAGTGACATGATCCACATCTCATGGCATTCACATGCATGCATGCTGGCATTTCTAGGGCCCTGTACATCTGCGCATCAAAGCTGCTGGTCACTCTTGAGATCAAGCACACCATCACAGCTGCAACACAAACCAAAAAGCCGCCGTCTACCATCTACCAATGCCATGCAGCTGTTGCATTCTGTGACAGGCATTCACTGACTCCAGATCTGTGCAAGCTACAGAATCCTCAGCTCAGTGTGTCAGTTTCTTGATGCGTGTGTGCATGCAGGTGCCAGGCCTGGTGAACGTGGACTTTGCAGATGTGCGCGCCATCATGACAGGGGCAGGCTCCTCCTTGATGGGGCAGGGCAGGGCCTCTGGCAAGGCCAGGGCCAGGGATGCAGCCCTGGCAGCCATCTCCTCACCCCTGCTGGATGTGGGCATTGAGCGCGCCACCGGCATTGTGTGGAACATCACTGGCCCTGCCGACCTCACCCTGTTTGAGGCAAGTCCCAACCCCACTCGACAACTTTTCCTGTAAAGCTGGCTATTTTTTATTTGTTACATGGGCTGTGCAGCAGCCTCAAAGACAAAGTTCCTTGGGCTGTGTAGCAGCCTTAGTGAGCAACTTGCTTGGCCTGTGCTTTGCCATTGCCAGTCTGCACTAACAGATTCTACTATGTACCGCACTGACCAGTCTGCAGGTTGTTGTTGATACTGTTGACAAGCTCCCTGACTGAAGCCAGCAGTCTGTCAATGCTCTGGAGAGGCTCAAGGCCTGTGAAGAATGAGCAATGTGCGAATAGGCAGAACATTCAATTTATGGCCGCGTTCACCTGTTTGTCTGTTCAAGATACTATCAGCCATGTAGATTGTGCTTGGCTGTTTGCACAGGTGAATGAGGCTGCTGAGATCATCTATGACTTGGTGGACCCCAACGCTAATCTGATCTTTGGAGCTGTTGTGGATCAGGCCCTGGGTCAGGAGGTCGGCCCAACCTCACCCCTTTGCATGTACTGTGCCGCTCTTGTCCCTTCAATGGGTCTTTCATTCAACCTCATCATCTTGTGACATCTGACCCATTTTGTTGGGGGCACCCACCATTATGAGGACAGGGCTGCTGTTAGGATCACACTGCCCTGCAAGAGCAACTACTGGCATCTGTGCAGTCATATTGCTGGCATGCAGATACTTTCCATGTAGCTCACAGCTTGTGTACGCAGGAGGCATGCGCCTAGTCATACTCTCACATGCAGTCGAATAGCTTCAATTCCATCAAAAATCATTTGCACAAGTTAAACAGCTGGCTTTGCTGTAGGTCAGCATCACCATGATTGCTACTGGCTTTGGCAGTGGTGTGGTTGAGGCAGCCTTGCGTCCAGCAGCACAGCGCCAAGCCCGAGAGCTGCAGCAACAACAGCAGCAGCAGCAGCAGCCGCCACCCAGGCAGGTTCCAGTTGAAAGGTATGGAAGTAATTATTGCTTGTGTGAGGTCCTTCATGCATGGCAGCGTGGACCTCGACAGCAAAGCCTGCTCTTGAGGCTGTGGATCACATGGTAGTGTGTCAGGCATTTATCTGTCAATGCTTGAGCCTTGCTGCGTTAAGCATTTTGGGCAACTGTGCTGATAATGTGCATCAAATGTACTGCAGGGTTGCTCCTAGAGGACGAGAGAACCCCTCAGCGCCTGCAGTTGAGATCCCAGCTTTCCTCAGGAAGCGGCGAACAAGAGGGAAATGACCTGACTGTTTGATGGCTGCTCAAGGCCAAATGGCTTCACTGTGCTTGCCATGGTGTGACAGTTGTATGCTGACTATGCGTTAATGTTTATGGAGAATCACCTGCTGATTGCATCCTGTTTTCCAGCTGTTTGATAACCTGTGTCTATCTAATCCCTCTAGCAATTACGTGAGTAGACTAAGTTCCTATCTGCTTAGCTGGCTATGATCACAAACCAATGTACATCACATACCTGACATTGTACTCAGTGTAGACTCCAGTTAACTGTAACACTTTAGCAGCACCTTATTTGCTTGTTCCACCTTAAGAAATGTAGCAAACGTTCACAGTCACTAGCTAGCTGACTACAAAATTTGATACGACTTGATGTGCATCTTGGGGATTGCCCAATCTGTCAATCTGTTGTGTGTGGATCACTGTCAAGATCAAGACAATTCAGGTCGACTCTCCAGCCTGCGCACTTGCTGCGGGTGCAGGGGCTGTCTGTGTTTCAAGTTGGGCCTTCATCAGTTCATCAACAAGCAATCCTGCAAACAACACAATCAATGTTGTGCACCCAAATTGCACTTCCCGTTAACAGGCGCTGATGCAAACCTTGCAGTCCTGCAACCAGGCATATCAAATGCATTATTATTGCTGTTCAAAGTGCAGTGTCCACTGCAGACACTTACTTGTGCCAAGCTAAGTGGTACATTGACTATGCTATTGTCTACTATCGCAGCCACATTTTGTGCGTCTGTACACAGCACCATGACACAGCAGATGAGAATAGGCAGCTGCATGTAATACTCACCACAGGCCAGCAGAGCATCAGGGGTCATGCTCTGCACTAGCCGGGCATGGCTGCTGTCTTTCTGTTCATTTGACTGCACTGCAACTGAGGCCATCTGCTGCATAGCACTCATCACTCCCTTCACAGGCTCACTCACTTCGCTCAACCACTCAGCAGGGGCTGCCTTGCAACTTGAGTCTGCTTTACTAGCCTTGACAGCTGCTGCAAGGGCAACATAGTCACTCAGTTTTCGAAAAACAGAAACATCAAGCCCGCATGACGCTTGGTGGGGTGATGACAGTGGCCACACAACTCATGCATGATCTCCTGCTGATTTGTACTCACTGTTCCCAATAGCAGGTACTACAGACATCATACACACTGTTCCCAAACGCAGCAAGCATGCTTGATGTCAAGCATCACAAACCAAGTCTGCCAATGCAAACAGCATAGTGGGGCTGTGCATCAGGCCCTTAGGATCATTTTGTTACCAGACATGCTGATTGTGCATTATCAGGGCAGCATACCTTTGCCCTTTCGCTTTGCTTCCTGCTGCTGTGGGCCTATGCTTGAGTGCTCCACAAAGTATTCATTCAGAGGACAATTTTTGACGAGATGATCATCAGCCTTGCACCATTTGCAGCCTCCTGTTCTGGCTTGGCGCTGCCCTGGGTGGGGCCCTAAAGATCCCTGGAGGGCTGCTCCGGGCGGCCCTAGGGTGCCCAGGGCTGGTGGCCCCCACCAGTCATAATTACGCACCTCCACCAGCTTTCCTGCCTTGGCACACCTGCTTGCATGTAAGAACTACATGAGACTGGCGCTTCTGGAAACAGACCTGAGTCTATTGCATTGACCATCCTTGCAGTTGACTACCATTCTGTGCTGACTAGTTGCCCAGCACACTGTGTACACATCATCAAGATGTTGACTGCGAAGGCTGTACACAGCAGCTTGATGCACCAAGACAAGTCGAATCACTGTCACCATGAGATGTCTGTCTACCTTGCAGAACAGCTGTAGGCAAGCATGCCCACCATGTCCAAGCAGACAGCAGAGCCCTTGAATGCATGCAATGCCACCTCAACCACACATTAAAAGGCAGCCCTAAGTCAAACCAACAGGGAATGCCCCTGCTCAGTCACCTCGTTGAATCGTGTTGTAAGCGATGGTAAGATTTAGAGTCTGTGACACAGAAGCCGCCTCCTTATATAAAAGCTGAGACTCACAAGCAAGCCTGGACCAACCAGCCAAACTGCCACAGCTAGGTGAGGACCTGAAGGCTGACCTGTCAATATGCCTGAGATCAGCAGCATGGTGGTCAGGCCACCTGAAGCGTGCCTTACTACCCACAGCAGGAGGTGCAGCAGCCAAGAGGGGTTGGTAGGAGCCCTGGTGGGGTGCAGCATCAGCAGCCAGAACCCTCTGCTGCTCTTGCACACTGAACAGGGCAGCCTCCCTCACCTGATAACAATGACAATAACAATAATAATAATAATAATAATAATAACAACGCTTTCCAGCTCATGTTGAGCTAGGTGTGTGCAGGTCACCTGAAAAGACAACGAAAAAAAGCTGAAGTACACCTTTCGGCGTCGATAAAAGTTCATTTTGTACCTTACAGTCTGGGGTCAATATAATAAGAAGCCCATCTCCCCTATATGCGTTTTGATTGTCCCTGGGCGCTGTTTACGTTAGCTTTTTCTGTGCAAAAAGACGTTTTTGATGAAAAAGTGGTGTTTTTGTATCCTGAAGAGTCGTCAGCAGCAAAGCAGCAGCATGTGTGCCAGCAGCAATGCAGCAGCAGGTGTGGTTTTGCATTTGCGATGACAGGGCAGAGAAGGGTGTCACCTGCAGGGCTGATACAGCTGCATCAGTCCATGCCACAGCACCCACCCCCACCTCCTTCTTCAAAGAGCGCTTGGGGGGCCCCTTGCCTGGCTTTGGGGTCCGCCCTCCCTCTGTCTGAGGGCTTGAGCGTGGATTGAGCCCTGGCTCAAGCCATACCTCAATCTGTCCATCTGTAACAAACAGAGCTCAAAGTTTGCATTGCTCAGGTGGCAGATACTCAGCAAAGGTTGGGGTGATTCAGGCAGTGAGTTTATTGCAAATGATCAAATGGGCATACAACAGATGCTGAACAGACCGTCAGACGATCTGATGAGCGCAATATTTTTGAACTATAACGGGTGCTCTCAAGGACATGTGTTCAAAAACTATTTTGCTGACGAGAGTGGCCTCCGTACTTTGTATACCTCCCAATGCCTACCCAGACAGACAGCATGCAGAGACAGATGGGCAGGCAGGCAGACAAACCAGGCTTTGATACCACCTATACTTACATTGGTATGCACTAATGGGCACAGAAATAAAGAGGAGCGCATGTCATGCCTGACATGGTCAAGGAGAAGGGATACAGACATAGAGTCAGCCTCATGATGTACAACTTATGAACCACATAGGTTTGATGAACACCAGGATTGTCAGCAGAAAACAGAACCCCTGTGGGAGATTCATGTCTTAGGGCACTGATTGAGGACATTAGTCACCTGGCATTTGTCCTTTGGGCTTCACGCTCACTGGCCTCAGCCCCTTCATTACTCCCTTCACCCTGGCGCCCCCCCTGCCCTCCCTGGGTACCCCTGACACATCAGCCATTGACTGTACCGCCCTAGGCTGCCCTGAAGGCTTTGACCCCTCACCCGGGTGACTGAGCTGATCCAGATCATCATTGAGATCTGGTGATGAGCTGTGAGAGGCTTGCAGGGGTGCGCTAGGGCTAACATGCAAGGCTTCTTCTGGGGTGTCAGGAAGGGAAGCTAGGAATGCAGTGAGGTCAGCCGGTGCGTACCGTTGCTGACCGCTTTGCTTTGTCAGCTTGGACAGCCTCTTCCTTGCTGCCTCCAACTGCATAGCCCATCTCGTTAGCCTTCTTATCATTATCTCAATGATCGTGTTTTTTGTGTGTGGTAGTATTGATATGATTGTCAACATTACTTTATAGTGATAATAAAATCATGATCACTCCTAGTATGTTCATCAGTATCACTGTCATCATGCATTTTGATTTGATCCTGAAGGCAGCATTGACACAATCCTATCTGGAATGCTGACATGGGGCATATGTCCTAGGCTCACATGCACACATGAAGTCACGCTGTACAGAGTCCACCACCTTGAGCTCTTGTGTGCAAAAATTGTCAACAGTGCAGCTGCAAGCATTGACACTCCATTGCAAGATAAACACAGCACAGCACAGCACAGCGCAGCACAGCGCCCCACAGCACAGCGCAGCGTGCCTCACCTTTGGCAAAAATACACACTCAGACGGCTTCCGCTTCCTCCAACAGCCGGTGTTGAGCTTCTCCCAAACCGCCTTCTTGCATCTGGTGCAGTGTCCGCAAACCCTCTTATGCCAAGCCACATTCGAGCTTTGCAGCCCTGTGGTTTCAGCTTGGCTGACAGATATTCCTGTCACGTTTTCCCACAGCTGCCTTTTAAACTCTGGATCTATTGAGGTAGTTGATGCTGCACCTTTTCCAGCAGGTTCCTTTCCTTGAGCCCTGGCCAAAGCCATTTCTGCACCACACAACAGATGATAAGTGACGTATGCTTGCCTACATTTGTGATAAATCTTATGGGTTTGCCTAGTTTCCATCAAGGCAATCAAGCATTTGTGGTGTGCATCAAGCTTGGAGATGTCTTGTCTCACACATGCAAGGAGCTGAAGACGTGCAGGGCTCTGCTGCAACATCACTGCAGCACAAGCTTTCAAGCGTACATCAGATTCTCCGTTGCTCATCCACAGCTCATTCACTTATGAGTCACGTTTAGGAACAGACTCTTACGTGTCATGTTCTGTCCAGAAATAATTGTATCGAGGACCAAAACTATAAGCACAGATGCATTTTGATAAGCATTGCAACTCACCCTTGCAGTGTGCAAGCTGCCAAGCAGTGATGGCTGGTGTCCATGAGATGTGGGGCACCCCAGGCGCATTCTTGGGGTTGTTGTTCCTTATCCCTGCTAATGACCTAAGCCATGTTGTCAGATTCTGGCCACGCCGCTGTTTCTCCTGCATGCAGACAGCTGTCTTAAAGTAAAGAAAAGAAAAGACTACACCCGGCGTCAATTCAATGAGAAGCCAAGTATTACACCGGGCTGCCCAGATTGAAGACAGCTGGCTCACAAGTGGGGTGGAGAGTGCAACAGCTGCCACTATGGAAAATTGTAAGCTGCTGACATTTGCCATGACATCTGCTTGCATGTCCTGTGCTTGCAGGTCATGTGCAGGTCATGTCATGTGCATGCATGTCATGTGAACGCATGTCATGTGGATGCATACTATGGGCCTGTGACCATTGCTACCCATGACAGTGCTTTTGTGGCCGGTTTGCTGGTGGCGTGTGGTGACGGATGCAGTAATGTGGTCCAAAAGTATGCTGTGCTGATTGAGCAACAGAGACCTTGGTATGGTGTCATCACAGACATGGCAATTTTTTGCTCAAGCGCCGAGAGAGCTGGCAGCTCCACTACATGCATCTTACAAGGACAGCTGGATCAGTCAAGATGACGACAAATGCAGTATGTGACATGTTGTATATGAGTCATGATTACCTCAGGACCATACCAATTTATAGGGAAATTGGTCTTTGCTCTTGTCCTCCCACGCAAAGCAATGCTGCCTCTATCAACTGCCCTGGCTGCAGCCTCAGGCGTCCAGTAGGTCTTCCCCAGAAACAGGAGCTTTGTCTTATGATTTGCACCAGAGCTGGGTACTTTGAGAAAGGCGCTCCAGACTTGCTTGACGGCCTCATGCACAACGTGGTGCGTAACACCCTGTGTAGATGTTTTGACTCCATGGAAGTTGGGGTGACGCGTGCCCTCAGTGCGTTGCCTCCTGGCCTTTGGAGCAGCCTGATCCTGAGTGTCTGAAGTGATTGGTGAATCAGATCTTGTTGGCTGTCTGTCCAGGTGGGGGTCATCACGCTGTGCATGCTTTGCAGCATTACGGAGGCGTGACTTAGGCTTTTGTTTAGGTAAAAGCAACTGTCTGGAGTCTGAGGCAGTGCCATTGTCTTGACTGGTGCAGGGCTGTGTTGCCTCGGCTTCTGACGCTGAGACTGAAGAGACTTGTGCAGCATCTGCAGACTTGACACTGTTGACCTGGCTTGGCAGGGTCGATGTAGCTCTACGCAACGAAGCTCTCTGTTTGCCCTTCAGTTGCAATGCAGCATTGGAAGCAGATGGCGAGCTGCTAGTCCCTGCTTGCGCACCTGGCAAGTCACGTGACACCTTTCGCTTCTTATTGGGTGCTTGGTGGCTGCTCAATGCTTTGCCAGAATTGCCAGAAGTTGCAGGTCTGCGTGATGCTTGGTTGCGTAAACGGACATTGGCTTCGGTGCCTGCATTTCTGCGACCAGCAGTTGTGTTTGAAGTAGTACTTCTGCTGGGTCGATACTGCTGCTGAGGTGCTTGAATTTCAGCATGTGTCCGTTTAGCAGGAGCACCAGTTGAGGTGGCCGCCCTGCGTTGCTGTGTCTGTGCACTTCGTGCTGCCTGCCGTGCGGTTGTGGGTTGACGGGCCGCAGTCAAGTCAGAAGCTGCTGTTTGCTGTCTGGTGGCTTCACGGGCGGACCGTCGGTGAGCACTGCCAAGCGCCTCTGCTGACTGCTGATCTGTACGCGCTATTGCAAAGTCATCGACTCTTTGGCGCTTTGCGCGGTCAGTTGTTTCACGAGAGGCACGAGTTTCAGGTCTCCGCTTGAGCGTAGTATCCCGTTCTGCAAGCTGTGCAGGCGCACGCTGCACCATGCAATCAACAGACCTGCTGTTTCATCTGGAACATTTGACTCAGCTTGAATGCTTTAGCGCATGCTCAACTGCACATCGGCAGCTTTTGCAAGTCAATTCTGACTGAATTTAGTCACGCTCTTCGAAGAATTTGAAAGCTTCTTCTTCGAACTTGTTTTCCGAGACTTATGCAAAACACCGCTACATGCGTGCGGGCGCACTTGTTAAACTAGCACTCGATTGCCCAACTGTTCGATTGCTGCCGTCAATCGCGTGACAGCCCAAGTTGCACGTGTACTCGCGTTGTGGGTAAACGAGCATATACACGCACGACCAGAGGTCACAACGGTGTGCACCAGCGGGGGATGTCCATGCTTACGCGCGAAAGCTAGAGCCCCCATCTGGGCTTTCGATTCGGGGCGTGCTCGCAATGGATCTGACTGTATTAGACGAGCTTGTGGAAGAGTACATGCTTCAAGAGGAGTTGACTGTCAAGGTAGGTCTTGCCTATCGTCTCACCGCAGATTTACAGCAGTGCCGCAATCCGTGTTGTGCCGCAGAGCTCATCTGCACCGGCCAGCAGCTCATTGCCGGTCAGACGAGCTTGCGAGTCAGTCCGCGTAAAGCTTGAGGCTGGCGACGTGCGTGCAGCTCAGGAGGCTATTCCACTGCAATGTCAGGAAGCTCTGAAGGTGCATCCAAATATCATTTGTTGTGTTCATTGCGCTCGTGAGAACAAACAGCCTTTTAGCCATGATACAGCACATAGTGACAGGTGTCCTGCTTGCTGTATAGGATCAACGGTTGATCTTTCGGCTGAAAAAGCAGGAGGTGGTGGAGTACTTACGTCAAGGAACACCAGAGGCTCAGCAGC
>JAABUK010011514.1_pt1 | contig 11505 bp, 12 predicted proteins | sample 5559141 | NCBI WGS metagenome assembly JAABUK01 (sample SAMN10711869, study PRJNA513367) | rock metagenome | isolation source: Antarctica rocks | place: Antarctica: Victoria Land, Pudding Butte nord | collected 2016-01-03 | reverse complement strand
CACGCGTTCGATGGTGTACTAGGCCTACCTGACCGTACCGCCAGTCAGGTTGAGCTGTCGTCGCACACGAACTGTTGTGCCAAGCAAGGACTGGTTTTGGATACAGACTTTTGACGACCACTGTATGCAATCGTGAAATACAGCGTGCATGTTGTAGCTCTAAGCTACAACAACTCGTCTGCGACATGCATAGCAATGCCAAACAGATGCACGGGATACTTTGTCTGACTACGGACTTGCTTCCACAACCCTGGCAAGTTACTGGGCTACCATCCATTCACAAATTCATATGCTAGTGATGATAGTGTGCAATGATCAGGCTTACAACATGTCAGCTACCAGACTGGAGGTGTCCGATTTTTGCCACTGGGAGACACTCGTTTTAATGTGTTTTTGGCCTTTTTAGTGGTATCTGCCTGCACATCCCTGCTAGGTTGATCTTTGACCTCAAATATCCTCACCATCCAATGCTCTGTTGTGTACACCTCCTCAAAGTACTTGAGCGAAATATCAGTCACACCAATGTTGGTGTTGCGCACCCTGTCAAAGCCGTAACGGCCTGTGGCCATCTGAGCAGCTTCAGCAAATCTGTAGTAAGACATCTTGTACATGATGCAGTCCAACATTGCCTGCAGCACCACATGCCAATCTCATTTTCATGCCATGGCTCGCCATCCAACCCTTTACTGGCTCAGATGACGTGTTGCATTGTGCTGTATACAGCTGTGAAGAAACACACACAGGGCCCCATCACTTGCTCCATGCATGCGCCAATTCTAGCAATTTGGGCATGTCATCACATTGCTGAGCCTCACATTAGCATTGATTAATCTGAACTTGTGCCATGCTTTGCTCTTGCATCAGCCAAGTAGGTATCAGGTATGCTTCACCCCAACTCAGGCAGCCATACAGCAGGCTCTATTTTGCATCAATCAAGGGTGTGCAGACACTGTGGCAAGCACTGCACTGCATGGAACTTTACCGTGCAAGAATAACATCTGTGCTCATGCAATATGACAGCTCTGCTAGTGCAAGCATGAAACATTATGCATGCTGGACAGACATGCTGACCAATGCTGAGTTTGAACATCATGACCAATGCTGAACTTGGGCATGTGGTAAATGGCGTGTGCATCACAGAAAGCTGACCTTTCCAGCCTTGTCATCAATTGTGTATCCCCGCTCTCCCAAGTAATCTGGCTCTTTGATATCAGGAAAGACGCCACCACCAATACGCACCATCCACAGAAACTTGTTGATATCATCACTGGGGTACCTGCATCACACAAGCTTGCTCCTGTCATACCTGAATCATGCTGTGTGACCCATCATGTCTATGCCAGCATTGACAGGCCACAGACAGCGTTGTATGATCCTCATGCAAGACCAATTGCATTGTCAAGAGATAACAAGTGCTGCAGCCAGTGAGCTTTCATTATCGCCTCACAAGTTACAAGTTAACTCTGCACAGAAGGTCCTTTTGCTGACAAAAGCACACGTTCATTGGCTGCGGCGCTTCAAACAAGCCAATGACCATTCACAAGTGGACTCTGCATAGCAGGTCCTGATCTGACAGAAGCACACGCTCAAAGGATTTCAACAAATTGCGCTATGCAACTGAGCATTGCATTGTTGGACTCACCCTACAAAGCCGCCAAAAACCACGAGTACATATTTGACGTCCAGGTCTCGGTAGATCTGCCATGCCTGGTGCTCTGGAGAGGCCATGGCTCTGCCCACAGTGGCAATGTGGGTGTTGTTCCATGTGTTGTTGTCCACTATGACAGTCCTGTTGGCCATTGCCGTGGTTTGGTAGCCATAATCCCACCAACTTGCCACCTGTCACACCACCAGACAGCTTTGGCTTTTGTAAAAGGCTGCATTCAGGCAACTGTGGGTACAGAGTTAGCATGAACCACACTGTTGGTGCTCTGACTCTCTGCACAGGCCTCACTCGGGCTGACGTGCTGTGTGCTGTGTGCTGTGTGCTGTGTGCTGTGTGCTGTGTGCTGTGTGCTGTGTGCTGTGTGCTGTGTGCTGTGTGCTGTGTGCTGTGTGCTGTGTGCTGTGTGTTTTGTGCTTGTGATGTCTCTCCCACAGCAGATTGTCTGTTCACGGCAGTCATGAATTACACTGAAGGCTGTGCAGGCCACACATACCAGCAGCAGGGTTATGCACCCTCAGCACAGCAGGGGGCAGATCTGATCAAACAGAATGGGCCAACAACTATGCAAAGTCTGATCTACATTTTGTTCTGAGCTGCCTGCTTTATCAGTGTTCACATCTGCCATCTGACACCTTCTAGCAAATCATCAGAGGCATACACAGACCTTTGTGACTGTGCCTCTCGACCCCCAGCAAAGCAGCCCAAAACTGGTGTAGATGCAAAAAGGGATGAGGCGTTGTTGATTGTCAATGATGCTACCAGCTGCAAGGGCAGGGGGGGGGGGCAGTAGGGGGCAAGGGAGGGGCACAAAAGGGGGGTACAGGGAGGGGGGAAGGGAAGGGGCCCAGGGATGGGGGCAGGGAGGGGGGTAGGCAAGAGGGTTAGCAGATACACATATGCAGGTAGACATCAACTGCTTACCTTTGCCTCTTCATGGGTGTTATGCCTGAGCCAGCCATAGGCCTCTCTGAAGTCATCAAAGACGTGCACACCCCCCTGAGGGCTGCGCGACTGCAGCACAATGGAGGGCGCCGAGTACATCTCCGCACTCACCCAGCAGCAGTGGAAGACGTAGAAGACCAGCATGCCAAAGAAGAAGAGGGCCCCGATGATGCCCACATCCCGGGGGAGCTTGTCCTTGGTGCCACCAAAAAGGTTGAAGGCGTTGAAGGGTGATGCCTCCGCCTCCTTGGCCGCTGCTTCCCTGTACTTGTTCTGCAGGGAAGCAAGGGTCACAGTCAGCTTGAGGTGTGCAATTGGTGGAGACGTGGAGGGGGTGGTGTTGGGAGGGGGCATTGTGAGGAAGAGCAGATTGGCATTTGGAGAGTTTTGAAAGGAGTTCTGCAGCTTGAAATTGAGGACTGTATCCCACCAAATGCAGGAGGACTGCAATGGAAGAACAAGTTCATCCAGAGATCATTGGATCATAAAAAAAAGCAAGTCAGAGCAGGCGTTTCACACACAGCTATTTCATCTATAGTGGCTTCAATTGCCCAAGACCGCCAACACAACTCTTGAACAGGCTTGCATATGATAGACACATGGCAAGTCTCTGCTTCTACACATCTTTCCACTTCCAGCTTAATATCTGTTGACTCCCATGATGAGTCCTAAAGACAGAAAATATGCATGCATTGATTGATTGGTGTACACTGCGGCCATTTGCTGCAGGAAAGCTTGCCTTTCCAGACTTTTGCCTCTTCCCTGAGGGTGCAGAGCTGGTGCTGGAGGACGCAGGCCGGCTGTCCACAGATACAGAATCTGACTGTGCTGCAGATTCTTCCCCATCCATCCAGGTCTTGATCAGACCCACCCAGCCCCCTGACCCCTCCTCGGGTCTGATGGACTTGCAGAATGTGTTGAGAATCTGGTCTGCTGCAATGCCACCCAGGCAGCAGGTTGCAGGTGCTAGCACCAGCATCAGGCGCACCTACATACACAATGCTACTGTCAGGCTACTGCAGAAGGCAGATTGTTACTGCAGCTATATGATCGCCCAGAGGGCAATATTTAAAAGGTACAAGACATGTAGCAAGGACAGAGGTGCTGGTAGCTGAAGCAGAGCCTTTGTATACATGCACAGATGATGCTAGCCAGCGGGCAGGCGAGGGAAGAGGGGGGATGAACAGGGGGGGGGTGTGGACAGGGGGGGGTGGACAAGGGGGGGGACGGCACAGCTGAAATATTACATACCACAGCTGGGTGCATAGCTTTCATATGCAATGACAACAGCATATTTCAGAGGCAGTGAAGGTATGGTTTGAGGAGGATCAAGGTGGGCTGAGCAGTGTTTGAGGGCAAGATTTGTGTGGGAAACGCACAGCGCTTGAAGGTGTAAGAAGTGGTAACAGACAACAATGGGACACAGCCACGCTGGATTGCAATGTGACCAGCGCTGGACAACAGATGCAGAAGGCACACAGCAATTTGATGACTTCATGTCCAACACCTGACAGTGCTTTGCTATTCTGGACTGCAACACTCAATTCTAGTCTCAGCATCGGGAACATGCCCAAACAACCCACCATGACTCCTGAAAAGTAGACAGCTGTGACTCCATACAGGATGAGGAAGAGAGAAGCGTCTGTCATGGGCCTGAAGCAGGCGATGAGGCCCAGGGGAGCCAGCAGCACCAGGATGTGCACGTCTGTGAAGTAGGAGTTCCAGGCTGGAGGCTGGTGCTCGCTGACACTGGCAATGATGGGAATGTACTTGGAGGCATATGTAGGGTCCAACAGACTCAGACTGCGCCCTGCAGACCACATCACCTCAGCTCTAGAACCCGCTCATCATGCAAGTCTATAGCCATTGTTGTCAAGAGCCTATAGACGCGTTTCAGGCTTTACAAAAATTAGACCCCCCCCTTCCCCTCTCCCTCCGCCGCAACCTCACCCTCAGATGACGGGTGACATGCAGTTGGTAGCTGACAGCAGCACACCATGGGGGTTGTACACAGGGGCATGGGCAGGGTCCAGGAACAGAGTATAGACTAAACCTCAAATTATCATGTTGGCCATAAGCGCTGTCTGCAGGGGAAGGATCACAGCTTGCAGGGTGCACTTTGAGCAGGGAACTGACAGCAGCAGACTTTCAGTGTGCTGATGTCAGTTTCCTGCACAAGGTGCACATTGCAACCCACAGATCTTCCCCTGCAAGGTGCTATGCAGACAAAGTTAGCAAAGCAAGGAGCGGCAGCCCAGACTGGCAAGATAGGCAAAAGTCATCAGCACATGTCAGCTCCTGCTGTCCTGGAATACATGATGCACTCTGCACCAGCCATGGCTCAAGTGCAAGCCAAACCATTGTCTGAAACTCGTGAATCTTGCAACGGTTCATGACAATTTGCTACTGACATTTGCGCAGCGTAAGCCCTACTTCAACAGATGACTGGCTTGGAAATGAACGTGGAAGCTGTTGTCTGTCTGTTGTCTGCCTGTTGTCTGTCTGCCTGATCCCTCTGGTTTACAAAACACAGAGTTCATAATGTCTGTTGGTGGGAAATTACCTGTCCAGCCAAAGGTTGGGGAGGCCATGACATAGCCCACCATGAGCACAGCCACAACTGCCATGAATGCCACACCAGCGCTCAGGGCCAGAGCCTTGGCAGCATTGTACGTCTTGGCTGGCAGAATATGCTGCAGCAACAAAGACTGGCGGTTAGTCTTCCAAGCACCCTGGTGGTATACTGCTCTATCAGCGTGAATTGCATACTGCTAGCTTCTGCCCTTTTGCAATCTACTGCATGTGGAGCTGCATCTAAATGAGCATGACTAATCACACCACACAGATCAAAGCATCTCAGCATGCAAATTCAAGCTGCTTGCACATCTTGAAGAGCAGCAAGCAGCGTTTCATCTGCAAGAGGCAGCTTTCCAAAAAGCATGCATACTGTCACCTGTGTTTCACGCAGCATCTTGCAGCCTGACATGCAATACCTTCCAGTGATGGCAAGTTGAGCAATGCAAGCACTGGAGTGCCCACCTTAAAACCCAATCCTCACATGCACAAGCATCAAAAGATGAATCGCAGACTGGCTCAATAAATGGAGTGGAATGCCCACCTTGATGTACTGCATGCCCATGGCAGCATGCAGCACCCCAAAAGCCAGGAAGCTGCCAAAGTGCTCAGACATGAGCACAGCATTGAAGCCCACGACAGGGATGCTGGCTGCCTCAATGGTGCCCAGGATGATAAAGGGGGCATAAGCCACGTACAGCCTGCTGTTCATGCGACCCAAGAAGATGCATGCTAGGCAGTGGATGGGCAGAAGGTTGATGATGAAGGAGTAGCCTCCCCAAGATGCAACCTGCACCCGGCACAGCATTGAGTAGACTGCTTTAACTCTGATGGTATCCAAGTTGAAGACATGTGATGTTGAGCATAGCCACTTGGCAGACAGCCCAACAAGCCTGTTCACAAATGTAGGTACAACTCTGTTTAGAACACTGCCGAGTGCAGAATGCGGTGTACATAAGCATAGGGGACTGACTGTGCAGCTGCCTATGAGTGGTGGCAAATGTGTGTTTGCAAGGCTGCTAGCAAAGCAGTTGACGACAGGACGACAGTGCATGGTTGGACCCGGCAAGACCAACAAGTGACTGAAAGCTATTCATGCACCATGTTTGCTTGACGCACGTGAGCTTGGGCTAATAACGGTGTCACAGTGGCAAATGCTCTTTGAAGGCAACCTGTGCATCCAGTATAGTATGTATTAAATTGTATGTTTGCAAGCCTACCATGTAAAAATAGCTCAAAGCATTTGCCGTGGCCCAAGCCAAAGAGCCTGTGTTGATGGTCTGCACACCACGCAGACGTTGCAATAAACACTTGTTTTCTCAAGATTGCACATACAGCTTTGCAGCTCAACAGTCAGCAGCTGGTCAATGCTGAGACCACTGTACAATGTCATGGTGGTGCAAGTTCAATGCTTGCCATCAGCAGCATCGCTCAAGATGCAGCTGTGTCAAGAAATGCTCAGCAACATGCACTGGAGATACAACCATGGCTTGCATGCGTATGCATGTCAGTTTGCATTCAGAGGGCAGTGCTTTCCTGAGATCAGGTGAGGAAAACACTGCAGCTGTGAACACCCACCAAAAGGCATGTGTATGCATGCAAGCCATGGCCATATGTGCTACAGAGAAGACCTCGTACAAAGTGGGAGAGTGGGTTCACACCTTGACATACAGGAAGAAAACCAAAACAAGAGCAAAAATGGCGACTCCCTCATTGTCATAAGAGCCTGCCACTGATCTGGAGATGTAGGATGGTACACTGGCTGCAAACAAGGCTGCAAACAGGCCGGCCCCCTGGTTCCTGACTTCTTTGGCCAAGAAGTAGGTGGTCAGCGCACAGAAGGCTGAGAAAAGAGGCGCTGTGAACACACAGACCTGCATGGAAACACAGCAGTGCATCAAGCTGAAGCATCGCTTCATTTTGCCAGCCGATGCTGTCACAAGACAAGCTGAATGGTGATGCTTGCTTGTGCTTGACAACAATGCTGAGAAAGCTTTGATCACACCTCTTGTACATGGATAGGGATGTTGAAGAAATGCAATACATTCCACATGATCCCTGCAGTCCATATTAGACCCTGCAACCGCAAGATACCAAAGTATGCGCAGACTGGCTTGATGAGCGTGACAAGGCTGGAGTTCCTACAGCATGCTTACTGGGTAGACGGTGCCACCGATGACTCGACCCAAAGGATACCATGTTCGGTCGTGAAACCAATTCCAAAGATTATAGAAGCCCTCCTTGGTCAAGAATTGCGTGACGCGATAGTTGAAGTATGGATCAAACTCGTGTATCACGCTTTCGTACTTGATGACAGAAAAGAGACGTAAGCTGAATGCGAGTAGACATATGCCTGCCAAGGAAAATCCACAAACGACATTGGCCGCGGCAGATCGCTGCAACTTCTTGGTCGATTCAGCGGTTGATGGCTCGGCAACTAAGATACGTCTGCTAGCCAACGCAACACGGTCGGCGGCCGTGCTCAACATCCCGCCTAGATTATTTCGTGCGCCCTATGCTGCTTCAGACTCAACGCTAAACTCCCATGACCTGATGTGTTCGAGATGCGACTGCCTGCAGCGTCCTGCTGGGTTGGTCTGCCTTGACCGGCATTCAGAGTTCAGCAATCAGCTTTGACCTAACAATGTCGTTGACCTTTTGCAGCAGCAGCAGCAAAGCACTTGCAGGAGCAGTGCTTTGCTGCCGAGACAATCGAGATACAGACGTGCCCAGTCCATGATGCCACTCTGTTGTCCAACTTTGTGGATGGCCCTTTGTAGTGGCATCTGAGGCACATGCATGCGCTTGACAAGTTGAATGGTATGGTGCAATGTTACAACCTGGCAATGTTACAACCTAAACCCTGGTGCAATGTTATAACAGGCAGTGTTTGCACATGGTTGCAAAGCCACACCCGAGTCTTCCCAGGATTGAGTGAAAGTATATGTTGTTGCCTCAACAAAAGCTGCTTCAACAATATTGTTCGAATGACAGTGTTGGGTAGATTAGGACACAAAGTTTCCTGATGCAAGTTGTCTGCTGCTTCATGATGATACGCAACCTAATCAGTAATTACAGACATGTAAGGAAAAGAAACGAACTAGTGCACACTGTTGCTACCCCGACAGCACTTCACCACCACGCAGTGTTGGCAACCATCCAGAAAAGAGACCATGCTGGCAGTCTATGTCTCGTTGTGAATCTTGCGGAACAAGACTCCAATCGACTCGTTCTGTGCAATGCCACCGTTGTACTCCCTGGGGTTGTACACCTTGATGATCCACATCACTACTAGGGCTGCAATACCGCAGAACCATCCCAGCACGAAGCACAGCTTGCACATGTACTGCAGTGGCAGACCCTGCACCATAACAGAAAGACTCAAACAACTGGGCTGACACTGGGCCACAAAAGCAGCAGCAACATCATGTTGCAGCTACAGGCACAGCAGTGAATCACACTTGCAGGGGAGTTGTATCCCCTTTTGTAAGCAATCTGCGTTCTCTTCATTAGGAGTCCGGAGACCACTGAAGATGCTGCTACAGTACAGCTTTAGTTCAAGGCAGGTAGCACAGACTTTGGCTGGTGCATGGCTTTATTCATTTCATCAATGTCATAATCTACAATGAAACTATGAGTTTTACAACCAATTGACCCTTCTTCATTCATGCGATATAAGCGAATGAGGGCATACCCGGCCAAAGATAGCAAAGTGCAGGATGAGGTAAGGGGGGATGGCGTTGTAGATGGCCCACAGCATAGAGATGCAGAGAGGAGACAACACTGCTGCTCCAGTGAACAACTGCCAGATCGCCACACCCTGCACTCAACAGCATCTTCAGCACAAGCAGACTGTTAACAGCAAGCAACATGATCACAGTCAACCAATGGATGCAGCCTTGAGCAAGTCTAGCAAAGACACAGCCTAAAGCAGCATGGCATCTTAGTTGTGGCACAGCTGCAAAATTTGTAACACAGCATAGATAGGACAAGGCAGACACATGTGCATATACTTGCTAATGCACAGTTTGAGTCATACTGCTCAGGCTTGCAGGCAGTCTCACAGCATGCTACAATGACTGTCTGCTGGTGCCTGATGACATTGCAAGCTGTGGTTGCTATACTGACCACAGAGATCATGAGGAGGATGAACGACAGGCCAGGGAGCCAGAGATCCCTGAAGGCACTGTTCTCCAGCTTGCCCGGCCCCTTTGCAGTGGCCTTGAAGGTGATCACGCTGCAGAACAGCTTGGCTGTGATTGCTCGCCAGCAAGCCTGCACATCACAACACCATTACCAAGTCAATCAGCTTCCTGATTCAAGCAGCTGCATTGAAAGTCATTGATATCATGTCATGCACACACACCACTCAATCAGGCCCATGCAAAATACAATGCTCTGCTCAGACCTCGCATATATGTCAAGCTCCACACATGTCTCTTGCTTTTGCAATGACTACTGAAGCTCTGGACACAGACACAAACACAGACGAAGTCAATTGCCCATGCAGAGGTGGGTATCAAGCAGACTGCATAGACTTGAGGCTCACCTTGATGTATGTCCACCACAGCAGGGAGTTGGCAACGGCAGCAAACCACAGAGCCTCAGTGTGGTTGGGATGTCGCACGTAGTACAGCACCATCTGAGTGGCCACACTGTAGATAGTGAGGCCCAGAGTCAACCAGCGAGTGATGACCAACGGGAAGACACCAATCCAGATCGTGATCTGCATTCACACCAACAGATGGGTTACAGTCATGCACTCCCATGTGGACATGTGGCCAAGACAACATGCCCCATGAATGTTGGGCCACACAGCATCAATAAGTCAGGGCTGGTGGGCTGTCTGACAATGTGTAAACAGCCACCAGCACAGCATGTAGACTGTCACACCTGCTGTCATCCACCTCATGTCATGGTGAAGCATTGTAGTGAGCAAGCCGTATTGATCATGCAGTCATTCAATAATAAGCTGCTGAGCTGCATCATGTGCTCATGCAGAGAGGATGCAGGACATGAAGACACACTGGAAGGGTCTTCAACAAAGGAAAAAGTACAGCGGACTGAAGGCATGTAGGTGAATGCAATTGGTAGGGGATTCGAGCAGCAGCAGCAAAGCAGGGCATACCAGAGGGATCATGATGAAGGTAGGAGTAGAGATGGCAGCACACATGTAGGCCCACACTCCACTGCTGTACAGGATGCGCATCCCCCAGGACAGCTTGCTCTGGAACAGGGGGCACACCTTGGGGTTGAACATGATCTGGAAGTGACCCTGCAGGCATTCACACACAGCAGTTGAGACACTGCCTTATCACAATGTAATACTGGGCAAAAGCACAGTGTGTGAGAACAATGCTGTGAGCAGGAGGCTGCTCACTGATGCAAGGCAGTCTACTTCCAACACAACAGCACAGTATAATGTGGACATGAGACCACAACACAGCACAGCACAGCTGAGTCTCATCCGGCTCCGCAGACATTGGGGCATAGCATCAGCAAAGCACAGCATGGTATTGGTCAATCAGCCAGTCAAGTTTGAAACAGACCTTGGTCCAGCGGGAGCGCTGCTGGTACATGTTCCTGACTTCGTGAGGAGCCTCGCCAATGGCCAGGTACTCCTGCACATACCGGCAGTGCCACCCAAACTTCTTCAGCTCCATGCCCAGGGCATAGTCCTCAGTCATGGTGTACATGGGGGACCCACCCACCTCCATCACAGCCTGAGCCCTCACTAGAAAGTTGGTTCCTGTGACAGCATCATAACACCCTTGAGCAACAATCCCAGGAGGCTTGGGTACAGCTCCTGTCAGTGAGACCCTTGCACTGTTAGGGCAGACAACTGAATGTTGCGGGAAGTGTCATGTTCCATGATGGGTGGTGAGCTAACGCAAGTAGAAGCTGTTCAGACAGGTGGTGCTGGTTGCAACAGCATTTTATTATGATGCGAGGTAGTTGATGACCTGAACGCCGCTTGTATTAGATGCAGTGGCAGGCATGCATCTATACAAAGCAAGATTGAGACAAGCTTAATGACCTGAGAGAAGGGTGGATGACATGTTCCAAAGTGACTTCTCTGTTTGATCTTTTGAGCTTTGGGTACAAGTAAGGCATGTGTATCCTACATCAAAGCATGTACTTTGCCTTGATCCCCAGCCTCACTCTCTATTGCATGCATGGTGAGCTAGTGCAATTAGCAACTTGAGCTGAGCAGCTGTGTTTTGATGTCTCACCAGTGCATGAGATGAAGCCCAGAGCGTCATATCCTGGCTGCATGTACTCCCAGAAGTGGATGTTGGAGTGGTTGAAGATGTCCTCATGCA